>Ga0208037_1001105_pt1 | contig 13818 bp, 15 predicted proteins | sample June2015DPH_13_1_3_FD_184710 | JGI IMG/M metagenome (GOLD analysis project Ga0208037, IMG submission 184710) | Peatland microbial communities from SPRUCE experiment site at the Marcell Experimental Forest, Minnesota, USA - June2015DPH_13_100... | ecosystem: Environmental > Terrestrial > Soil >...
CGGCGACAGGCTCGTCAGGCTCGGCTGTGGATTGCTGCCTGTGCCAGTGAGGTTCACTGACTGCGGGCTGCCACTGGCATTGTCCGTGATGCTCACCGAGGCCGTGCGGCTGCCACTGGCCGCAGGCCTGAACGTCACGCTGATTGTACAGTTGGCTCCTGCCGCCACCGAACTGCCGCAGGTGTTGGTCTGCGCAAAGTCGCTGGCATTGGTACCCGTCAGGGCGAGGCTTGCAATGCTCAAGGCGGCGTTGCCGGTGTTGCTCAGGGTGGCGGTCTGCGCCGTACTGGTCGTACCTAGGGACTGGTTGCCGAAGGCAAGGCTGGTGGGTGTAAGGCCGTCCACGGGAGCCGTGCCCGTGCCGGCGAGGCTCACCGTCTGCGGGCTGCCACTGGCATTGTCCGTGATGATCACCGAGGCCGTGCGGCTGCCACTGGCCGCAGGCCTGAACGTCACGCTGATTGTACAGTTGGCGCCTGCCGCTACCGAACTGCCGCAGGTGTTGGTCTGCGCAAAGTCGCTGGCATTGGTACCCGTCAGAGCGAGGCTGGTAATGCTCAAGGCGGCGTTGCCGGTGTTGCCCAAGGTGAGGGTCTGAGCTGTACTGGTCGTGCCTACGGACTGGTTGCCGAAGGCAAGGCTGGTGGGTGAAAGGCTGACCAGGGGAGCCGTGGCAGCGGTGAGCGTGCCTGTCCCGGAGAGGGTCACCTTCTGCGGGCTGCCCCTGGCGTTGTCTGAGATGCTTAGGTAGGCTGTGCGGCTGCCACTGGCCGAAGGCGTGAACGTCACGCTGATCGTGCAGTGGGCGCCGGCCGCCACCGAACTGCCGCACGTGTTGGTCTGAGCAAAGTTGCTGCTATTGGTACCCTTGACCGCGAGGCTGGTGATACTCAAGGCGGCGTTGCCGGTGTTGCTCAGGGTGACGGTCCGCGCCGTACTGGGCGTACCTACGTGTTGGCTGCCGAAGGCCAGGCTGGTGGGTGAAAGGCTGACTGCGGGCGTGCCTCTCCTGAAGAAGACAGTCCCCTGCGGGCTGCCACTGGCATTGTTCGTGATGCCTAAGGCAAGTGCGATGCAGGCCGTGGAGAGAATCACTGCGTTCGCACGTTGTCGTTGCACTGCTCTGGTTTCCATGGGAGATGCCTCCCGCGCATGCGCGTTACCAATTCCGGGTCGAGTTCTTGCCCTTCATATGACCTTCTTTGATATCCCGCCGCACAATAGACCGCAGCCCCGCCTTGGCCCCCAGCGTCGCGGCGTCGATCCGCACCGCGGGCGCAAGCGTGTGGAATGATCCGGCTCTGACTGCTCCAGCCCGATGCGAAGAAACTGCCGCAGGGCCAGCAAATCGTTGGCCCGCCAGCCGATCCCACGCTCCGAGTCGGTCCCCTCGAAATATCCGATCAGCAGCAAGCCAGAAGTGGACCCTCGGCGCAAAGCTGCGGTTTGTGGGCGGCTTCTGGAGAGGTACGCCGTCGAGTAGTACTCGAGTACTAGACACACCCAGAAGCATTCCCGCTTCTCCGTCGCCCCTCAAAGCCGAGCGGCGACTCTCGCAGGTGCTCCTCAGAAGGGTCGTAATCGTGATCTGCTTGTGGTCCGCCCCATAAAGGCGTATCGCCTTCCGCGCAGTATTGATGCGGCGTGCGCAACATTGAGCGGCATAGAGAGCTGATGCGTCTTCCATTTTCCCTTTCCCACAAGTCGCTTCAGATCATCCGGAACAAGGCACCACCCGGCACCTTGTTAATTACCGCTAGCCCCCACGCTTGTCTACAGTACTTCGGTACTAATCTGCCGCATATCATCTAACGCTGTAATAGAAAAGGTCGCGGTGTAGGCTTACTCGTATGCCATCGGTGGAAGGAAAACGGCCATGCCCTTTCTGAAAAGGCGCGCAAAGGTGAAGCTTACCGAACTGGATCTGGCTTATGCGCCTTTGGCCAGGTTGGCGCTCTGCGCTCGCCATCGTGAAGCCGGAGACCCGGCGTTGCCGGCGAAACTCACAACAGCGGCTATGACTGCAGAGGATCTCGAGGCCATTCGGAGCGGCCACCCGGCGACCCTACAGGCGGCGGGGGTCCAGGAGTTTGTTGCGCTTCAGGCAGCGGTTGACCTCTACCCGCATCGCTTCCAGGGACGGCACGTGGAAGCCGCACAAACTGTAGTGTAAGACGTCATCGCCGAAAGCCTCTTGCACTCCCAGCCAACGCTGCCGGCTGGGCTCAGCCAAGTCCGGTTCCAGTTGCTGGAAGCTGGAGAGGCGAAAGACGAAGCCGTAGAAGAGGGCCAAGAAAACGGCCTGGGGGGAGAACTTGGGTCTGCTGGCGGGCATCCGACAAGCGCCCCACGGCAGGGCGAAAAAGGAACACTTTGTTTAGGTAGTGGGAGAAGGAAGGCAGGGTGCGGGTTGGTCTGTTTTTTTAACAGTAAGAAAGCAGAGACAAACTAAAAGGTTTCCTCGCTCTGCCTCGCTAAGGCGAGGTCTTCCGGCGCTCCCGGCGCAGCAGTTCGCGGTTGATGGCGGAGATTTTTTCCAACAGCAGCTTGAGCTGGCGGTAGTTGGCGATCCAGCGGCGCACCGCTGCCACTTGGCTCGCCGCCACCACGCCGCCCGTGGTGCGCCCGGGCGCTAAGGTTACGGTCAAATACCAGACCGGGCCGTGGCGCTTGCCCCGAGCACACTTGCAGGCCAAGTTGCCACAAGTCAAATAGCGCTCGACCAGAGAGCCCCGCAAGGTCTCCTCCACGGGCGGCAGCAAGCGCGCCAGACCCCGCCTCCGCTTGCGCAAGGCGAGCGTCGAGTGTTTCTTGAGCCGGTTACTTTCCTTCATATACGTGTAAGATTCTTCCAACATTTGTCCTGGGAAGCAAGCGCGAGAATGCTCCCTGCGAATTCCCCTGTATCCCCCTGAATTATTTAGAAATAAAGTGGCCGTGCGAAATCCCTGCAAGGACAGGCAGGCCATCCCACGTGTCGTTGCTCCCTACGCGGTCAAGGCTACTCAGGACAGTTACTTCACATTATAGTATTAGGGTCATGGCACGGGCGCTGAAACTTGATTCGAGTTCGCACTCTGGGTGACATCATTCGACGCCACGGCTGTGACGGTGTAGTAATAAGTCGTCCCAGTAACGACCGTTGCGTCAGTGTAGGTGCAGGTCGTTGTGCTCGTGCAACCTGCGGCCACAGGAGAGCTGTTGAGCGGCGTAGTGCTCTCCCCACCCGAGGTAGTGCCGCGGAAAACATTGTACCCAACGCCGGGAGTCGTGCTGGGATTCCAGTATAGAATCACGTCGTGCATTCCCGCGCCGGAGAGGCTCACCGTCTGCGGGCTGCCGCTGCAATTGTCCGCGATGCTTAGCGAGGCCGCCTCGGTCCCGCTGACGGAAGCCGTGAACATCACGACAATCGTGCAGTTGGCGCCGGCCGCCAGCGAGCTGCCGCACGTGTTGCTCTGAGCAAAGTCGCTGGCATTAGTACCCGTCAGCGCGAGGCTGGTAATGCTCAAGGCGGCGTTGCCCGTGTTGCTCAGGGTGACGGTCTGCGCCGTACTGGTCACATCGATGGGTTGGTTGCCGAAGGCAAGGCTGGTGGCTGAAAGGCTGGCCAAGACAGCCGTGCCCGTGCCGGAGAGGCTCACCGTCTGCGGGCTGCCACTGGCATTGTCCGTGATGCTCACCGAGGCCGTGCGGCTGCCACTGGCCGCAGGCCTGAACGTCACGCTAGGCCTGAACGTCACGCTGATCGTGCAGTTGGCTCCGGCCGCCACCGAACTGCCGCAGGTGTTGGTCTGCGCAAAGTCGCTGGCATTGGTACCCGTCAGGGCGAGGCCGGTAATGCTCAAGGCGGCGTTGCCCGTGTTGCTCAGGGTGGCGGTCTGCGCTGTACTAGTCGTACCTACGGACTGGTTGCCGAAGGCAAGGCTGGTGGGTGAGAGGCTGGCCACGGCAGCCGTGCCCGTGCCGGAGAGGCTTACCGTCTGCGGGCTGCCACTGGCGTTGTCCGTGATGCTCACCGAGGCCGTGCGGCTGCCGCTCGCTGAAGGCGTGAACGTCACGCGGATCGTGCAGTTGGCGCTGGCCGCCACCGAACTGCCGCACGTGTTGGTCTGAGCAAAGTCGCTGGCATTGGTACCCGTCAGCGCGAGGCTGGTAATGCTCAAGGCGGCGTTGCCCGTGTTGCTCAGGGTGACGGTCTGCGCCGTACTAGTCGTACCTACGAACTGGTTGCCGAAGGCAAGGCTGGTGGGTGAAAGGCCGTCCACGGCAGCCGTGGCAGCGGTGAGCGTGCCTGTCCCGGAGAGGGTCACCTTCTGCGGGCTGCCCCTGGCGTTGTCCGAGATGCTTAGGTAGGCTGTGCGGCTGCCACTGGCCGACGGCCTGAACGTCACGCTGATCGTGCAGTGGGCGCCGGCCGCCACCAACCTGCCGCACGTGTTGGTCTGAGCAAAGTTGCTGCTATTGGTACCCTTCACCGCGAGGCTGGTGATACTCAAGGCGGCGTTGCCGGTGTTGCTCAGGGTGACGGTCCGCGCCGTACTGGGCGTACCTACGTGTTGGCTGCCGAAGGCCAGGCTGGTGGGTGAAAGGCTGACTGCGGGCGTGCCTCTCCTGAAGAAGACAGTCGCCTGCGGGCTGCCACTGGCATTGTCCGTGATGCTTAAGACAAGTGCGATGCAGGCCGTGGAGAGAATCACTGCGTTCGCACGTTGTCGTTGCACTGCTTTGGTTTCCATGCGAGATGCCTCCTGCGCAAGCGCGTTACCAATTCCGGGTCGAGTTCTTGCCCTTCATATTCGCTTACATCAACTAACCCTCTGTCCCGAAAGGGAAGGCTAGGCGTTCTGCTCTCAGCCGGCGTTCGACAATGTCAGATGTCCTTCCTTTTTTGCTTTTCCGGGTGACGCGAAAAGAACAAAGTGACTAAATTGCCGAAAGAGATAAAAGTCACTGCGAAATTCGGTAAACCCCCAGCCCGAAGATTTCTGCCCACAGAACCAGACCACCGGCCAGGGCATCGGCAACTTTGGGGGGCGTGAGTCAGAGAGAACCCGGCTACTATCGGTTTGCCAGGGCGGCATTCCATTCAGCCACACGAGATCCACCCAGGCTGGATTGCGTCGCCTATCAGGTGGTAGCAAGAATAGCGATTTGGGAAGTTGTCGAGGGAGAGAACATTGAAGTCTCGGGAAGGCATGTAGACCGTCCGAGCGCCTTGGGCAAGTTATAGAGGCTAGCTTCAAGGCCCAGGCCTCCTTCCGCAGGCACAAAAGGATCACAGCCAAGTCGACGGGCTTCCTTGCAGTCCCCGTGGTGTTCCCCTGGCGGGTACTTTCCTGATCGCCAAGCCCAAGTTAAACGGGAGCAGGTGCACCAGCAAACGCTCGAGGATGTTCTGGTGCCGCCGCCGGCGCGCCCGTTGTATGCCACCCGTCTCAACGGGTGTACGAAGCTGCGCGCGAGCTTCTCCCGGCGCTATCACAGTAACCGCTTCCAACGCACGCCCACTTCGGTTCGCCTCTGCGGCCACTTTTTCTCCCGCCTTCGCCAGCGTCTCCTTAACTGTTTCGCTGTCGCCCTGGTCCGCCGGCTGCAGCGTCACCGCCAGCGCCGGTCCGATTGCCATGGGCGCGCGCCAAAGAAGGGAGGTTCCTGCATGCTTTTGCCCCTTAGGGCCCCGCGTCTTGCTGTACATAATCCCCCGCACCCTCTTCTAGAGCATGCGTGATGCCAACCCACCCCCCCACCTGCGCCGCTGCTGACTGAGCGGACATTTTGAGAATGATTGCAGGCTCCTAGCGCGCAACGCGCACGTTGATGTGGAGTAGCCGTCAAGGATGTGCCTGCTCATCGGGGGCCGCGCAGAAAGGAAAATGCCCCACAAGTGGTGGATTTTTCGCCGTGTTATAGACTTTGATGGGGGGTTTTTGCCCTGAAAAGGCAGCTCGTTTTGAGCCAGGAGTGGACCCTCGGCGCAAAGCTTCGGTTTGTGGGTCGCTTCCGGAGAGGTACGCCGCCGAGTAGTACTCAAGTACTAGACACACCCAGGAGCAATCCCGCATCTCCGCCGCTCCTCAAAGCCCAGCGGCGGCCCTCCCAGGTGCTCCTCAAAAGGGCCGGGATCCGCTCGTGGTCCGCCCCATAAAGGCGTACCGCCTTCCGCACAGTGTTGATGCGCCGTGCGCAATGCTGAGCGGCATAGAGAGCTGATGCGTCTTCCATTTTCCCTTTCCCACAAGTCGGTTCAGATCATCCGGAACCAGGCATCAGCCGGCGCCTCGTTAATTACCGCTATCCCACACGGTGGACTATAGTACTGCGCTTTTTCCGAGATTGCGCTCGGACAATGTGGCCCCTTGTGGGGCAACTAGCGGCACGTTGATGCTAAAAATTCCTTGACCGGTTAAGCTCCGAAGGCCGTGGCCAACTTCGGAGGTATGCGTCATGCCAGATGCGTTGAGTGAGCGCTACAGTGATCTGTTGCAGGGCAGCTACGTTCGTGTGGATCGGATCGTGCTGAACGCTTATCTTCCCCTTGGTCATCGCCCCGGAGGCTTTCGCTTCTGTTAGCGTCGACTGTTCGGTTCGGACCAGACGCTGGACAACACGCATCTGATGCGCTGGGCGGGGCGCTTCAGCCGTCGCCGGCGAGCTTTCGCCAAAGCCCGAGGCTTTCCCGCCGTGGACTGCCCAGCAGGAGAGAGGATGCACGAGCTGGCCGAGGGATACCTCGCCGCCTACGAAGTGCAAGCGGGCCTTTTTCTGGCCTTGGCCTCGCGTGCCCCGGCCCTGGTGTGGGCGGTGAACGAGAAGGGCCATCATCTGGAGCGCAAGCACCCCATGCCCTATGTGAACCACTACTCGTTTCACATCTTGGACCCGCAGTGGGGCCATGTGACCATCAAGATGTCTGGGCATTCCCCCTTTCCCGCTCAGGTGATGCTGAAGGGGCATGAGTATGTGGCCTGTCAGGCGAAGCAAAATTTGCGACCTTTGCGCGCAGGCGCCTAATATGCCCCATATGACCTAACACTGTAATAGAATAGGTTGTGGTGTAGGGTTACTCGTATGCCAGGGGTGGGAGGAAAGCGGCGATGCCCTTTCTCAGCAGGCGCGCAAAGGTGAAGCTTACCGAAAAGGAGATCTCTTGGCCGGAACGATCAGCCCAGTGGCGGTCCGAAGTGGACAAAGGTGCGCTTCAGTTCCTCTTCGCGCCAGCCGTGGAGCAGCCGACGCTCCAAGTGAACGATCGGCTTCCCCCTCCGATGGTCAGTGTGCTCCAGGACCTGTCCATCCTAGTACCCATCTGAGGAGTTCTCAATCGCCATTTTTGGGGATTTTTATGTTGGCATTAACATGCAGTTTGCCCCGTGCCTATAAGTGCATATAGAAAGCCCGGAAATGGGGGTCCTGAGGTTAGGAATGATATAATCGATCGCTTTTGATCGACTCATCCAATGCAGGCAGAGGAAACCATGAATGTGAACAAAGGGACTGTTGTAACGTGTGAAGCGCTGGCCAATTTCCAGTCTAAGGTCGAGGCGAAAGCGGCCCAGGTGGGCATCGTCGGGCTGGGCTATGTCGGCTTGCCCCTCGCGCTCTTGTTCGCTCGCAACGGATTTGCGGTGACAGGCTTTGACCTTGATCCCAGCAAGGTGACAATGCTCCAGCGTGGTGAGAGTTACATTCGCCACATTTCAGAAACCGTCATCGCGGAGCATATACATAACAAACGCTTCCAAGCCACGACGGATTTCTCCCACCTACGGGAAATGGATGCCATCCTCATTTGCGTCCCCACTCCTTTGGATCCTCACCGCGAGCCTGATCTTTCGTTTGTGCGCAACACGGTGGAGGTCCTAACTCCTCATTTACGGCGCGGCCAACTGGTGGTGCTGGAGAGCACCACTTATCCTGGTACCACCGAGGAGGTTGTGCTGCCGATTCTGGAGAAATCCGGCATGCAATGCCCTATAAGCCCTTACCTCACGGATGGGCGCGACGTCACGGCTGGTGAAGAGCCGGAAACTGACTTCCTTTTGGCCTTCTCTCCCGAGCGTGAGGATCCTGGCAATAAGCAATTCCAAACCCATCAGGTCCCGAAGATCATCGGAGGAGTCAATGCCTCCAGCGCGCGGGGGGCGCAGGCGCTTTATTCGCGGGCCTTCGAACAAACACACCTGGTTAGTTCCACGCGCGCTGCGGAGATGACCAAGATTCTGGAAAACACTTATCGGGCCGTAAACATAGCGCTCGTCAACGAACTGAAACTGCTGTGCCTGCGGGCGGGTATCGACATCTGGGAAGTGATCGAGGCCGCCAAGACGAAACCCTTTGGCTTTACCGCCTTCTATCCGGGTCCGGGCTTGGGCGGCCACTGCATTCCAATCGACCCGTTCTATTTGACTTGGAAAGCGCGCGAATACGAATTTCCGACGCGGTTCATTGAATTGGCCGGGGAAATCAATGCGTCCATGCCCGAACACGTGGTGGTTTCTTTGGTGGACGCCCTGAACCAGCGCAAGCAATGTCTAAAGGGTGCCAGGGTGCTCGTCCTTGGGATAGCCTACAAAAGGGACATTGACGACCCGCGGGAGTCACCCAGTCTGAAAATCATGGAACTTCTTCAGGCCAGAGGGGCCCGCGTCGAATACCACGACCCTTACTTTCCGCGTCTCCCTAAAATGCGAAAACACGATTTCGGCCTCGAAAGCGTGGAACCCACACCTGAAGCCCTGGCGGAATACGACGTGGTAGTCATTGCCACGGACCATTCCACATATGATTATCCTGCCATTGTGCGGCACGCGCGCCTGGTCATTGACACGCGCAATGCCACGCGCAACGTGCAGGAACATCGCGAGAAAATCGTTCGCTGCTAAACAGGGTCAGGCGGAGAGAGACGCGGGTCCTGAAGACCAAGCCGTCCCAGGTGGGTCGGCCGAAGGAGCGCGGCTGATCGCATTGGCTTCTCTTCGAAACGCGAGGCGTGCGGTGCCGTGAGCGCCACGCACCCCTGCGGGCAGGCATGTTTCTGACAGGCTTCCTCAATCACGTACCACGACGTAGGCAAATATTCCAATCGTTCACCGATCTCTTCCACGACGCGCTGAGGCTCTCCCTGGTACTGCGCACGCTACCGTTTCTGCTCGGCCGGATTACAAACCACCCGCCGCCGCTCCGACGTCTTCGCCAAACTTTGCCGACCATGCCCCGGGCGTTGAGGCTTCTGCATTTTAGCCTCCTCTGGCGCGGTCTCGGTTCCCTGCCCCGCGGCCGAGCATCTCCACTGCAAACAGCAACAACTGATTTTCATTGGCCCGTTCGCGCGTCGCCCCATAGCGCCAGCGCAGCAATTGCTGGAGTCGCCACTCGCGGCATCCAATCCCTCGAGCCAAGCCACCACCATCGGCTGCAAGGCAGCGAGGTCTTCCAGCAGGCGGTTTTGATCAATCTCCAGCGTGCGGCTTTCTCGCGGCCCGCTCGGCCCGCTCCCGTTCCACCGCCAGATCTACCCACTCGTTGACCAGTTCCCGGAAGCGCTTGTAATTCTCCACCTTGCGGCGCATCTTCGCCACCTGCTCGGGCCGCACGAAACGGCTGCTGCTTTTGCCCCGCCAGGTGTAGCTGAGCTGATAGTACGGTCCATGCCTGCGCGGGTTCTTGGGGTCTTTGCAGTGGCAGCCCGGTGTGCCACAGACGTTGTACTGTTCACTCAAGCTGCCCGGATGCGTCGGCCCCAGCTTGGCCAAGCTGCGCTTGATCTGTTTGATCCGTTGTTCCAATTGGTGGAGAGTCATGCCGATAGCCTAACAGAGCTATCGGCTAAGGGCAACAAAAAAAGGCCGTCACGGCTCTTTTATCTCGCTTTCCTCAACTTGCGGTGCAGTCTCCGGCAGGGTGGTTTGCATAATAGGTGCGATATTCGCCCCGCGCACAGCTTCCACCCAATCTGCATGCTCACGATGCCAGTTGACTGTCTGCTCCAACCCCCTATCGAGTTGAATGTGACGGTGCTAGCGGTTTCTCATCGGCAAGTCGAGATAGGAGGAACGCTCCTTTTCTCGATACACCGTGAGCCTGGGCGTGCCCTCGGCGGGACAGCGCTCGAACACCGAGGAGTCTGCTCCGGCTAGGGCCAAACGAATGCGGTGACCCTTGCGCAGGACCACCGAGGTCGGAAGAAGTGCGAAAGAGATTTCCGCTGCCTGACCTGGCACGAGCGGCTCAGCGTCCGCGCGGAAAAAAGAGTGGGGTGGGCCGAGTGGAGTATAAGGCAACGGGCCCTTCGCGGTTTTCCGATTGATGACCCGAAAAATACCTTCTGTAATGTAGGTGACGCGGCCTTCTGGCGACACGTCCTCGAGGTAAACAAAGAGCGCGCCATCGCTTTGGCTAGAAGCGATGTCGAGCGTGACCGCCGGTGAACCGGTAATTTCCACATCCGTGTTGAGCGGCGCTCCTGTGTAAGTCAGCAATTTCTTATCTTCCGCTGCGCGGTCTGGGTAGGTAACGTTGCCGAGTTGCCACCGGTTGATCTTGCCTGTGGTTGCCGAAAAATCCACCGTGTAGGAGTCGCTAGCGCTCACCGCTGTGGGTGGCTGCAAACCCAGTGAGCGCTCTTCCTCGGCATTGGATCTATCCACCCCCCCCACCGAAACAGAACCTGCGGCGCCAACGAGATAATAGCGCCTCACTGTGAGTCCCGTGGGCGGCCAAACTGCGCTGGTGTGCCATTCGCCTTCTCCCATGGTGTAGTAGCGGACGCTGGAGGCAAACGGTTCAGGATGGTCCTCGCGCAAGAAGTGGGCGAAGAATTCGGCCTCGGTGCGATCCCGTTCCTCCAATGGGGGATCGGGCGGCGTGTGCTTGTCCAGGGGAAGAAATGGATCGACGTTGTAGACACCGCCGTGGGAGTAAGCGCCAATTACTAACTGCTGCGGGTTCTTGAAGTTGCGGTAGCGGCTGAGCGAACCGTCACAGGTTCCTGCATCGAGCCAACCGCACCAAACCATCATCGGCACGCCGGCGGCCTCGATCCGTGCTCGCAAGCCGAACGGTGTGATCTGATCCAAACTGATAGGTCCTTCCACCGTCTGGATGCGGTCATCCCGAAACTCCGGCTTGCCGAAGCTCTGTACAGCCGGTGGGTTATGCCGGTGCGCTAAGATTGTTGCCAGATGCGCTCCGCTCGGGTCGGCGTCCACAGGTTTCACGCCAGGCGTCAGTTGGCAATGGTACCAGCACCTCAAACCGGTAAAAGCTGCACAAACGTCGTTGCGGTCCCGCGCTCCGACGTAGTCGCTCCAGGGCTGCATCACGCCAACATCATAGACGCCACCGGGCCGTGCCCAGCCGAGCATCATGTCGAAATCGTTGTAGAGCGTTGCCACGGCACGGAGAGCTGGATGTTCCGAGACAGCGGCGAGCTCAGCAGTATTCCCCAGGTAAGACGCGCCAAACGTCCCGACGCGTCCATTCGACCAAGGCTGGCGTGCCGCCCACCCGATCAACTCGCCGAGGTCAGTGATCTCATCAGGGGATAATTCCGTGATGCGAGTTCCACCGCTGGCACCGCTTCCGCGCGCATCTGCAATAATCACCGCGAAGCCCTGGCGGCTGAAAAACAGCACCTGAGGATCAAGGAGATTGTCCGGCCCCTTCAGGTGGAGAGCGACGAGTACACGAAATAGCCATCCGGGGCGATAGGCGCGCCAATAGCGTGTGGTCTGCATAAGTACTGGCACACGCGCGCCAGCGCGCAGCTCCGGAGGCAGCCAAATGTCCTCCGCGATCTCGACACCGTCGCGCATCGGCACATAGACGGCTTGGTTGCGACGATACCCGGCGGGAACTCGCTCCTCACCCGGAAGCCGGACGCGTGCCGTCAAGAAGGCGGTGACCGCCAAGGACGCCAAACCCAGGGCGGCGAGTCCCAGCGCGATTCGGCGGCCCCGAGTGCTCGTACCCATACTCTTTCCCAGCTCGTCATTTCTGCGCCGACTCACCCCTGAACGATGGCTGGATAATGCTCACATCGCTTCGCGATTGCCAGCCCACGTGAGCTCGGGCGCTGCCTGTCGTGGCAAGACACGGCACATCCCAGTACGGCGGGCGGAACCCTTTTCAATCCATGGAGCTCCGTAGCATCTGTGGCGCCCATTGATAGCCAACAGTCCTGCCGCTACGCTGTTGATTGTCTTTCACGAATTAAGTGGTTCTTGAGAATGAGGAGGTGAAGCGGCCAACTCCCCCCTCCCACGTGTTTCCATAGGGGGATTGTGAGGGTCCCGAGATCGCTATTCAACTGAAGCGGTTAACCGTCCATCGGGTCGCGTGCATAACTCGCCTGACCACAGCCCGCGTCAACCCGCTAAGGATGAGTCCGTTGTTCAGATTCCGTCAAGCTGTTTCACAAGCATCGGAGCTGCATGGAGGTAACGAGCAGCCCGCCGCTTGGACTCGATGATGGCGTAGACTCGCTCGACCTGCGCCTCCTTCAATCCCAGTACGGGAGCCAAGCTCGCGGGACTTATGCCGTGGTTCTTGCCATATAGGCAGAAATCCATTTTTTCAAGCGACAGCGTGAAATAAAACTCTTCTTGTGATTGCTCGAGTGGATACGTATCGGTTGTCGGTGTCCGTTTCTGGATCTCCTCAGGCACACCCAGATGGGCCGCCAATTGGTATACTTGGGACTTGTAGAGATGCGCAATGGGCTTCAGGTCCGCCGCCCCATCGCCGTTCTTGACAAAGAAACCCTGGTCATACTCGAGGCGGTTGGGAGTCCCCACGACCGCATAGTTAAGCAGGTCCGCATAGTAATATTCCATCATCTTGCGGGTTCGTTGTTTGAAGTTCATCGCCGCCACCAAACCCAAGTACGTTTCGTAAGTGAGCCGGCTTTTCTTCTGCGAGCCATCTGCAAGTTGCACGACCACCGAAAAGATCGGATAAGCGACGTCCTCCAGCAAATTCGGCAGGACAATCTTGAATTTGAGACTCTCATGAAACTCGGGAATCACCTTACGAATCGCTCCGGCGCAACGTTGGTAACATCCTGCCGCCGTCAGGATGGGAGTGATGTCCTCAACCTGCGTTCGGATGCCGATCCTGGAGGCTTGGAGGTGGGCCAAGCGGAGGCTGTCCGGTGACGAACCCGCCTCCGGCAGCATGAGCCCCAAAACATGCTGGTTGCCCAGAGCCCGGCTACAGAGAGCCGCTACGACGCTGCTGTCAACCCCGCCCGAGATTGCGACCACCGCTCCCTTCCGCTTCAGCTTGCCAAACACAATTTCTCGAATGGCCGATTCAATATCCGCAGCGGTGGCCGCCGGGTCAATACGTAGGCAGTCTTGGGAAAACTCTTCTGTCGCACTCATGTATCCTCTCCTGTTTGCGCCGCTACCACCCGCTTATTGATCTTTCCGCTGCCAGTCTTCGGCAGCGAGGCCATAAAGACCACCGATTGTGGCACCATGAAGTTCTCAAGGCGCTCGGCGCAATGCCGTAATACGTCTTTTTCCGTCAATGACGCACCTTCGCGCAAGGTGACGACCGCACGGATCCCCTGCCCTAGCACCTCATCAGGTACACCGATGACGGCGGCCTCCGCAATGCCCGGCAGCGAGTAGAGGACATCTTCAATCTCTTTCGGGCTGACCTTCTCGCCACGCGACTTGATGATATCGTCCTTCCGGCCGAAGAAATAGAGGTACCCTTCCTCATCCATTCGGAACAGATCGCCCGTGTAAAGCACTTTTTCACCGGGAAATGGGCCCGGTTTTAGCTTTTTTTCGGTCTCCTCGGGTAGTT
>Ga0208037_1001142_pt1 | contig 13415 bp, 10 predicted proteins | sample June2015DPH_13_1_3_FD_184710 | JGI IMG/M metagenome (GOLD analysis project Ga0208037, IMG submission 184710) | Peatland microbial communities from SPRUCE experiment site at the Marcell Experimental Forest, Minnesota, USA - June2015DPH_13_100... | ecosystem: Environmental > Terrestrial > Soil >...
TACCTTGACGTCCACGAAGCTGCCCCATGGGTCTTGCAGGTGACCGGAAAAGCGGCGCATGAAGTTGGCGTAGCAATAGACGCAGCCATGCAGGCAACCTGTGTACGGGTTGACCGTGTAATCGTAGCTTAGCCCCGAATGCCATTAAACGAAGCTCTATGTGTTTGCACTACTATTATGTCATGTAGGGAACCTTAGATGCGTGTTCGCTGGGTTCTTGAGCACCTGAATTTATCTCTCTTTGCGTACTCTGTGTCTAATGTAGTACTCTACGTAATTTTCTCGTTCTCACTCATCAGTTGGGTTTTTCATCGCACTGGAAATGATCGGTGCTATACTCCTGAAGAAAACTAAGATGGAGGCGCCCTAAAAGCTTCTCACCGTTCCTAGCTCGCTCTTAGCCCGCTCTTACGACTTAATTTTCTTTGCCTGTGTTTTGGTGTAACTGTTTGGTTGTGTAGGTTTCTCTTGTTCTATTGGTAGTGCCTTCGTTTGGCTCTATTAGTAGTGTTAGTGTTGTTTTCCATCAGTAGTGCTGATCTTGCTCTATCATTGGAACTGGAGCATCCAGTAATTTTTGCAGAGGTTCGGGTTTGAGTGTAGTGGTTCAATCTACGAATAAAGAAACATCTAGCATAAGACATCGCATCAACCGAACGGTTCCTAACCATGCGGCTTGCGTCTTGGAGACGGTACCTTGTCGGTTGATGGGTAAATCTTACCTTTGTTCCTTGGGGTTGATGAGTGTTCAATACTCTTGCAAGTTCTGTATCTTGCGTGAGGCAACGTTGACGGTGACCGTGAATAAGACTTTCTTGTCCCCAGCTTTTTTTGTATAACTCCCTGTCACACCCATATCGCCGTTTGCGTCAGGGGTCATTCTACCTTCAATCATGAAGTAATCCAGAGCCAACCCAAACTTAGCTTCAAGGTAGTCCTTGAGTAGCCGATCCAGTTCACCCGAATTCATATCCGACTTCAACGAGATACACGCTGAAAATTCTAGCTAAAACTCAACTATAGCGAAGGACACGTAATAAAGCATGAGCGGGTTTTCCTATCTCGACCCTTGATCGCTAATGTTGTGACGTTTGATTGTGAAGAAGAAGTCCCAAGGTCTTCTCTATCAATCATCCTCTGGCCGAATTGTGGTTGGCGAGGCTGCGATTGATGACATTCAAAGGGGGGCTTCGGACGAGCTTGACTCTCACATCATCACTTCATTATGTCCATGCTTGACGCCTTCCAATCTTCAATAACTAATCTTCTCAGCGAGTCCCTTCGGCCTGTCGACATCGATGGAATGATCGGCCCCACCAGCATATCAGTCAGCGCTTGACCGTGGATCTGTTCGACCAGATTGAAGTTTCTGTCAGCTTTTTCTCATAGCGAATGCCATGACTGCAGCTTACGAAGTTTAGGGCCTAATGTAAAGTGGATTCTCTACACCGCACTTAGTGCAGAATTTCTGGAATACATCTATCTGACCTTGGCATTTTGCGCATGTTCCCAAGACTTGTGCGCCGCAACCCGGGCAATAGTACGGTTTGACGGGATCCATGACGGTTGTGATAGCCATCGATATGTCGGTTTTGCATTTGGGGCAAAATGTTCTCGGAAGGGTCAAATTTCGCACTTGCCGCGATTTTGAAGTTGACTCAGTCTAGTTGCGTTCGTTATATTAGGATTACAATCCTTATGGGGTCACGTATAGTAGTTTGTGAAAGAGACCGATAGAATGCCTACACGAACGTAAGCTATAACGGGCTTAGGCTTGTTGATTACCACTCTTCGGTTCCCCAGTAGTCCTTAGAGGCTCAATGAACGTGCTCTTCTTACACGTTCGATATGGTTGGGAGGCCCTGCTCAGTGAAAATCTTTCTCCATACTAATGCCCTCATAGCACTATCCGGTCTGCCAGGCTCTACTATCGCTTGTGATTTCGTCACAAACTGCACCCGTTCCATTACCTATGTAGGTACTGGTGTTTGAACTCTTCCACATGCCTTCGAACTCTCGAGGAGTGAAATTAGAGAGTATACTTGCTACTTGCGGATTCCCTCTAGTTGTATGATGCAATTTTAGAGCGCGTTTTCGTGAGAGGCAGATACGTATGCTAGTTAGAAACTGGTTTATTGGATTCGTATCTTTGCTCTTTTCTTTTCAGGCTTGAGCTCGAGTTTGGGAAGTTTTATTTCGAGGATACCTTCATTCATGCTAGCTGATACTTTTTCTGTATCTATGCTATCGGCGAATCCTATGTATCTCCGGAATGTGGAAAAAGCTCGTTCCCTGTGCAAGTAGGTTCCCTTCTCAACATCCTTCTCAATATCTGATCTAGCAGTCAGTGACAACTCGTTCGGTCCAACCTCAATCTCCACGTTTTCCTTTTTCAACCCTGCAAGCTCTGCCTTCACAACGTACTCGTTGCCAGAGTCGATAACATCAACAAGGGGTATTCGCGTCGGGAGCTCATATTCAACGGGCCATTCGAATCCCCGGAAGGGATCCCATATCGTGTCTAGCAATCTATTGAACTCTTGAATCGAACTGGGTTGAGGTTCCCTAAAGGCAGGTACAGGCTTCTCTACCTTCCTAACGGCAAGGGCTCCCTTTTTCTCTTTAGACATAGGTATTCCTTCATTATTCTATAATCAAGATTGATTTATTATTTGTGTGTGACTTTATGAAAGATGTTACTGGTTGAGTTCTGGGTTGGCCAGTCCGTCTAGACCCTGGTCTACGCGACCGAGTGTGTGACTGGACAGTATCCTGAGCTGCTAGAGTACTGGGCTCTGCGTCCGGATGAGTGAGTGCAGCCTGATGCCAGCCCGTAAACGAAAGAGAAAGATGCGATTCGCAGCGATGATTGTAGGTAAGCGGAGCCTTGGGCCAACCATGACGCTGCATTAACGTCGGAAATGCTTAACCCTCCTGACCAGGAAATCGCGTTCCACCGGCAAGTAGCGATCTGAGAAGCAACCCTCTACATGTTAGCAGGGAATTCGAAGCGCCGCCTCGCGCGGGCCACGTATTTATGCATGCAAGGTTTGAGATTTACTCCTCGGCACCCTGTCTTTCCGCACTGTAGAATTCTAGGTAACGGCATTTCATACACACGAAAACCTCTACTGCAAGACTAGCAGTGACATCGACGCCATGATCGCTTCGGAGCCTCGGTAATGCATGATAGGGCCTTGTCTCATTCAAGGGGCCATTACATTTGGGGCAGAATTTGACCTTGACATTCTCATCTTTGCCGCTCAAACTCACCACGCGTAGTTCGAAATATCTCGTTCGCTAATCTACATGACTATTCAGGCGGGAACTCGGTCGGCGCGGTCGGAATCATACGACATCGCAAATGGTCCACCCAGCTGAGTTCAATGTGTAGTATCGTCGATTTATGGAATAGAGGCAGCAGAACCAAACGGAAGAGACTTTATATGAGTTACCATAGGTAACACGTCTATTGATCGAATATGTCCACACAAGGAATGCAAGTTATGATTCTGAGAGAAGGTTCTCAACGTACAACTGGAAAGGATGCGCAGCGAAACAACATACTCGCCGCTAAAGTGATCACTGAAACCATCAAGACCACGCTTGGCCCCCAAGGGATGGACAAGATGTTGGTATCTGGAATGGGTGATGTAGTCATAACAAACGACGGAGCCACCATAATGAAGGAACTGGATGTTCAACATCCTGCCGCCAAGATGCTTGTTGAGGTAGCGAAGAGCCAGGACAGCGAGGTTGGGGATGGTACGACAACCGTCGTCGTTCTCGCTGGCGAACTCTTGACGAAGGCGGAGAAGCTTCTAGACCAGGAAGTCCACCCAACCGTCATCGTTGAAGGTTACAAGAAGGCTTCAGAGAAAGCTTTGGAGATCCTCCAAGGCCTTGCAATTGACATACAACCTGACGACGAAAAGATGCTCAACCTCATTGCAATGACCTCGATGGGCACAAAGGCAACTGTAGGAACGAGTGAGTACCTCGGAACACTGGCCACGAAAGCCATCCGTCAGGTCATGGAAGAGAGAGAGGGCAAGATTACCGCTGACATAGACCGAATCAAAGTCTTGAAGAAAAAGGGCGAGAGCATGGAGCAAAGCGAACTCGTCAAAGGCATCGTCGTCGACAAAGAGGTCGCACACCCTCAAATGCCAAAACAAGTGACAAACGCTAAAATCGCCTTGCTCAACGCGAAACTCGAGATTGAAAAGACCGAGTTCGATGCTAAGATTAACATCAATTCTCCAGACCAGATGAAAGGCTTCCTCGACGAAGAAGAATCAATGCTCCGCGAAATGACGGAAAAGGTAGCGAAGAGCGGTGCCAACGTGATCTTCTGTGAGAAGGGCATTGACGACATGGCACTACACTTCCTCGCCAAGAAGAACATAATGGCGGTTAAGAACCTCAGCAGCGGCGACATGGAGAAACTCGCCAAAGCCACCGGCGGAACCATACAAGCCAGCACAAAAGACATACCCTCCGAAGGGCTCGGTGAAGCAAAACTCGTCGAAGAGCTGAAGATTGGAGACGACAAACTCATCTACGTTCGCGACTGCAAAGACCCCCACTCGGTCACCGTGATGATCAGGGGCGGTTCCGACCATGTCGTAGACGAAGCCGAACGCTCCTTCCACGACGCCCTCTGCGTAGTCAGAAACGCCGTCGAAGACGGCAAGATTGTTGCCGGCGGAGGGGCCCCCGAAGCTGAAACGGCCAAGCAACTTCGCGACTACGCTCTAAAAGTGGGAGGCCGCGAACAACTCGCCATCGAAGCCTACGCCGAAGCACTGGAAGCCATCCCCCTCACGATAGCTGAAAACAGCGGACTTGACCCAATCGACATAATGGTCGAACTTAGATCGAAACACGCGAATCCAGAAAACAAATGGTTTGGCGTCCAAGTCAAGACCGGCAAGATCGCTGATATGCTCGCGGATAAGATTGTCGAACCACTCAGGGTAAAGCAGCAAGCCGTTAAATCCGCCACAGAAGCCGCCTGCATGCTCTTGCGAATAGATGACATTCTCTCATCAAAAGGCGCGAAGGAAGGCGGTCCACCAGGAGGCCCCGGCGGAATGCCGGGAGGCATGCCAGGCGGAATGCCCCCAGGCATGATGTAACCACCTTATCCTGATAGGCCGAAGACCGCGAAAACGCAACCGATACCCGATGGCATCGCCAGAACGGCCTCTCTCTTTCTGTAGAGAGGTCATTCTCAGTATTGTGAGTTTACGTTCTCGTAAGGAGACTCTTTGTGTGTCCGCACTGCAGCGGCATTCGGTTATGGGGTGGGCTAAATCTTGCTACTCTGTGGTTCGCCCGTCGAAGTGCTCTTCACCCGCCATTGCTTCGGCTTTCGTATGGCGGACCACACCATCCTTGTGTTCAGGTGGGGAGTAAATCGTGTAGAGTCTAAGCGTCGCTCGCTTAGAGGTGTTGATTACATTATGCCTAGCGCCAGCGGGGACGATGATTCCATCCCCGTCCTTAACACGGTGTTCTACGCCGTCAATGACTACTTTTCCTTCTCCGCGTTCAAATCGAAAGAATTGATCTCTATCCTCGTGTGTTTCTGCACCAATCTCTTCTAATGGTTTAAGGCTCATGAGTACGAGTTGACTGTGCTTCCCAGTATACAACACACGCCGAAAATCCGCATTCTTCCTTGTCTCTTTCTCAATTTGGATGACGTATCCTTTCATTTTCCCTCACACTAATTCACCAACACTTCGTCTTCAATTTATCGTATGCGATGCATTCTTGGAAGAATCTAGAACTATGTCAAGAAACCCAAAAGAAAGTCTCCATGAAACCAGGATGATTCAGCCGCAGATGGGGCAGATGTTGGTCGTAACAGAGGGTAATAAGGTAACGTCAAGTCGGTAATGTAACATTGACGGTTGGTAGTTTCTCCTGTAACAAACTAGTTGGTGGCTAGGTACCGTTACCACAGGAAAGAAATAGTAGAGCGGGCGACGCGCCCTTTCGTTACGAGTCACCTACTCAACTTAGGCTAGAAAGCTAAGTTAGGTAGAATCTGCCGCAGCATGAAGGGGTAGCTGGGATACCCAATCCATCCGGCACCAGCATGGAGTAGGAAAACGAATTCCACTAGATTTATCGTTGTTATTTTCACCTCACTTGTCGCTGTATCGCGGAAAATTCAGTTAAGCCTTAGTCTCATGCTTTCCGTAGGATATTGTGACTCGCGGTGCCGAATTGTCTTACGAGCGAGTCGCATGTCATCATGCGGATACTTGTGCATGCTTTTATCTAATGGACGACTTGGCGTTCTCAATCGCCCAGATTAGCCCCCGAAATCAACCGATTTTATCCATCACCTTTTTTCCGTGCACTAACGGTTGCACACCATGCAGCTTAGGTGACGGTTTTATCGAACCTATAGAAACTATGGTAGGTGACGAAGAGGTAACGTTATCGTCAAGTCCTCGGTTGAAAAGCATATTTCGAGCCGGCGAATCCATTGCACGCAATCATCATCGTTACTGGCATTGTCCAAGGCGTAGGGTTCAGGCCATTCATCTATAGGATCGCCAAGCGCCAAGAACTCCGAGGATTCGTTCGGAACCGCGCTGATGCCGTCGTCGAAATCAGCGTGGAAGGCGAAAAGTCTCGAATCGACGCGTTCCTGCACTCACTGAGGGAGGAAAAGCCGCCCCTTGCACGATTAGATAGCGTACAGGTCGAATACCCTGAAACCGAATTGGGTCTAGCCGACTTCACCATTGAAAAAAGCAGCCAAGAGCGAACCAAGAGCGGTTCGGTCATCCCGCCCGATATCGCAATCTGCGACGACTGCCTCAAAGAGCTGAGGTCCCCCGGAGATAGGAGGCATCGATACTTTTTCATCACCTGCACAAACTGCGGCCCCAGATACACAACGATTGTCGGGGTTCCCTATGACCGACCCAACACAACCCTGAACCAGTTCCCAATGTGCCCCAAGTGCCGAGTCGAATACACAAATCCCGGAGACCGAAGGTTCCATGCCCAGACCATAGCATGCCCAATCTGTGGGCCTAAAGTCACCTTGCTCAACAACTCTGGGAACCCAATGGATGTCGTCGAGCCAATCAGAGAAGCCGGAAGATTACTCTCAGAGGGCAAAACTTTGGCCCTCAAGGGAAATGGTGGATTCCACCTTGCGGCTTCGACACTTCAAGACGACCCCATTGAAAGGTTGAGGCGAAGTAAAGAGAGAAGAAGCAAACCTTTCGCGATAATGGCACGTAGCCTTGACTCTATTCTAGCGTTCGCTGAGGTCCGTTCTTGCGAACGTGAATTACTCGAATCCTACGTTCGACCCATAGTTCTGCTGCGCCGCAAAGAGCCTTTCCCGCTTTCCTCTCTCATCTCGCCGGGACTGGATACCGTAGGAGTGATGTTGCCCTACACGGGGATGCATTACCTGATTTTCGATTCGACAAGCGACCCAGCGCTCATAATGACGAGTGCCAACGCACCTAACGAACCAATAATCACTGACAACAGGAAAGCGATTCAGAGACTCGGCACCGTAGTAGACTACTTTCTAGTTCATGATCGAGAGATTGCGCAACGGGCAGATGACTCAGTAATCCGATTCATAGGCGATGAACCTACCCCTATTCGACGGTCACGAGGATACGCACCCGTCCCGATAGTTCTGTCAAATCCATCTAAGATGAGAGCTCTTGCGTTCGGCGCAGAGCTGAACGTTACTGCGTGCATGACTCTTGACAACAAGGCATACTTGACTCAGCACATTGGAGACACAGAAACGGTCGAGACAGCGAAATTCCTGGAAGCCGCAGTGGCACATTTGGGTCGGCTTATCGGATTCGAACCAGAAACCATAGCCTGTGATCTTCACCCGAAGTTCACGACCACCAAGATTGCCGAGCGTATGTCGAAAGAACACAATGTCCCATTGCGAAGAATCCAGCACCACCATGCTCACGCGGGTTCACTTATGGCGGAACATTCCTTGGACGCAATAGTTGGCATCGTTTGCGACGGCTTCGGATTAGGCTACAAGAACGAAGCTTGGGGAGGAGAGATCTTCGTCTGCCACGCCTCCCAAGTCAGGAGAGCCGCACATTTAGAAGAGCAACCGATGGTTGGCGCAGATCTAGCGACTCGATATCCCGCGAGAATGGCGGCAGGCATTCTCAGAGATGAACCCACTATTCAGGCTTGGCTGAAGGCTAATGCATCGCACTTGCCTCACGGTGAATCTGAGATCCCTATTGTCATGCGCCAGCTTGACAGAAAGGATTTCATCTGGACTTCAAGCTGTGGGCGAGTTCTGGATTCGATAGCCGCGATTTTGGGCATTAGTTACGAAAGAACGTACGAGGGAGAACCTGCCATGAAACTGGAAGCTTACTCAAGAGGAGGCGCGGATAGACTGAACATCAAACCCGAGATCGATGGCGAAGTTATCAAAACCACAAACATGGTTCACAACATATACGATCAGAAAACGAAAATCGCTCTTCCGGATCTGGCATTCTCTGCGCATGCATACCTGGGTCGAGCTTTGGCAAATGCTGCCATCACGATAGCGGAGGAAGAAGGTATCAAGGTAGTGGGCTTTTCTGGCGGTGTGGCTTTGAACGAGATTATCTCGCTCACGATTCGGAAGCTTGTTTCCGACGCGGGATTTCGCTATGTTAGTAATGTGGCGGTTCCCCCTGGAGATGGTGGAGTATCTTTCGGTCAGGCTTACCTAGCCTCACTCCAGTAACCGAACCAATCTAACGCCAATGAGCCAACGTTCGCTTGGCTTCTTCAATATCCATGACTTTCAGTACGTAGCCTGCGTGTACCAGAACGTAATCTCCGACCTTTGCGTCGGTTAGTGCGATGTTTGCCGTGACTATTGTTCCACCGCCTAGATCGACTTTCGCGATTTCGCCTTGTATTTGGACTATTCTGCCGACCTGTGCGAGGTCGTATGGGTCGCTCATGCTGAAGGCTGACCTGGCAGCATTGGTAATTGTTGTATAAACTAATAAGTAGATGAGGTCGACAATCGACTGACAAAGACAATGTGCTTAGCCTATCCAGGAAAAGTTGTCGAGCTAGACGGTGATTTTGCTAGGGTGGATTTTGGCGAAGGCACAATCAGGGAAGGGGTCAACGTCTCGCTTGTCCAAGCCAAGACGGGCGACTACGTACTAGTTCACGCGGGATACGCGATCCAAATCGTCGATGAAGCTGATGCCCGCCAGACGCTGAAATATTGGCAACAAATTCTCGCAGTTGTCCCGGAGGATCGCGTAGCCTACGAGGGTCAATTGAAAGGTGGGCTCTGATGATTCTGGAGGGATATCGGGATCCGGTACTGGCAAAGAAGCTGCGCGTCGAAATCGAACGGCTTGCCCAAGCCATCCAGGAACACGTCTTAATCATGCACGTTTGCGGCTCTCATGAATGGGCGATCACACATTTCGGCATCCGGGCTCTACTGCCGGATAATGTCGAAGTCCGCGCAGGCCCCGGATGCCCAGTTTGCGTTACACCCGCAGCTGACATCGACGCCGCGGTGCGGTTATCTCTCGAAGGGAAGACAATTCTCACATATGGGGATATGTCGCGGGCGAAAGGATCCGGTATGTCTCTGTTTGAGGCTAAGGCGTCGGGCGGAGATGTCCGAGTTGTGTACAGTGTGCACGATGCCGTTAAGATGGCCGAAGCCAATCCCGGGCGTGAACATGTATTCTTCGCAGTCGGCTTTGAGACGACAGTGCCACCAACCGCTTACGAGATCTTGAAAGGCCCTCCACCGAATCTCACCTTCTTGACATCATATCGCTACGTTCCACCCGCTGTGGAAGCAGTTGCAACATCACCGGACCTAGCGGTTAGCGGATTCATGAACGCCGGTCACGCCTCCACAGTGACCGGTATGAAAGCGTACGACCCTTGTTTCCAGAAAACACAGAAACCCATGGTCTTTTCAGGATTCGAACCCGTCGACGTTCTGATCTCCCTAGCCATGCTGCTACGTCAGATCGCGAACGGTGAACCGAAGATGGAGAACGAGTATACTCGCGCCGTGACCTGGAACGGAAATGAACGGGCACAAGCAGCTATGGATAAAGTCTTCGACCGAGTGGACGGATATTGGCGTGGCGTAGCCACAATCCCAGCCTCTGGGTTTAATATGCGAGAGGAATTCCGAGAACATGATACGCGTTCACGCTTCGGTCTGAAGGAGACACCGGAAAGCGAACAATTCGTACCGCAAGCGAGATGTGGCGACGTAATTCTCGGAAAGATCGATCCGCCCGAATGCCCTCTCTACATGAAGGAATGCACGCCTGCCTCCCCGAAAGGGCCCACCATGGTTTCAGCGGAGGGGACCTGCAAGATATGGGCCGATCATAAGATTCTGGCGAGTATGCGTTGTCGTGTCTAGTTTAGTTCAGCAGATTCTCGGAACTGGATCGCCCGCTGGAGGTGCAATAATTCTCCTGCCGCCGACAACAGTCTCCGTGGCCACTAGATCGAACTCTGAAGTCGCCTCTCCAATGATCGCAGCGTCCCTCCCTTGCAGTGTATCCTTCAAAGCGGCGAGCACCGCCTGAGCTTTCTCAGGTACAACAGCGGCGACAAGTTTCCCTTCATTTCCGATCTCTAAGACATCCAGACCTAACATTTCACAAGCAGCTCGAACTCCCTCCTTCACAGGAATCGATTGCTCTTCCACAAGGATTCCAACATGGGATTTCTGGCTCCATTCATTCAGGAGGTTAGCTAAACCTCCTCGAGTGGGATCTTTCATCGCCACGATCCCACCTATCTCGAGCATTCGGTTCACCGTGCCTTTGAGCGGCGCGGCATCCGACTCGATTCGAGTTTCGAATCCATATCCCTCTCGAGCCGAAAGAACCGCGATTCCATGGTCCCCAATTGTTCCGGACAGTATGATCTTGTCGCCTGTTCGCACATTGCTGTCGAGTAACCATTGAGCGTCCAAGGTACGGTGCCTCTTTACTTCAAGTAGATTCTTGTCGAGCAGCAGGTTGCGCTTTCCGACCCCGGACGAATTGATCACGAACTTGTCGAGTGCTCCTCTCTCCATGACTTTCGTGTCTCCAGTAATCACAGGGACTCCCGCCTCGTCGCTGGCTTTCCTCATGCTTTCGAGGATCTTCTCAAGTTCGCTCAGGTCGAATCCTTCCTCAAGTATGAAACCCTCCGCTAAGGCCAAGGGATCCCCACCGATCATGCAAATGTCATTTACCGTTCCGCTAATGGCGAGTCTTCCAATGTCGCCTCCAGGGAAGAAGAGCGGCTTCACAGTATAGGAGTCAGATTTCAGAACTATTCCTTGAACGACGGCCGCGTCATCAAGTGCATCCAGAGGGACATCCACCTTTGCGCCGCCAAGATGCTTCAGCATGTACTTCTCGATCAAGGACTGCATTACTGTACCACCGGCGCCGTGTGCCATCGTCACGAGATCCGTTTTAGCCATGGCGAAATCGACCTAGGCAAAGTTCTGAGTTGTCCGGCCTTTATAGACTTGAAACGCGACGCTAGGGGGATCTTGTCTTCATGCTCGCTGTGACGGCGTGGGCGATTCCGGTTTGTGTGCATTAGTAATCCTAGTTCCGTGCGGCCCGTGTGACCTTAACTCGATGACGAATTGAGGCCTTAAATCGACATTGACACATGCGAAATTACTGGCAAACTACGGCGATATGAGCGGAATTTTCAGCTTATACATGATGAAGGAAGGCGGTGGCCTTCCCGACCCGCTACTACCATCCAGTTTTTGTCGCTGGGGTGTTTTTCCATTCTTGCCAAGCGTGGAAAGCAGAAGCATGTGTATTAAGGGCAGTTTCTTTCCAAATCGTAGAGAGAGTAACATGTCTAGCAAGAAGGCAGACTTAGCTGGTCCTGGGATTGGCAGTTACGATGAGCTTGAAAAGATTCTTCCACAAGATTACAACTCGCTCCTATCCCCGAAGGATACGCAGAAGGCTATCTTTGCGGTTAAGAGCTTCATCGAGGAAAACCTTTGCAAAGAACTCAACTTGATGATGGTTCAAGTTCCGCTGATTGTCGATGTTGAGAGTGGTGTAAATGACATGCTCGATCGGGACGGTTCACGCACCCCGGTCCAATTTCACATCTCAAACGACTACAACAAGCACCCAATAGATGCGCAAGTGGTCCAAGCTGCAACTAAGTGGAAGCGCGTTGCGCTGAAGCAATTTGCGATGAAAGCCAGCGAGGGGATCTGCACCGACATGCGTGCGGTGCGCAAGGACTACTTCCTAGACCACGATCACAGTGCCTACGTGGACCAATGGGATTGGGAGAAGGTGATGACTGAGGATGAACGAAATTTGGATTACCTTAAGGAGACCGTCCGCAAAATCTGGAAAGTTCTCAAGGGAGCTCAGAACCAAGCGGAAAGGCTCTTTCCCCAGCTTAAGACAGCAAAATACCCGAGCCTCCCTGATGAGATTACATTCCTTCATGCCGAAGATATCCTCGAAAAGTACCCGGACATGCCTCGGAAGGCGCGTGAGACTGCGATATTGCAAAAGTACCCTGCAATATTCATCATTGGAATTGGGTGGGTGTTGAAAGATGGTTATCCGCATGAGATGAGGGCTGCGGACTATGATGATTGGATTACGGAAACAAGGTCTGAGGACGGAAGGCCTATGCATGGCCTCAACGGGGATATTCTAGTCTGGAACCCTGTTACAAAGCGCCGCCACGAGCTAACGTCCATGGGCATCCGCGTTAACTCTAGCTCACTCAAGAAGCAATTGGAGGTTACTGGGCAACTGGACTTCCTCAAATTCCCATACCATCAGGCCATCGTCAACAAAGAATTGCCGCTCAGTATTGGGGGCGGCATTGGTCAATCACGAACGTATATGCTCCTACTGAAGAAGGCACATCTAGGTGAGGTTAGCGTCACGGTTTGGCCAAAGATCCTGAAGGACCTGTGTGATAAGAAGAATATCCACGTATTACAGTAAGCCTCTGCTACGAAGCGAAAGCTTGGAAGTGTTTAACGGTCTCCGCCATTTCGCGTAACCGTTTGTCTACTCGGCCGTAAATGGAGTTCTCCTCATAGTTCCCGTTCGGCAACCTCTTTCCTGCTGGGACCCCTGTGAGAAGTTCTATGCCTTCCTCGATGGTTTTCACGGGGTATATGTGAAACTTTCCCGCCTTCACGGCGTCCACGACTTCCTGTTTCAACATGAGGTTCTGAGTGTTGCTTTGCGGAATAATCACGCTATGCTGCCCGTTTAGGCCCCTCGCCTTGCAGATTTCGTAATAGCCTTCAATCTTCTCGTTGGCGCCTCCGATTGGTTGAACGTCGCCATTTTGGTTAACTGAGCCGGTTACCGCGAAGC
>Ga0208037_1001149_pt1 | contig 13377 bp, 8 predicted proteins | sample June2015DPH_13_1_3_FD_184710 | JGI IMG/M metagenome (GOLD analysis project Ga0208037, IMG submission 184710) | Peatland microbial communities from SPRUCE experiment site at the Marcell Experimental Forest, Minnesota, USA - June2015DPH_13_100... | ecosystem: Environmental > Terrestrial > Soil >...
GACGGGCGCCATCCAGGGATGATCTATGAGCGCCAAAGAAATGTTCCTCGCTCTAAGTAGATCGAGGAGGCGGTCGTTTATCCAGTATTTGTTCCGGAGCTCAACGGAGTAGGCAGGGCCGCGGGGAAGCTGATCCAGGAACTTTGACAGCCGGGCAAGGAAATCCTGGGCCTGGGGAAAAGCCTGTTTATTGAAGTAAGGGAACTGTAGCAACAGGGGCCCGAGCTTGTCGCCAAGGAGGTCCATCGTCTTCAGGAACTCTGAGAGCTCATGGGCGCAATCAACAAGCACTTTCTCATGCGTGATCACCCGGGGGAATTTGGCTGCAATGACGAAACCCGCCGGGGTGTGCGCGCGCCAATTCCTTACGACCACAGCGGGGGGAGTTCGATAGAACGTCGAGTCTACCTCAACGGTGTCAAAGTGTTTGGCATATTCAGAGATGAATTCAGCAGAAGTGGTGCCCGGAGGATAGAAAACCCCTACCCAATCCTGACTGGACCAGCTCGAGGTGCCAAGGCGCAGGTTTTGAATTTGCGGATAATCCAACGCAGTCAAATCTCGTAGTGCAAAGAACTACTCTCCGCACATGCCCCGCTCGCGCGCGCCACATGTTCTGCATGGGCCAGCCTCGAAAGCAGTAGCGGAGTGCGAGCCCTTCGCCACAGCGAATACAGAGAGTAACTTGTCCACATTAGGGCTTTCACACTTCCCACAAAGTACGCTGCTGGACGAGGAAGTAATGATTTTTTCGAACTGGGCCCCGCAGTCCTGGCACTTGTATTCGAAGATCGGCATATCATTCTCCCTCCTGCAATATAGCGGATGACACCCGACATTTCAACGTGGTTGCCGGGAGGGTTGCGGCGAATTCGCTTTTGGGCCAGACTGCAGGCGCATTTTTCAGGCTGGGTTCGAGGTCGAGGGCCGACGACAGAGGGCCGAAAATCGCTTGACAGGCTCCAGTTTATTGCTTACAGTGTCCCCCAGCCACCATGATACGGAACCTAGGAATCTTTCACTAGAGGAGAGGAGCAGCAAATGGCGAAGGTGTTGACTAAGTCACAAGTGGTAACCCATCTGGCAGAAAAGGTGGGGATTCAAAAGAAGGCTGCCGCGGCAGTCCTGGAGCACCTCGCTGCTCTGGCGACGAAAGAAGTCAAGGGCGGCGGACAATTCGTGGTTCCTGGACTCGGCAAGGCTGTTAAGGCACACCGAAAGGCTCGCGTGGGCCGTAATCCTCAGACCGGTGAGCCGATCAACATTCCGGCAAAGACGGTCGTCAAGTTTCGCTTGGCCAAGGCATTTAAGGATGCCGTGGTGCCTCCCAAGAAGAAATAGCGATTCAGCCGCGAGTCGCCGTTCTGGCTCGCGGCTCCTCGCACAGACACTCGGAAAGCTGAACTCCGCACTCCGTGAATGAACTTGCGCCGGGTCGAGCCGTAGCATTTGCGAGAGGCTTCACCAAGAGGAGCGAAGGGCGTAGTGTAGCCTTAGGTTGAAAGCTCGGCGCCGTTTTCGCAGAGGGAGCTGGTCGACGCTTCCTGCGGGCGGTGCGAGAGTGCCCATCGAACGCGCTCCCCATGAGTCAGCCATCGGCCCCCCATAAATCAGTGTCGTGTGCCTGAAGTTCTTTGGACAAGTCAATCCTGTCCCGGAGCGACGGACCGCTCCTAAAGGGTGTGCGTTCTTTGGGGCCTGGCGCTTTTGCGTGCTGCCCCTTTGTAAACGACCTTCGCAGACAAGACACTAGCGCGCATATCGCGTGGGGCGGGAGCCCTCTTCCAGGGCCTGCCGGTCCCAGATCATTCCTTCCCGCGAGTAGTGGGCTATCTCAAATTGATCCCCAACCTGCCTTGCGGCGACGCAGTTACATTAGAGGTACAATGACCTGTAGCGAGTGGGTCGTCCACCCACTACGAAAAACGGGTTTGCTCCTTTTCACCCTGAACTGGGAAAGGGTCGCGGTTTTCCCTGCTCCGGCGAGCATCCGAAAGCTTAGGGGTGTGAACACATGAAACGCATACTCTTAATCATAGGGCTGTCGTTGTTCATTCTGTACCTCGGTGACTATCTCTCAGTTCGGTACAGGATCCCGAAGACCCGTAATCCATTCGGGGTGGTGAAAATCCAGCGCTATTATGCGGTCGGCCTGAAGAGCCGCAAAACCGAGTTTATGTTCCTGGAGCCGGAGAACCAGGTATGCGTTCACTCCCTGTTTCCCCACTTCGGCTACAGTCCATGCTGGTACCTCAGTCGGAGAAATGTGAAACGGATCGATATATGATTCCGGAGGCCCCAGTGATTCGCCATTCGAGCTACTCTTACCGCCAACATCTATGGGTTCTGTGATGCGCCCCTCGGCGCGCAGACTTCAGAAGGTCTGCACACCAGCCGCTGAGGTCGAAACTTCACCCGTCAAAAGATCGGGATGTGGTATGATTGCCAGCCGGTAGCGTACCGGCATTATTAACTCATCCTGGGAATAGCGATGCACGTGAACGTGGTTGAAGCGGAGTCCATAGGGGAACCCATCGCCCACGAATGTTTGGATAGGTGATGCATGAACCAAGAATGTTCATCACAGCCCGAAGCTGTTCCCGCTTTTCCTGCTCTCGGCAAACGAATCAAGATCCTGATGGTCTGGCCCAAAATCCCGGACTCCTTTTGGACATTCACGGGCATGATGCGGCTCCTCCGTGAAAAGGTCGTCATGACGCCCTTGGGGCTTATCACGGTGGCCGCGTTATGTCCTCAGGGATGGGACATTCGCCTGATTGACCAGGGTGTGGAAGACTTAAGTGATGCCGACATCCTCTGGGCGGACCTCGTCATGGTGGGCGGCATGCGAGTCCAGAGAAAAGGGCTCGAGGAGGTCCTCACCCGCGCCCGCAGCCTCGGGCGACGTACGATGGTGGGCGGACCGTACGCCAGCGGCGATCCGGAAGCCCTGCTGAAGTTGGCGGACCATGTGGTGGTGGGCGAGCCGGATGAGGTGTTTGACTCGATCGCTAAAGACCTTGAAGAAGGGTCGGCCAGAAGGCTCTATAGGATCGAAAACAAGCCTGACCTTACCAAGACCCCGGTGGCGCGCTTTGACCTTCTGAAAACCGACTTCTACGCCACTATGGCCATTCAGTTTTCCCGCGGCTGTCCCTTTCAATGTGAGTTCTGTGACATCATCCAGCTTTACGGACGAAAGCCTCGAACCAAGCTTCCTCAGCAAATCATCGCGGAACTGGACACGCTCCTGAAACTGGGATGGAAAAAACAGGTGTTTATTGTCGATGACAATTTCATAGGCAATCACCGGCTTGCTCTCGAGCTGGCTCGAGAGTTGGAAAAGTGGCAGCAAGCTCATGGTTATCCGCTGGCTTTCTATACCGAAGCGTCTATGGACCTGGCGCGCCATCCTGCGCTGATCGAGGCCATGGTCAAGGCGAACTTCTTGCACGTCTTTGTGGGGATTGAAAGTGCTTCGAGAGAATCCCTGCTGGAGGCGAAAAAGCTCCAGAACCTGTCACTAGATCCAATTGATTCCATCAAGATCGTGCAACAGGGCGGACTTTGGGTTACGGGTGGATTCATCCTCGGGTTCGACTCCGACACCCCGGACATCTTCGAGCAGCAGATTGGCTTTATTGAACGCGCAGCTATCCCCTGGGCCTTGGTGAATTTCCTGCATGCCTTGCCGCAAACAGCGCTCCACGCCCGAATGCTGCGAGAAGGGCGCATGATCGAAGACAGCCCCAACAGCAGAGATGGGACGGCGCCAAACTTCCGTCCCGTTCTTCCACCTCACGTTTTGCTGAGGGGTTTTCAAAAAACACTCACCTCAATTTATGATCCCACAAAATACTACGAACGCGCGTGGCGTTCTCTCCAGGCCTGGCAGACCAGGAAATGCCAGCGGCCTGCCCAGCAGCCCGGTTTGGTCGATATTGCCAAAATAATGCTCCGTTCGATCTGGCAGCAAGGCCTGAGGTCTTCTTACCGCCGGGCATATTGGAAATACTTGCTTCGACTCGTTACCCGGTGTTCGACAAACCTCGCGAAGATCTGGATAGGCTTTACCATCCTGATCGCCGGGCACCACTTTATTCCCTATGCCAAGGAGGTGGTAGAGCGGGTGGAAGGGGATATTGCCGAAATCAACAATGAGGAACTGGGGCAAGCGAAAAGCGATGTTCCCGAAGTTCGAAACACACCGATGCCTGTTGCATCCGGGTTCTGAATGCGGGTGGCGCGCAACCTGCCCCGGATGTGAAATAATTCCCAGGGGCCACTTTCGCACGGATAAGTTATTGAATAATCGTCAGCTCTTTCCGAGTCACTTCAGACCCGCTGCCCCCTCCAAACGCACCGTGACAATCTGAAACGGCTTGACGGAGAACCTGAAGCCATGGGAAGAAACCGAAAGAGGCCCCTGCTTCCTCTCCAAGGCATCGCTCATCCACGCGGATTCCACGTTTAGGAGTGGAGTTTGTACGTCCACGGTGCTTTCCTTTCCAGCCACTTCCACAAGACGCAAAATCGTGCCGTCTCCGTCTTCGGCCGTCTTCCAGGTCTCCAACACAACATTGGGTTGATCCACACGCAAGAAACTACCCTGGGCCGAATCCAATGGCCGTGGAGAATTGATGGCTTTATCCTGTGAGGTGATTTGGTCTACTTCCAGAGGCGACATCTCCTCCCGGCCCAGCCGGCTCAGATAGGCAGGCGGCAGGTTGGTGCCGCTGGTCAGCACGTAGCGGAATGTAAAGTCTCCTCCCTGGCCTGCCGCGTAGTTCGTGTCCCAGTAATTGTTCATCACATAAGAGAAAATCGTGCCGGGGCGCTGGCCGAACTCCTGCGGCCATGTCCCCCGGACGATATCCCCCAAAGCGACCAGCGAGGCATCTACCGGAACAAGAGCCGCCGCCACATCCCCTTGCTCCGCTGCCACCCAATGCTGCGCCGAAAACCACTCCTTGCCCGCTCCGGGCAGTTGGTCGCGGCTGGGGTCCACGAATCCGTTCTGAATCTCGTACCGGAATTGTGGATGTTCCATGGCGAAGGGAAATGCAAAGTAAACACCTTCCTTCGTGTACACCTCCGTCTTGTGCACATGGTTGATGAACTCGATCTTCTTCTGTCCCTTAAACAAAATCACTTCTGTCTCGATAAGCGGTGTGTTCATTCCTGAGCTTTCCAGACGCGCCACGACCCCGAAGGGCTGGTTCGTCACTGACAGCAGCCGTCCTCCACTGGCGTTGTGGATGGAGAGCTCTGGAACCGGCGAGACAGAACTATACTGCACCAGCCGGTTCGGAGTTTGATCTGCTCCCGTGACGTAGAGGTACTGATCGAACCGATAGGGGCTCGAGGCATTGACCAGTTCTTTGTTCAGTTCCTTATCGTAGATGCTTTTCACTGCGCCGCTTTGGGGATCTAGCGTCACTCGGTAGTACTGATTCTCTATCGTCACTTCCCCGGTTGCCTGTGGAGTTGGCGGCTCTGCTTTGGTTTCCTTCAGCGCGTAAGCCTTGTAACCCACCGACGGCACGTCCTGCGCAAGGAAACGGATATGCCGGTAAGCCGGCCCCGTGGAGAGGATTTCATAAGGGACTGTCCGGTTCGTTACGACGTCTACGAGTTCCAGCCCTTTGTCCAAGTCCATCTCGACCATGCCGGAACGCTGCCAGCTCAGGGGATTGAAGACCAACAGCGTCCCCTTCGGAGCGTAGATATAGTCCGCCAAAGCGGCCAAGCCTCGCCGCAGCACGTAATCAACATCCTTCTTGGCCTGGGTGGCAAACCCTTCTTTAATGGCCCACTGCTCCGCCGTTTCCTGGCTTTTCGGATTCGATACACTGCGATCGGCTCCCCAGGTATGCTCGTCATAAAGCACCATGTTATTCCAGAGCCGTTTCAGCGCCTCGTCCTCAGGTTGAAGGCGGGGATTGACCAGGCTGCTGAGGGTGGAGAACTTCTCCGCTGCCAGCGCTCGCTGTTCCGTCTCCCGTTCGATGGCAGCCGAGCGGGCAGTTGAAACAATGCCATCCTCCCAGTACGGCCCTCCGTCACCCCGCACCACCGGAATGGAATCTCCGAACTGCCTGGCAATGTAGCCTATGGCCTCAGAAAAACCCGAGTAACCTAGCCGGGGATAAGCGTAGATCTTGTTCCAGTCCTCAGCCAGGCTTGCCTGCTGCGGGAACAAATCGGTGTTTTCGACCTGCGTGCCGTAAACCAGAGTCGCGTCCGATTTGTATTCCGGGCGCGAATAAATCTGGAGAAAAAGCGGCAAGGAATCGTGCCCGCCCGCAATTTGAGGTGGCATCCCGAATAAGCTCGTCATTTGGTGGTAGTGCCGGGAGTACCACATCAGGATTCTTCCGCCGTCGGGGCCTTCCCACCAGAACGGCGATTTCTCATGCAGACGGCCAAGCAGGAGGACGGGAGCGCGGTAATTGTCGCTTCCAGCGGCGAAGTACTTTAACCCTGCTGCCGCCATTACTGATGCGTAGGACCAGGAATAAGAGGGTACATCCGTGATGTCGGCATAATCGCGGTCTCCTCCGTGCTTCTGATTGAACTGAAAAGCAGGATAAAGCGAGCGAAGGAGGGTTTCCAGGCTCGGAAATCCGGTGAGAACACTCGCCTCCACCGTGGGCACAAAGATCTTCTTATCCCTTACCATCTGGAAAAGCTGCTTTTTCTGTTCTTCGCTGCGCCCGGCCAGGAACTGCCGCACGCACCAATAACCGTCCGAGCTGAAGCGAAAGTCCGGATGGTCGTGAATCATCTGAATGGCTTCGTCGAGGGTTCGACTTTGAGTTTCCGCCACCTTGGCTTGGTAATCTGTGTAACCCACATCCAGGTGAGTGTGAGGCACCAAGAAGATGTTCCACTTCTTTGCCGGATCCAGAACCACCGGGAAGCGTCGCGAGTGCCCGCCCAGGCTGACGGCAACTTCGCCCTTGGTACCGGGGGCAAATTCGGGAACCGCCAGCTCGACCAATTGCTCGCCGAAATCCCAGCCGGGGGATAGCTTCTCAGTGAATTTCTCCTTGCCCACGCTCAACACCACTTGCCCGCCCTTCGAGGGCGAGTTGTGGCGGATATAGACGTCCACCAACTCGAAAAGCCTCTCTTCTTTGCGCTGGTAATAAATGGTCGGCAGGGCGTGGACAGTGACCTCTGCGGATGAAAACTTCCGGTCAGGGTCCTGATCAAGTTCCAGGGCGTCATAGGTGAGCCTGGAGTTTGTAACGTCATCGCGCTCTGCCGGCTCATCCATCGCGGTCAAGACAAGCTCGTTCGTTCCCTTCTTCAGGAAATTTGTGGGAAGATCGACCGCAATTGTGCCGGCAGAGTAAGCAGGCAAGAATACGCTGCTTGGATCGCCCGCCGCATAGTTCAGCGTTGGATGCTGATAAAGCAGCGCGCGGTGACCATTGATATCCACTTGAAGGCGCGGGACGCGCGGGTTTTCAACGAGCAACGCTACCTTCAGCGTATAGAGGCCCCGCGGAGCTTCGGACAAATCAAACTGGATCGTGTAGGGATGCGGCCGAAACTCAGCCCTTCCATTTGCCGAACCTGGCTGAAAAGCGGGCCAGTCGGTTACCGGCTTACTCTTTCCCACTATGTAAAGCACATCGCTCTTGGGGTGAGCGGCAGCAAAGACAGGTGGCCGCACCTCGCCTTGATTGAACTCGCCGGATGACTGATCAAATCTGCCAATCTGCCACACTGCCTTCGAGGCGGCCCCTGCGCACCGGCAAAAGCAAATCATGATGACCAGCACCAAGAGTGTCTGTTGACCTTGTTTATATGTGCGTTTATTCACGTCTTCCCCCATGAAATTGGGTCTCCGCCCTCTCCCAAGGAATCTGTGTGATGACGCTGCCTAAGCTGTCATTCCGAGCGGAGCGAGGAATCTCGCTCTGACTATTTTCAAGGCAGTGCGAGATTCCTCGTTGCCTGCGGCTCCTCGGAATGACACGCAAACTCGGGTTATCACACAGACTCCCAAGGGGACAGGGTGGACCGCGTCCGGCGCTTCCACCAGCCGGCGCGGGCCGGGTGAGGGGTCGGTTGCGCGGCCAGGAGGGAGCAGATGCGCCAACATAACCATCCCCCATGCCGACTGGAGATTCTACACCTTTCCATACACACAAGGCAGAGGGCGCCAGTGCTTTCTAACGTTGTCAGAACAGGTGGTAATGCACTTCGGATTCCGATACAATCCCGACCCATCGTGGAGCGTAACAGGCACGTCTTGCAACGTACGTCGAGCTGCTTTCGAGTCTGCGGAAGACTCGCCATTACCGTCCGGAGGAACCCCACAATGAAAAACGCATGGAAACTGGTTAGCGCACTCATTCTTCTCGCGTCGCTGAACTGCCAGGCCGCCGAGCCCGGAAAGCCGAAGACGGCGCCGTCTGACGGCGGGCAAGCCCAGATGAGGGCCGGCACAGGAAGATACGGTTGTTCCGAGAAAGACATTGCGCACTATGTCTGCCGCCGAGCGGCAGGGCAGATAACAATTGACGGCCGGCTGGACGAGCCCTCCTGGCAGAAGGCCGAAAAGTCCCCGCGTTTTGTTGACATGGTTACGGGAGAGCCCGGCTTCTACGACACGCGAGCCGCCGCTTTGTGGGATGACGAATATCTTTATATTGGCTTGTGGGTTGAAGAGCCGTACGTCGAAGCCCACCTGACCAAGAGAGGTTCGCTGATTTTCCAGGAAAATGATGCCGAGGTGTTCATCGACGGCGGTGATGCCTATTCTGAGTTCGAGATCAACGCGCTGGGCACGACTTACGAGGTCTTCTTCATCTGGCAAGATGCTTACAAAAAGGGCGGCGTGTTCGACGTCCCCGAATTTGACATCTTCAAGAATAAGGCCCTTACCTTCGGGGGCGACTACGATCGCCAGGACCAGTCTTTCTGGATGGGAACGCATCCCCGAGGCATCCGCTGGGCATTTCTGAACTGGGAGTTTCCGGGCCTCCTCAAAGCCGTCCATGTGGACGGCAAAATCAACGACAACTCCGTGGCCGGTAAAGGTTGGACCGTTGAACTGGCTTTCCCTTGGAAGGGAATGAAGTGGCTGGCCGCAGGGCGTTCTCTGCCCCCCAAGGACGGAGACTTATGGAGGATCTTCTTTGGACGTTTCGAGCTGCTAAAACCAGGCGGCGTTGAACTCAACCCTCATCCCGCCTGGGTCTGGAGCCGCCACGCCGTCTACGACACCCACATCCCTGAGTGCTTCCCTTACATTCATATGTCGAATCGAATCGTCGGGGAGAGGTAGCGTGTTTCCAGGCTGTCATTCTGAGTCCTTCGCTGTCATCCTGATCCCGCCCTGCGGGAGAAGGATCTCGCTCTGCCCGCTCAGGATAAACTGCGCGAAGAATCTCGCTCTGAGTATTTTCAAGACAATGCGAGATTCCTCTCCCGCGACTGCGGGATCGGAATGACAACGTCAAAAGCGGAGGTCCGCGCTACTCGCTCGCTCGTGTAAAGTGATAGACTCGAATGGCTGTCGAACAGCCTTAACAACCCTCAAGGGAGCCACCAGATGGCCGTAACAGGTGACAGCCTCTTTCCACACTTGACCACGGAGCAAGTCTCGCCACGGACGACTGGAATCCTGCCAGCTCAGACAATTCGGGAGTTAATCGCCTGCGGGCGGGTTGAGGCCATCGAAAAGATCACGGAAGAGCAGATTCAACCCGCCAGCATTGACCTGCGGCTGGGTGATGTTGCCTATCGCGTCCGCGCGAGCTTCCTGCCTGGCCAAGACTGCACTGTCCAAGATAAGGTCTCTGATCTGCTTATCGCCAAGGTTGATTTGACTGAGGGGGTCGTGTTCGAGCCAGGTTGTGTTTATATAGCGCCGCTGCGGGAGGAGTTGAGCCTACCGAAAAACATTGAGGCAAGGGCCAATCCCAAAAGTACGACGGGAAGACTCGACATTTTCACCAGGCTGATAACCGACTACGGAACCGAGTTCGAACGTGTTCGCCCCGGTTATCGTGGAAGGCTTTTTGCTGAAATCGTGTCACGCACATTTACCATCAAGGTGCGTACAGGAATGAAACTGAATCAACTGCGTTTCATCCGAGGTAACCCGCCGTCCCACGACGGCCCATTGGCTGCGTTGGACGAAAGGGAAAACCTCGTGTACGAGGACGCGGAAGGTCCCATACGGGCCAAGATTGACAAGGGGCTGCGCATTTCCGTGAGACTGAACGCGGAGGCGGAAACTGACCTTGTCGCTTACCGAGCCAAGAAGCATGCACCCGTGATCGACCTTGGCGAAAAGGACTTCTACGACCCAAGAGAGCACTGGGACACCGTTTACTCCGTGCCACGACGAGGCATAATCCTGGACCCGGGTGATTTTTATTTGTTGGCGTCCAAAGAAAAGATTCGTGTGCCGCCTGACTACGCGGCGGAAATGGTCCCCTACGATCCGTCCATCGGAGAGTTCCGTGTCCACTACGCAGGCTTCTTCGACCCGGGTTTCGGATACGGACTGAGCGACGTGCTCGGAACATTGGCCGTACTGGAAGTAAGGGCGCATGAGGTGCCAATTCTTATCGAGCATGGGCAAACAGTGGGAAGACTCGTCTATGGTCCCATGCTCGCGCGGCCCGATAAAATATACGGTGTCCAAATCGGCTCCTCTTACCAAATGCAAGGGCTGGCGCTCAGCAAGCAGTTCAAGAGATGGCCCTGAAGTAATTGCCGATTTTCGATTGACGATTGTCGATTGCCGATTGCCGATTGTCCCGCCATGGCGGGCTGATGGACACTGGAAGGAGTTGCCGCGCGACTTTTTCAATCGGCAATCACCAATTGTCAATCGCCAATTAAAGCCCGTATTTTCAATAAGATTCCCGCCTTTGTAGCGCATCTCCTTTGTTTTCATATACATTCCCGCTTAGGCTTCGAGTTTTCCAAAGCCATCCTTTGTTTTCAATGACATCCCCGCATTGAACGGTCAAAAAAAAGAATTCTTCGTCAACGAAGCGGACTTCCTGTCGAGTTGAAAATGAGGACTCTTCTGCTGCTTTCATAGCTCCTGGATAACGGTTGAGGGCTGATTTGCGTCGTCGCATAGAAAAGGGCGTCCGCCAACACCCAAGGGCGACCGGCAAGCGGACACTCACTATGCTAGCCTATCTTGCTCCGCTTGTCAAGAGAAAACTGATAGCTGAGGACTTATTTTCAGCGGCGTGCCCCGTCCGGATTGACGACGTGCGGTTGCCCCTTGGTTGTCAGGCATGAGAAAAGCCGACGGTGCGCGTTTTTCGGGCCGGCGGTTTTAGAGAAACGGAGTGATCACCATCACTCAGAACAAAAAAGTGTTACTCGTTTTCCTCGAGCAATTCGCTCATAATTAGGTTGGCCCCACAGGCTTCGGGGCGGAGGCGGAGCTCGTGCTTCCTCTAGAACTGCGCAAGGAAATTGCCGATGAGTGCCGAGCGCTCGTGAAAAGATGAATGGGAATCAGACAGTCAGTCCCGTGGCGGTAGAGATAGCCAAATAGAGTCGGAGGATTAACGATGTCAAAATTCGACCGCAAGCTAAGCAAAGAGTTCATGGACCAGTTGACATCTGATGTCGTTCTCGGGGAGAACTCTTGGCTATGTGACATGTTTCGCTACTGGCGGCCTGCGGGCGACCTGATCGGCAAGCACTTGGGCGAACAGGATGCATTGCAGACGGACAGGCACGTCTTGGAAGAGAACCCGAAGCATCTGCGCCTTGCGGTACGGGATGGCTATGTAAATTTCTATCGAGGTGGGCAGTCGGTCGCAAAGGTTGGACTAAACCACTGCGGGAAGCCCCAAGCAACAATCCATAACAAATATGTTTACGGCAAGGAGGGTAAAGGGCGGGGTTATGTTACCCTGACCTCCGCTGGCTTTGGCGAGCTTGGCACCGGAAGACCTATTCGTTATGATGGCATTGCTCGCCTCGACGAGTGGATACGCAATGCGAATTGCCACATTCGTGAAGAAAAAAGTTTCGTTGACTCGGTTGTTGCGCGTAATCAGAACGTCATCGATCTCGAAGTGGGGCTCCCGGCCTATTCCGATGTCAGAGAGGAACGACGCGCTCCCCGGATGGATCTTGCTGCCCTCGAGCCCATCGGACACAGCTGGCGGATCGTCTTTTGGGAGGCCAAGCTCGTCGGGGATGGTCGTGCTCGTTGCTCGGGGCCAGTTACGCCGAAGCATAAGCCGGAGGTCCTGAGGCAACTTGGGGATTATACTGACTGGCTTCGGCACGAAAAGAACTGCGAGTCCGTCGTCTTAGCGTATAAAAACACCTGCTGCCTGTTGGTTGCCTTTCATTCGATTGCCAGGCGCTTCAACCCGGATATCGAGGAGCTCGGAGCGGGCATCCAGGCGGTCGCAACCCCTGGTGCGCCGCCCCCCGAGATCGATGACAAGCCACGCCTACTGGTCGATGCTCGTAAGCCTAACCGTTCGTTCGCGGAACACGGACATTTGCAGAAGTTGCGCGAGACTGGCCTGCATGTGCAGATGGTCCAGGGTGAGGATCAGATGACACTGGAGACGCTCTCTTGAACCTGACTCTGACCGTCCATCGCGGGACGCGACAGATTGGCGGATGCTGCATCGAAATCGCGCATCCGGATGGCGAGCGCGTCATCCTCGACGCCGGACGTCCGCTTGACGCGCCGGATGGTGCCACCGGCCTACTACCCGCGTCGCTCGACCGGAGCCGGCCGGCGACGGTCCTGATCAGCCATCCCCATCAGGACCATTGGGGGCTGGTGGAGGAACTGCCGGCAGACTGGCCGATATGGACGGGTTCGGGCTCGGCCAAGCTGATCGCGGTGACCGGGGATGTAACGCGCCATCCGCTTACCCGGACCTTCCAGACATGGAACAGCCGCTCGGGACCGTTCGCGATCGGGCCGTTCACCGTTACGCCGATTCTGACAGACCACTCTGCCTTCGACGCCTACATGCTGTTGGTCGAGGGCGCGAGGAAACGAATCCTCTACACCGGCGACTTCCGCCGTCACGGGCGCAAGTCCGTACTCATCGACCGGATGATGGCAAGCCCGCCGCCCGACATCGACGTGCTGGTAACCGAGGGCACAAATCTCGGTTCGGACAAGCCCGTCACGACTGAGGATGAGCTGGAGCGTGACTTCGTCGAATTGTTCAAACGCACGAAGGGCCGCGTCTTCGTGGCGTGGTCAGCCCAGAACATTGACCGCACCGTGACCCTCTACCGAGCCGCGAAGCGCACCGGCCGGACGCTCGTGATCGACCTCTACACCGCCGATGTTCTCGATCGGATCTCGGCGGGCACCCGCGTACCGCGCGCGGGCTTCCC
>Ga0208037_1001156_pt1 | contig 13314 bp, 10 predicted proteins | sample June2015DPH_13_1_3_FD_184710 | JGI IMG/M metagenome (GOLD analysis project Ga0208037, IMG submission 184710) | Peatland microbial communities from SPRUCE experiment site at the Marcell Experimental Forest, Minnesota, USA - June2015DPH_13_100... | ecosystem: Environmental > Terrestrial > Soil >...
CCGATGCCCATGGCCTGGCGTATTTCGACGGCACGTACCTTTACGAGCATGCAGACCCGCGCTTGCGCGAGCATCCTGACTGGGGCACGCGAATTTTCAATTACGGCCGCTCGGAAGTCCGGAACTTCCTCTTGACCGGCGCGCTCTTCTGGCTGGAAAAATACCACGCCGACGGGTTGCGCGTGGACGCCGTGGCGTCAATGCTCTACCTCGATTATTCGCGCAAGTCCGGCGAATGGATCCCTAACCGCTACGGCGGCAACGAGAACCTGGAGGCCATCGATTTCATCAAGCGGTTCAACGAACTCGCTCACCAGGACCGTCCCGGCGTGCTGACCATCGCAGAAGAGTCCACCGCCTGGCCGGCGGTTTCACGCCCCACGCACCTGGGTGGCCTGGGGTTCAGCCTGAAATGGAACATGGGCTGGATGTACGATATACTCCTTTACTTTTGCAAGGACCCTATCCACCGCAAGTACCACCACTACCACCTCACCTTTTCGCTCCTTTATGCCTTCACTGAGAATTTTGTGCTGGTGCTTTCCCATGATGAAGTGGTCCACGGCAAACGCTCACTGCTTTCGAAAATGCCCGGCGACATGTGGCAGCAGTTTGCGAACTTGCGCTTGCTTTATGCCTTCCAATTCGCTCACCCCGGCAAGAAGATGCTCTTCATGGGCGGGGAGTTCGGCCAGTGGATCGAGTGGAATCCAAGCCGGGCCCTTGACTGGAACCTACTTGATTACGAACCCCACCGCCGGGTAAAGCAACTGGTTGCGGACCTGAACCGCCTTTACAAGGCTGAGCCGTCACTGTACGAAGTCGATTTTGAATGGGAGGGTTTTGAATGGATCGATTTCCACGATGCCGACCACTCGGTGGTCGCTTTCCTGCGCCGCGCTCGTGACCCAAACAATCACCTGGTTGTGGTCTGCAACTTCACCCCCCTCTCCCACGCCGGCTACCGCATCGGCGTGCAGGAACCGTGCTTCTATCGCGAGGTCCTCAATACAGACGACGCGATATATGGCGGCAGCGGCGTTACCAACGCGCCCGGCCGGCAGGCGGTGCCGGTGCCCTGGCAGAATCAACCCTGCCATATCGAGACGACCTTGCCGCCTCTCGGCGTGGCCATTTTCAAGCCGGAACGCTAGCCTTACGGGGGACACTACATCCCCAGGACCAGGCGGTCAACTCGCTGGCCTACGTCTCGCAAATAGGCTTCATCGCCGCCCTCGAGCTCGGTTGTGGCATAGCCAGTGTAGCCAATATCCGCGAAGGCCTTGCGGACCGCAGGCCAGTCGATATCGCCCTCTCCCAGGTTGACCCAGCGGTAGCCATCCTCGAGTCGCTTGAAGTCTTTGAGATGGATTTTGGCGATTCGTTTGCCCAGGTTGCGAATCCAATCCTGCGGATAACCGTAAAGCACCACGTTGCCCACGTCGAAATACGCCTTGACCCAGGGGCTCTGAAATTCATCCACATACTTTGGAAACTCGAGCGGGCTGAGGAGGAATTTGTTCCAGACCTCCTCGACGGCGATGATGACCTTTAGCTCTTCGGCTAAGGGGAGCAACTTTCGGATCTGCTTCTGGGAGCGCACCCACGCCTCGCGGTAGCTCGTCTGCGGGTTGACGACGGCCGGTACCAATAATACCGTCTCTGCCCCCCAAAGCTTGGCGTTCCGGAGCGAGGTCCGCATCCCGTCAAGGCTCTTCTCCACCACCGCGGGGTCGCTCGAGGAGAGCGGATTGTCCCAATGGGCCATGTTCATCACGGAATGGATTCTGACCTTGGCGTCATCCGCCGCCTTCTTGATTTCCTGGGCTTCGTGCTCGTCCGTTACTGTCTGGCCCTCGACAGCCTCGAAACCCACTTCCCGCACCAGCTTGAATCGCTCCGCGTAGCTCAACTGTTTCGGCAGCATGCTGATCTGGAGGGCCTTTCGAATGTGATTGGACCCCGGGGACGGAGACGCCGAAGGAGCCCCCGGCCCGTAACTCAGCGCAGCCCACGGCGCCGCGCCAGCGGCAACCGAAGCCTTTAAGAAATCTCGTCGAGATCTTCCACTTTTCATTTCAACCTCCCCTTCCTTCAGCAGGTGGCTGATATACTTTTCAGCTTCCTGCCGAGCGCGGATTAAGTTTACGCAAACTTGGAGATATCGATATTCGGATCGTATACCTCTTCGGACTTCATCAATTCATCCCACGTAACTAACTTGCCTATGTATGCGGCCGTGCGTCCCAGCATGGCGCTTAGCGCGGACTCTGCGCCCTGTGCTGCCTGGTTGTGGAATTCCCCGCCGGTGATGCTCTCCACAAAGAACTTTTGCTTTTCCGATTCGGCTTGGTCCAGCGAGCCTTTGAACGTTCCCGCAGCCGAGAACTGGCCGCTTCCCTCGGCAGGGCCAAGGCCCGCGTCCCACGGCTCGGCTCCGACGATGCTGACCCGGTGGTCGTAGTGCACCTCCGAGCTGCCCTTGGTGCCGAAAAACCGTGTTGCAGCGTCAAAGGCCGGGTCGTCAAACTGTGTGGATCCAAAACTGACCTGCACATGATCCGGATAAGTGAAGACCACATTGAAATTGTCCCAGCAGTCTCCCGCGTCCGTGCGCAGTTTGCGTCCGCCCCCGCCCACGGCATATTGAGGATGCCCCTGTAGAGTCCAGTTGCACATATCAATAACGTGGATGTTCTGCTCGACGATGATGTCTCCCGAGAGTGTGCGGTCCCATACCCAGTTTCGAAGCCTTTTCTCTTCCGGAGAAGCACTCGGCCACTCGGGACGGTCGATGTGGCCGCAGTAGTAGTAGGCCAAGCCGCAACCGATCTTGCCCAAGGCGCCTCCGTGGATGCGCTTCACCAACTCGACGTGGGGCGGCGCTTTGCGGATCTGAAACCCCACTTCCAGGCTCAGCTTTCCCTGGGCCTTCTCGCCAATGCGGATGACGCGCTTGGCGCCCGGCACGTCCACGGCGACGGGTTTCTCGCAATACACGTGCTTTCCTGCCGCCGCCACGGTTTCCAGGTGGTGAGGATGGAAGTAAGGAGGAGTCGTGATGAGGATGAAGTCCACTTCTTTCGATGCCGCGATCTGCTGGTAGGCTTTGGGGCCTCGGAAGAGTTGCGATGAATCGATGGCCGCGTAGCCCTTCGCCTGCTGGTGTTCATCGAAGTGTTTGCGGCCTGCCTCGAGCTGGTCGGCGAAGAGATCTGCAAGGGCCACCACGCGTGTATTGGTGTTGTCCACGAACCCTGTTCCTACCGCCGTGCCGCGTCCTCCACAGCCCAAAATCCCCAGGCGCAAGGCCGAGTTCGCCGCCGAACCTCGCACCGCCCCGGGTTTCACGATCATCACGCCCGCCGCGGTCGCGGCCGCCGCGCCGAGAAACCTTCTCCGACTGATCTTTTCAATTAAGCCATCCACCATGAATATCCCTCCCCGATGTTTTTGTAGGGGCGATGATTGCATCGCACCCTTGAAGCTCTCAGCTTTCAGCCCTCAGCCGTCAGCCTTCACTAACCACCTTGCGATGTTCCCGCTGATAGCTGACCCGCCGTGGCGGGATAGCTGATGGCTAATCTAATTCCCGAGCACCTGAATATAAATGTCCTTGAAGCGGATCTTGACCCCGCCTCCGGTGTGCAGTTGTAGCCCGATTACTCCCTCCGTGAATCTCGGCGCCGGATCGGTAAAGTCCACGATTTGAACTCCGTTCAGCCGCGTGATGATGTGGTTTCCCTGCGCCAGAATCTCGAGGTCGTTCCAATCGCGGGGCTTGATAGCTCGCTCCCCCTCAGGCGTTGGCAGTGCAACCCAGCCCCGTCCGCCGCTCTCATAGAGTCCACCCGTGTGCCGCGTCGGGTCGACTTCCACTTGCATGCCTTCAATGTCCGGTCCGGTCTTAGGCGATTCGCCGGTGATGCGCGAGCGGGTGAAGACTCCGCTGTTCCCGTCCGTCTCACACTTGAATCGCAGGCGAAGATTGAAGTCGCGATAGGTCTTTTCGGCCGTCAGGTACCCGTATTTTCCCACCGTGCTTTCGCCAAGAATCGCGCCGTCATCCACCACCCACTTTTCAGAACCATTGTTCTTCCAACCGCTCAAGTCCTTGCCGTCGAACAGCGAGACCCAGGGTTTTTCACTTGCCCCCTGTGCAAAAGCCTGGGCAGTCGCAATAAACAGCACGACGAACCATGCAGACAAGCACCTCATGTAAAGACTCCTTCTAATTAATCATCGGCACCCCTATAAACGCTGCGATGATAGTCGCATTACGGGGCAAAATCCAGCAAAACATTTCTGAAATCCTCAGTGCTGACTAAGAAGTCAAAAGTCGAGGGTCAAAGGTCAAATACGGAAGGTCGTCTGACAGCTTTCAGCGCTCGGCTATGAACCGTCAGCGGACGGCTTCATAGGTTTTGAATCCCACTGTTTTCACTGCTGACTGCCCACTGCCGACTGCTTACTGCCTACTGCTTACTGCCTTCTCCCCTTCCCCCGCCAGTGGAATTCGGACCTGAAACAGCGAGCCCTCTCCCGGCTTGCTAAAAGCCCTAATTGTTCCCCCGTGGGCTTGGGCGATCCATTGCCCGATGGATAACCCTAAACCTGCGCCTCCGGTCTCGCGTGAGCGCGCCCGGTCGGCCCGGAAAAATCGCTCAAAGATGTGGGGCAGGTCCTCTGCGGCAATACCGATTCCGGTGTCTCGGACCTCGGTCACTGCACATCCATCGCTTGAACGCAGGGAGACTGTGATTCGGCCTTGAGGCGGAGTGTATTTCACTGCGTTGTCGAGCAGAATCAGGAACAACCTTCGCAGCGAGTTCGATTCGCCTTCAATCCAGACGGGAGATTCCGGCAACTCCTCGAGGAAACTGATCTGTTTTGTTTCCGCCAGGGTTCGGCCCTCGAGGCAAGCCTCGCCCACGCTTTCAACCATGTTGATAGGGGTGCGCTGGAGGGCTTCGGTCCCTGAGTCGACGCGGGCTAGAAGCATCAAGTTTTCAATTAGGGAGGAAGTCCTTTGCAGGTCTTCAAGGATTTGCCGCAGCGTCTCGCGGTACTCCTCTTCGGAGCGGGGCCTTCGCAAGACGACCTCCGCCCGCGTCCGCATAAGCGCCACAGGAGTGCGCAACTCGTGAGAAGCATCGGCGGTGAATTGCGTTATTCGCCGGAACGCTTGCTCCAGACGCTCCAGCATCCCGTTTAGAGTTTCCGATAAACGTTGCAGTTCGTCTCCTGTGTGCGGCACCAGCAGGCGGCTCGAGAGATTCTGAGCGCCGATGCTCCGAGCTTCCCGCGTTATCTGATCTACCGGCGCTAACGCTCGTCGGCTCAGCCAGTAGCCCCCTGCCGATGCCAGCAAGAGGAGAAGCGGCGAGGACAGAAACAGAACCCGGCGGAAACGGTCCAAGGCTTCATAGAAATCGTCAAGCGGGTAGGCGAGCTGCACAATATAAGTTCTGCCTCCCGCTTGGACTGGAAGCGTCAGCACTCGCAAGGGCACGCCGTTCGGTTGCTGCGTAGTGATCGAAGTCCTGGTCTCTCTTGGCGCCGCAGAACCGTACAGACTCATCGTCCTGGAACGATAGATCCAGTTGCCCGCAGGATCTGAAACTTGCAGGAGATCGCTTCCTGCTCGGATTTCTTCGTCTTGGTCGAGTTCATGTGCTAGTTCAGCTCTCCCCCGGGACGCCGTTCGTTCCATCAGTACACGAATACCCTGCATCTGATCCTGTAGGTTTTCATCCACGGTCTCCTGAATACTGCTTCGCATCACGTAGAACGCAATCACGCCAAAAAGGGAAAAGCCAGTGGCCAGGACGGCGAAATACCAGGCTGTAATCCTGAGGCGAAGAGGAAGGCTGGTCATTGCTTCGGACTCTCCCGGAGGCAGTACCCAATTCCACGAACCGTATGAATCAGCTTCGGACTAAATCCCTTGTCCACTTTGCCCCGGAGCAAGCGCACGAAGGCATCCAGGGTGTTCTCCTCGATATCGTTTTCGAGGCCCCAAACGGCTTCCACAATCGCGGTGCGAGATACCACCCGGCCCACGCGCCGCATCAGAAGCTCCAAGAGGCGGTACTCGGTCGGAGAGAGGGGGATTTCCCGGCGCCCTCGGATGGCCTGGTGCGAGGCGGGATCTAGCGTTAGATCGGCTACCTGTAAGCGCGTGGGCCGGGGAGCCGAACCCCGCCGGGCAACCGTCCGCAGGCGCGCCAATAATTCCTCGAAGGAAAAAGGCTTCGTCAAGTAGTCATCAGCCCCCAGATCGAGCCCCTTGACGATGTCCGGCACAGCGTCACGGGCGGTCAACATCAGGATGGGAGTCTGATTCCCGGAGTGGCGGAGCCGCCGGGCGACCTCAAAGCCATCCACTTTAGGCAACATGAGGTCGAGCACAATGGCGTCAAATTCATAGACTTTGGCCAGCTCCAACCCTTCCAAGCCATCGAAGGCCAAAGCGACGCGATGGTTCTCCTCCTCAAGCCCCTTCTTCAGGAGCTCCGCCATGCCTTTCTCGTCTTCAATAATGAGCACGCGCATGGTCAAGAATGACTCAACTGCATGCCCCTATAATAACCCCATAAACCTGAAGACAAACTGAAAGCCCTAGCAGGTTGATGAAAAATGCCCTCGCGGCTTCTGACCGGGTAGATGGCGTGTCGTGGCGCTGAGCTTTAGCTCAGCACGTGCCGACCCCGCAGGGCGGGGTCGGCGCTACACTCTCTTTCATCAACCTTCTGGTGATTGGTGAGGCAGGTGGCGCGGGTGTGCGGCGCAGAAGTGAGCCTTCCTCAATTTCGTCGTCTGGGGCGTGTTTCCGAGCGTATTAAGTACGCTAGCCCGCATTTCTCACCACGGGCCTGGAAGGGCGGGGCTTCAGCCCCGCCGTTACAAGGCCTTCCTGATTATTCCTGTGTCCCGTGCCCCGCGCAGTCCCGCAGGCGCGGGACTGCGCGGGGCACGGGACCAACAGAGGGCGGGAGCCCGTGACCACCGATAACTTCGCTGATTTCTGGAAGAGCCTGCCACGTCCAGACGACAAGTTTGCTGATGACCTCGAGCAAGTCCACAACCTGTTTCGCGAATTGCCGCCCTTCGCAAGTCTACACAAGTAGCTGATTACATAAGTAGCTTGACATCACCCTGCGAATCCGGTGAGCTTGACTCGCAGGTTGAGTAGCAGTCTAATTCAGGCAGTTCCTGGCGCGGCTCGTCTGTCGTGGTTTCGTCTTATGCTGACCGGGACGGGCTCTTATGCGCGACAGCGCAGGAATGAGGTAGCCTGCGGATGACCAAGGGATCCTCATCTCAACTCGCGGGTGGCGCATACATTGGTTTGTATGTATGCGCCGATTGATCCCGCGTACGCGGGGCTGCGCCCTGGATACCGGTTAGGCCTTTGGGGGGGCCAGGGGTCGCCGACATGAAGGGTCCGCCGCGGCGGATCGGCGCCACCCGCGTGCTCGAGAAAGAGTTCGACCAAGCCCCCGGTGAAGCAGTACGGATTTGTAGCGAGCGTGCTTAGATGAAAACCAAGATCCTGTTCCTGGCCGTCGCCACCTTCACGTTGACGGCCACCCTCAGCGTCGTGAGCCATTACTTCACCCCGCTGCCAGCCATCCTCCTGCTCACAGTTCGATGGATCGCTATCGTCACTCTCGTCCTCTATGCCCTCTACAAGCGCTCGCTCACTACGTGGATCCTGGTGGCGATGGTCGTCGGTGCGGCTGTCGGTCACGATTGGCCACGCGTTGCCCTCCACCTGCGCGTGCTCAGCCTGATTTTTCTGCGGCTCATTCGAGCCATCATCGCGCCGCTGCTCTTCGGCACGCTCGTCAGCGGCATCGCGGCACACTCCGACTTGAAGAAGGTGGGGCGCATGGGCATCAAGGCGATCGTCTACTTCGAGGTGGTCACCACCTTTGCGCTGTTCATCGGACTCGCTGCCATCAACCTCAGCAAGGCCGGCGTAGGGGTAAAGTTGCCGCCCCCCAGCGGCGAAACGCTTCAGGTCCAACGCCTGTCTGCCACGGAAACCATCCTGCACATCTTCCCCGAGAACTTGGCGAAGTCCGTTTCGGAAGGCCAGATACTCCAGGTGGTAGTGTTCAGCATCCTGTTCGGCATCGCCCTGGCCATGGTGCGCGAGGAGCGTCGTCGGCCGCTGCTGAACCTTGCCGAGAGCCTCTCCGAGACGATGTTCAAGTTCACTAATCTGGTCATGTACTTCGCTCCGCTCGGCGTGGGCGCGGCCATCGCCTATACGGTGGGCAGCACCGGCATGGGCGTCCTGTTCAACCTCGCCAAGCTGCTGCTCACCCTCTACGTGGCGCTGCTGGTTTTCATTCTTGGAGTGCTGTTGCCGGTCGCGCTGCTGGCGCGGGTGCCGCTGAAGAAGTTCATTGCGGCGGTGGCGGAGCCGGTTTCCATTGCTTTTGGAACCTCGAGTTCCGAGGCCGCCCTGCCGCGCGCCATGGAAGCGATGGAAGCGATCGGCGTGCCGCGGCCGGTGGTGGCCTTCGTCATGCCGACGGGCTACAGCTTTAACCTGGACGGCAGTACGCTCTATCTCTCGCTGGCGTCGATCTTCGTGGCGCAAGCCGCCGGCATGCATCTCAGCCTGGGCCGGCAACTGCTGCTCATGCTCACGCTCATGCTGACCAGCAAGGGGGTTGCGGGCGTCTCCCGGGCAGCCATCGTCATCCTTCTCGGAACTGCGGGGTCGTTCGGCCTGCCTACGGAGCCGATCTTCATTCTGCTCGGTATCGACCAATTGATGGATATGGCGCGAACCTCGGTCAACGTGCTGGGCAATTGCCTGGCAACCGTTGTGGTCTCGCGCTGGGAGGGCGATTTCGGAAAAGAGGCGCCCTCACCGGTGGTCGTGGACGCAGTTACCGGCTAAGTGTGGAACTTCATAAGAGCGCCAGCGTGGCGTCCCGACTAATTCTTTACAGCAACCACCCCCTACCCCCTCCTTAGAAAGGAGGGGAACCGCCCGCAAACTCCCCTCCTCTTTGAGGAGGGGGCAGGGGGTGGTGGGCGCAAGCGGCCTGTGAAAAATCAGGTGGGACACCACGCAGGTGCATTCGCGCGGGGGACCGAAGGGTAGTTGGCCACACCCCGCCCTCGGGTCACACAACCCGCCCCTAGCGCGAAGCATTCGTTCCGAGTGGACGGCGATCTGGACAGAACTGGCCCCAGGAGATCTCCGAATGGCCAGCGAGGCCGCGTGGCCACTTCTACGGGTAGGCCGTTTACCAGGCACTGAGCAATCGCACGACACCTGATCCGCGTTGCGACTGGACTCCGAACCGCATATTGATAGGCATTGCGAGTCTTCCAGTGCTACCGTAACCCGTTGGTTTTAGTGGCGAAAAATCATTTGGAACCTTTCAGGGATTGTGCAAGTAAAACACAGTAGAGGTTTATGCCAGACGAGCTGGATCGCGAACTCCTCAGGCGGTTCGTGCAGGGCGATCAGGACGCCTTTGAATCGCTTTTCCGACAGTTCGAGTCCGAGGTTTATCACTGGATCTTGCGGATTGTGCGTAATGCGAGCAGCGCCGAAGATATCCTAATCGAGGCATTTTGGAGGGCGTATCGCGGGCGAGCAAGCTTTGATTCCTCGCGGAGCTTCGGCGCTTGGATGCGGAGAATTGCCACGAACGCAGCGTGCGATCATCTGAGGGCGATGCGCCCTCGCGCCGGCTGGATCGCGGCCGCTGAGGGCATTGAGGGGCCGAAGAGCACAGATCGGGTTCTGGGCGAATGCATTGCTCGCGCGTTTCGCAGGTTGTCTCCCAAGCTGCAGGTCGTTGCCACCCTCGCGCTCATCGAGGGGCAGTCACACGCAGAAGTTGCAGAAGCGCTCGATCTGCCCGTCGGCACCGTTAAGTCACGCTTGTCTCGGGGAGTCCACGCGTTACGCAAGGAGTTGGCCCGTCTGGGCATTCGACCATGAATGAGGAACGCCTTAGAAGTATGTTGTGCTTGGCATTTCCAAAGCCGGAGAGTGATAAGCCCTCGCGTGATCTCTGGCCGTCGGTCGTGCGTCGCATCGAGGCGCCCACTGCATGGTCGTGGATCGATACAAGTGTGGCAGTCGGCGTGGCAGCCGGCGTGGCGATCACGCTGGCGATTCTTCCTAAGGCGCTTTTGCTGCTCGCCTATCACTTGTAATGGAGGGGATCATGCGACCGCATCTATATCTGCGTGCTTATATGGCAGGCATTGTTGTGCCAACGCTTCTTCTGCTGGTAAGCATGACGGTGTTTGCGCTCTTCCGGTTCTACTTTGAGGTGCCAAGTCAGTTCGTCCTGGCGATGCCCGCCTGGCCGCTGGCGCGGGCAATCGTTTTTCCGATGGCTATCGTTCCGAATGCATGGGGTCTGTGGAACATGCTTTTTCTGGCGCTTCGCCCCCGTTTGCGCTTGTCGCTGGGACTGTACGGCGCGTTGCTACCGCTCCTCCTGATTCCGGGAGGAGTGACTCTGGCGCGGGTATTCGACGTCTTCGGGATTCAAATGCGGTTTGCCTTACCGATCATTCCGATCGGCATGGGACTGTACTACCTGGCCTGGAAGTTCTTCGTAGGATTTCTCAACGAAGAAATGGGTATCGCCTGGGCCAACTCCCGATAAGTCGGCTAGAAGTTAACCGTAAATGTGGTTCGCCCTGTCACCTGGGGCGGTTGTTCGTGGATGACGGCGTACTCGGAAAGTCCCCGGAGCACCGCCACAGGCGAGAGCCAGCGCTTGGCATGTATCGTTCGCAATCCGTGCGTGAATTTCTGGAACGGTGTACTAAGGCAAGTAGATTGTGACTGACCTGTCCAGTGTGGTGTCCCACTTACCAATCTACAGGCACGCGCTCTGACCACTCCGTGCCCCCCTCCTCCGGGAGGAGGGGAGTTGGTGGGCCAACTCCCCTCCTTGATATTGCGAAAGCCTTCGGCTCGCGACTGCCCACGCAATTGCCGAAGCGCTCTGGAGTGCGGCAGCTTGCTGCCGCACTCCAGAGCCCGCCTAGGCGGCGCCCTCCTACAAACCCGCCTCGAAAAAACTCTTGACAAGCTATGCTTAATATGGTAGCCTAGCAAGGAATGCCCGGCTGTTCTGCCATGACCGTAGAGACCTCACGGATGACTTCCCCGTCCTTATTTTCCAAACCGACACTATGTCATTCCATGGCCTTTGCTACAACGACCGTAGAAACTTCAAAAAATGACCGAGCAACGCGGGAATGTTATTGAAAACAAAGGACCGGTGTGGAAAAAGTGGGGGTGAAGCGGGAATTTCACAGAAAATAAAGGTACTTAGCTGTTTAAACCGGGAATATTGTTGAAAATACAGGGAGTTAGTAGCTGGTAGGTGGTAGGCGGGGGAAGTTTGGGTTGTAGCGGCGAGTTTACCTCGCCACGTGGCGGCGTAAAGCCGCCTCTACCGGACGTGAGGCTCGGCAACCCTGGTAAAGCAGCCAGGCAAGAACTGGCACGTACTCGAGTAGCAAGATGAAGTTGGAATCGCGGTAAGGTTGCCCTGCAGCGTAAGCCACCACCGGCGCGTAGCCAAGGACGCTGGTTACGCTGACCAGCAAGAGGGGTGCGCGGGGGTAGAAGCAAAGGAAAGGGACGATCCAGGTGAAGTACCAGGGGAAAGCGTTGGGGGAGAGGAAGAGCAGGCCGGAAATCAGCAGAAGGCTTGCTGCAAGGGGCTCGAGGCGGCGTTTCAAGGCGTAAGCGACAAGCACCATGACGAGTACGCCCGCCACGAGTTCGGCCTGCGATTTGGAGTTTCCGGCCAGGCGGATGAGGCGGAACAGGCTGTCGTTACCTTCCCAGCCTGCCGCGTAATCGGAGAGCCCTTTGAAAAGGCGCCTCCCCGCGCTGAGGAATGGCAAATAGCTCAGGCCCACCACGGCCACGAAGAGAGCGGCATACGCCGGGCGAGTACGCCTCAAGAAAATGGGGAGCAACAGCACGGAGAAGAATTTTGAAATCACTGACAGCGCCAGAAATGAAAGGGACAGCGCGGGCTTGCGTAGTATAATGAGCAGGATCGCAGCCAAGAGCGTAAAGATAGCCAGCGAGTCGTGATGGCCGCACATCGCGAAGGAGATAACTACGCACGGATTCCAGGCGTAAGTGAGAAAGCGGTGGAGCGGTTGTTTCGAGACTACCAGCAAGGCCACCAAAACGCCCAGAGCGGCAAGGTCGAAGCCGGTATAGAGCATTTTGTATCCGCCAACGGTGCTGACCCAGGAAAACGATAATTCGCTGAGCGGCGGGTAAAGCGTCGAGACGTTCCTTCCCGTTTCAATCGGATGCCTGCGGTCCTCGAGAGCGTTCAGAGGAGGCATGGCCGGGTAGACGATGTAGGGGTTGATGTGGAGGCGCTCGACGCGGCCTTCCCACTGGTAACGGTAAACATCGCTGGAGAGCGCGGGTTCGCGTGGCAGAAGGCAGAGTCGAAAGAAAAGCGCGCCCAGCACGATGACGAGCAAGGCCGAGGGGCCCAAGATAAAGCGCTCGACAAGATAAACGCCGGCCACGTATAATATCCCACTGGCCAGCGACAGCGCGATAAACTCCGGGACCGAGCATGGGAGGTTCCGCCAACGCCCGAGGAGGCTGAAAATCACCCCGAGGCCGCCGGACAATACCAGCAAGCCGAGAGTCGGAAGCAGGGACGACGCGGACGGTTTTTGCTGCATCAAAGTTATTGTCGGCCTTCTGATCCTGCGAGGCTCGAAGCGCTAACCCGGCGCCTGAGCCACAAGACCTAACGTTTCGCGCACCAAACCGAAGTTTTATGAACCATTTGCTTCTCTCCCTGTTGGTCGTTCACTCGAATCCGCTGGCTCATTATCTCTATCTGATTTTCCACAAAGACCCGTTTCGCGGCATTTACAGGACGAACGCTTTTGATCTCTCGATCCTGATCCCTTACTTTACCATTCTTGGCATCCTGTCGATCTACGGGATTCATCGCTATTACCTGACCTATCTTTACCTCAAGAACAAGCAGAAGGCGCCGAAGCCGGCGGGGCAATTCGAGCAACTGCCGCGGGTCACGATTCAACTCCCGGTTTTTAACGAGCGCTATGTGGTTGAGCGGTTGCTCGAAGCCGTCACGCGGATCGACTATCCGCGCCCCCTGCTGGAAATTCAGGTGCTCGATGATTCCACGGACGAGACGCGTTTTGTGGCCTCGCGCCTGGTCAGCGAGTATGCGCGGGCCGGCCATCCCATATCCTACTACCATCGCGACCACCGCGAGGGCTTCAAGGCGGGCGCGC
>Ga0208037_1001200_pt1 | contig 13039 bp, 17 predicted proteins | sample June2015DPH_13_1_3_FD_184710 | JGI IMG/M metagenome (GOLD analysis project Ga0208037, IMG submission 184710) | Peatland microbial communities from SPRUCE experiment site at the Marcell Experimental Forest, Minnesota, USA - June2015DPH_13_100... | ecosystem: Environmental > Terrestrial > Soil >...
TTGCTTAAGCCGCAGCGGGTTAATCGTCTAACACGCTGCCGCGGTACAAGAGAGACCAATCATGATTATTGGGGTCGGCGATGGCGGCTTCGAGGGCCCGGAGATCGGCGGCCATGCGTTCGACGGCGCGTGCGTCGGCGGCCAGACGGTCGCTGGTCCAACGGTCCACGAAAAACGCACACGCCAGGCGTACCATGCGCAGGCGATGCGCCGTCGCCAGCCATTGGGGCCGGGGGTCCTGTGACAGCTTGGCAAAGCGGCCGCCCATGTGGCGATTTATCGGAACTTACCCGCCGCGAAGTTCAGAAAAAGGCCGCTTTGGCTGTGGTCCCGGTTACCGTGCCCAGGGGCAAGGGGGTGTTGAAAAGGGGGCCGGCGCTGCGGTAGGGTGTCGGTTTATGCGAGGCGACGCCCGGGCAGCCGAACAGTTGCGGCCGATCACGATCACCCGGCAATTCACCCAAACGCCGGCGGGGTCCGTGCTTTGGCAGCAGGGACAAACCCTTGTGCTGTGCACGGTGTCGATCACCGCCGAGTTGCCGCCGTGGTTCAAGGAGGATCGGCCCGGCGGCTGGGTGACGGCGGAATACGTGATGCACCCGGCATCCACGCCGCAGCGCAAGGCCTGGCCCAAGATCGGGCATACGGATTCGCGCGGCACGGAAATCCAGCGGCTGATCGGGCGATGCCTGCGCGCGGTGGTCGACCTGAGCCGGCTCGGTCCGCACACCCTGGCGGTGGATTGCCAGGTTTTGCAGGCCGACGGCGGGACGCGCACGGCGTGCATCTGCGCGGCATACGTGGCGCTGCGCGACGCGCTGGCGAAACTGCCGCCGGAGTTTCCCCCGCCGCACGGCAAACCAACGACCGACCGCAACGGTCTGGTCCTGCCGCGTTACGATCCGGCGTTTTACAATCCCGCCGCCGCGCTGGTCGACCAGGTCGCCGCCGTCAGCGTCGCAGTCGTGGATGGGGAGCTTCGGCTCGACCCGGATTACGCCCAAGACTCGGCGGCGGAAGTGGATCTGAACGTCGCGGCCACGGCGGGGGGACGGCTGGTGGAAGTGCAAGGCTCGGCCGAGAGCGGGCGGGGCTTCGACCGCGATCAGCTCAACCGCATGATCGATCTGGCCCTGGCCGGATGCGCCAACATCATGGATCAGCAGCGGCGCTGCCTGCTATCATAGAAGACGGTTGGGCGACCATGTGGAGCGGTGTCATGAAATCGGTGGCACAGGTGGCGATGCTTGGGGCGGTGCTGTGGCTGGCCGCCTGCGCGGCCCAGCATCGGCCCGGTCCCACGGCGGCCGGTCCGGCGTCGGACGCGGGGGCGATGGCGGCGCCGACGGCCGCGGACGCAGCGGTGGACGCGCCCGCCGTGCCGCCGGAAGGGGCGATGTACACCCTCTTGTGCCTCTCGTTCACCGGGCCCGATCACATCGCTGATGCCACACGCATTAAACAGCAGCTCATCCAGCAGACGCAGCTGAAGGACTGGTACGTCGTTCACAGCCAAACCCAGAGCGACCTGTATTACGGCTACTACAAGACGCACGAGGACGTCACCCAAACCGAGGAATATGCTCGGGCTCACGCGGAGCAGGCGAAGATCGCGTCGCTGCACAACGACCAGGGGGAGAAGCTGTTTCCGATGGTGGTGTTCGTGCCGATCAACCTGCCCGATCCGCCGGCGCCCAAGGAGTGGGAGCTGTCGCGTAACCCGGGGTATTGGACGTTGCAGATCGCGATCTATCGGGACAGCCCGCGGCGCAAGCAGGCGGCGGTGGATGCGGTGCGGGATGCCCGTGCCCGCGGCATCGAGGCGTATTACCAGCACGGGCCGGCCGCCAGCGGCGTGTTCATCGGCTCCTGGCCCAAGGAGGCCGCCCACCAAAACGACGCGTCGACCCCGACGCAAGATCCGAACCAGCCTCTGCTGATTCTGTCCAATCCCATTGCGGGCATCGAGGACAAGGATGTTTACACCCAGGACGGACGGAAAGTGAAAGTGGTGATCGCCACCCTGGAAGTGTCGGACCCGACGCTGAAATCGGCAATGGCTCAGTATCCGTACACGTACGTCAACGGGGAGGTGATGGGCCGCACCACGCGGGACGGCAAGGTCATTCCCTACCCTTCGTGCCTGATCCCGGTGCCGCACGACGATAATCCCGACCAGCAACCGGCGCTTCCCGGTGGCGACGTGCCGGCGCCGGCGGAGTCCGGCCCGGACGGGTCGCGGTAGATGGGGAGCGCGATGCGCTTACTGATCGCCAGCACAAACCCGGGCAAGATACGCGAGTTTGGGCAGATGCTCGGCGGGGCGGGGATCGAATTCACCGACCTGACCCAACAAAGCCAACTTCCGCCGGTGCAGGAGACCGGCAAAACATTCCGCGAAAACGCCTGCCTGAAAGCCGCCGCCTACGCCAAACAGTTGAATCTTTGGGCGCTGGCCGATGACAGCGGACTGGCGGTGGATGCGTTGGCCGGCCAACCGGGCGTTCACTCCGCCCGCTGGGCGGAAATGCATGGGGCCGGGCGCGGCGACGCGGACAATAACGCCCTCCTCTTGCGCCAGCTTGCCGATGTTCCCGATGGGCAGCGCACCGCGCGATTCGTCTGCGAGCTGGCCCTGGCCGAGCCGGGGGGAAAGGTGGTGCTGACCGCCGGCGACAGCGTCGAGGGAAAAATCCTTCGCCAGGAGCGCGGGCACAACGGCTTTGGCTACGATCCGCTGTTCTTCGTGGAAGGCTTGGGCAAGACCACGGCCCAACTGGCGCCGCAGCAGAAACATCAGATCAGCCATCGGGGCAAGGCCTTGCTGCGCATGCGGCTGCTGCTGGAGCGATCGGGGTTGCTCCCGCGCAGCGGGATTTAGCGGCGGTGCGCAGCACCGCGGGTTCGCCCGGCCTCGCAGAATCACGGTCGCCTGTTTAGCGCGGCGATATCCTCTTCCGCCAAGGGGCGATCCGGTCTAAACTGCTGGTCATGAGCCGCATCCTGGTGGCGGTGAGCAGCCCCTACGCCGCGGAAAAGGTCGTGACGGCGGTGGCGGATTTGGCCAAGCGGCTGGCGGCCGAGGTGCTGGTCGTTCACGTCTCTCGCCCCAGCGGCGGACAAATGCGCCAACAGGAACAGGCCGAGGGGGAGGCGGCCGTCAGCCTGCTGCGCAGCAAACTCCAGCAGCTCGACGTGCCGGTACAAACGCTGCTGATGTTCAGCGAGGACATCGCCCGGGCGATTTTGAACACGGCGGCCGAGCACCAGATCAGCCTGATCGTGCTGGGGCTGACGGGGAAAAACATTTTTGCCCGCCTCCTCGCCGGAAACGTGCCCGTCGAGCTGATCAAGAACACGAAAATTCCCGTCCTGCTACTGCCGCCGGAGGGACCGGGCGCCCTTTGACGGCGACTCCCGTCGCGAATTTCAAAATAATTCTTTGCGCGCAGGGCAATCACGATATAATCCGCGGCTCGCGCGGTGACGATATATCGCGGGAGGCTTAACGGAGTCTTAAGAAATGGTCAACGGCGACGAACTCATGCCCAAGGAGTGCTTCTTCACCAAGGGCGTCGGCCGACACGCACAGAAGCTGATGAGTTTTGAGTTGGCGCTGCGCGACGCCGGCATCGAAACGCAGAATCTCGTCCGCGTTTCCTCGATCTATCCCACCACCTGCAAAATCGTCCCGATGAAAGAGGGCGTGCCCAAGCTCAAGCCGGGACAAATTACGTTCGTCGTGCTCGCCGAGGCGGCGACGGATGAACCCAACCGGCTGATTTGCTCCGGCATCGGCCTGGCCATCCCGCGCACCCACGCCCACGGCTACATCGCTGAGCACCACGGCTACGGCATGAGCGAAAAAAAGACGGAGGATCTCGTCGAGGACCTGGCCGCCACCATGCTGGCCACGACGTTGGGCATCCCCTTCGACGCCGACAAGAGCTGGGATGAGCGGGAACAGCAGTACAAGATGAGCGGCGACATCGTCAAAACCCGCTCGGTGGTTCAAACCGCCGAGGGCGACAAGAGCGGGCTGTGGACCAGCGTTGTCTCCGCCGTGGTCTTCATCCTCGACCCGACCCTGGTGGAAAGAGCGGGCGCTGACAAGGCGGTGGTTGAAAAAACCGAGCCGCGAGCAGTGTCGGCCACCGCATGACTTTTAGCCGCGTCGCGTGCGACGCGCTTAAATGTCAGCCGTCTGCGGGCTGCTGCTGGCTCAGACAGTGGATCGCCCCCAATCCCCAGATCAATTCCACGCAGTCGATGCCGATCACTTTGTGCTTTGGCAAATGTGACCGCAGAATTTCCATCGCCGTGCGGTCGTTATTGCGATTGCCGTAGGTCGGCACCAGAAGGGCGCCGTTGACGAAGTAGAAATTCACGTACGTGGCGGGGAGACGCTGGCCGGCGTGCTGAACCACGCCGGGCATGGGAATCTCGATGATTTCAAACGGCCGGCCATCCTGGTCGCGCAGGCGGTGCAATTGCTTGCGCACATCGCGTAAGACGGGGTAGTTTTCGTCCTTGGGATCTTCTTCGACGGCGACGACGATTTTGCGGGGGCTGATGAAACGGGTCAGGTCATCCACGTGGCCATCCGTGTCGTCGCCGGCGATGGAGCCGCTGAGCCAGCAAACCTTTTTCTGGCCGTAATAGTCTTTCAGATATCGCTCGATTTGGGATTTGCCCAGATCGGGGTTGCGATTTTTGTTCAGCAGGCAATCGGTGGTGGTGAGCACGGTGCCTTTGCCGTTGAAATCGACGGCGCCGCCTTCCATGACGATGTTGGGATAAAAAAGGGGAAGACCGAGGTGTTGGGCGATGTGCGTGGGGACGGCATCGTCGTCATCGTACGGCGGATATTTGCCGCCCCAGGCGTTGAACGCCCAATCGACGATGGCCAGGGACCGCTTGCCGCGGCTCTTTTTTACGACGAACGCCGGACCGTGATCGCGGCACCAGCTTTCGTTGGTCTTGACGTGGAAAAAACGAACGTTGCGCAGCGGACAGCCGTGCCGGGTGAGCCGCTGTTTGACGATCCGCTCATAGTTGCCGTTGGGGACGTTGAGGCAGAGGCGCTCGCGGGGGGCGATCTGGCGAAAGATGCGCGCCAGGTTTTCCAGCACGGCGTGGTATTTGCCGGGAAAGGAAATGCCCTCGGGCCGCGGCCAACTGAACCAGGTGGCGGCGTGTTTCTCCCATTCGGCTGGAAACGTATAGCCCAGGGATGCCGGCGTGGCTGCCAAAACTTGGGGCGGTTTTTCACGTCGCATCGACAAACCGTTTGGTCAGATCGCCGTACGCGTCGATCCGACGGTCGCGCAAAAACGGCCAGTGCGTCCGGCTGAATTCCACTTTTTTCAGATCGCAAGCGACGACCAGGACTTCCTGCTTGCCGGCTGAAGCCCGCCGGAGGATTTGTCCATCGGGCGCGGCGACGAACGATTGGCCCCAGAACTCGATGCCGTCCTTGCTGACCGCCTTGCCGCCCGGGCCGATGATTTTTTCCACACCGATGCGGTTGGGCACGCAGACGAAACAGCCGTTGGCCACCGCGTGACTGCGCTGGATCAGCTCCCAGCTTTCGTGCTGGGCCTTGCCGTACTGGGCCTTTTCGCGCGGATGCCAGCCGATGGCCGTGGGGAAAAAAAGAATCTGCGCCCCGGCCAAAGCGGTGAGGCGGGACGCTTCGGGAAACCACTGGTCCCAGCAGATCAGCACGCCGATTTTTGCGTACCGCGTCTTCCAGGCGCGAAATCCGGCGTCTCCCGGCGTGAAATAAAACTTCTCGTAGTACAGCGGATCATCCGGAATGTGCATCTTGCGGTACACGCCCAGGATGGACCCATCCGCGTCGATGACGGCCGCGGTGTTGTGGTACAGGCCCTGCGCGCGTTTCTCGAACAGCGAGGCGATGATGACGACGCGGCGTTTACGGGCCAGTTTTCCCATCGCATCGGTCGAGGGCCCGGGGATTTTTTCGGCCAGTTGGAAGAACCGGTGGTCCTCCACTTGGCAAAAGTATTGCGAGTGGAACAGTTCCGGCGTGCAGATGATCTTTGCCCCATTCTTGGCGGCGTGCTCGATCAGGTGAAGCTGTTCGGCCAGATTGGCGTCGCCGTCCGGCCCACAGGCCATCTGCGTCAGGCCGACGGTGACGATCGAATCCGTAGGTTTGTGGCGGGACTTGGCCATCTTTTCCCCTCTCCCCGGTATTTCCGGGGAGAGGGTCAGGGTGAGGGGTTCTTCTCCAAACAGCATTCCAAAATCGATTCCAGCACAGAATCCAGATGGTCGAACACATCCGAATTCTCAAACCGGATCAGTTTCAATCCACACTGATTCAGCTTTTGGGTTCGCAGCCGATCATACGCAGCCCGATCCGAATGCGAATCGCCATCCAATTCGACCGCGAGTTTGGCCGCGGCGCAATAAAAGTCAACGATATAGCCGTTCATCGCCTGTTGGCGGCGGAATTTGAAGGCTTCCCGTCTGCCAATTCCGCCCCGCGGCTTTTCACCCACCCTGCGTATACCAGACGATAAGCAGTTGCAGGATCACCTCAATAAACTTGACAATCGCCCGAATGGCCACTTTAGGCAGCCAGCCATTGCCTTCTCGGGGGGTCCTTTTCGACTGAACGATCTTTCCGGCAGCGGTGCTTTGCGGTCCGTTGGCAATGATCAGATTCTCCACCTCAACGTGAATTTGTGTGGTGCGCGTCCCGCTGATTTCTTGCATCACGGCCCACCGGCCCGCCGCCGGGCGGCGTGCCCGAAACCGAGCCAAGTATTTTACCGTCACTCCCAAACGCTCAAGCTCTCTTGTCGCTTGTGCCGCAAGAGCGAAATTATTTATATGTCCGGCGCGTTCCAGAGCCGCGGACCACGCGGCCGGGGAATCCTCTGGACGGCGGCAGTTGTCCTTTGATCGGGGGTGGTTGCTCATGGGCCAAACTCCGGTTGATCCCTCCACCGGATGGCCCGCCGTCACGTCAGTGTAGCGCTTAGAAATGAGAATCGCCCAGATTTGCCGGGCGAAAGTGTGATTCAGGTGTCACAGGAAATGTCGCATGTGACAATTGTCGCTACTCGCCATCATCGCGATTGTCCCATGCTTGCACCTCACCGGTCTCGCCGTCTTTGGTTCCGGCGGGCAGCGTGTCTCTACCCGCCTTTAACAGCCGTTTTGCAGCTACAAACTTCTTCATCCGGTAGAGGCTCTGCCGGTTGCAGCCGGCCGCCTGGGCGATTTGCTCATCTGTCCATCTGGGATGATCGGCAAGGGCCGCCAAAGCTTTGGCCTCTTTGCTCAATGCGCCTGGCGATGCGTTGGTCAGTTCCTCGGTGTCGGATTGACCGGCGTTGCCACGGCCGCCCGTCTGCCGGGGCGCGTCGTTGCGATCGCGACTCTTTGTACTCTCGTATTGCGCCGCTTTGGCATATTCAATTTCAAGCTCGGCTTGCACGGCATCGACATCACAGAAAAGGTCTTTCTGTAAATCTGAGAGCCATGTCGGCTTGGAAATCGAGGATGTTTTTTGCTTTCCATCCTGTTTTTGCAGGGTAAACACGCATTCTCCTCGCCGGAGTTTCTCACATTCTCCCTGAATCTGCGGATCTGCCTGTAGCCTTCCGCTCAGCCCCGGCCAATATTTCTCAACGGACGATGCGTCGCGGTCATCCAATGATTGCCCGGATAGGCACGGCCTGAGCGCCTCCGCGAAAAGGTGCCCCGCAATACCGTCCCCAGCAGAAAGGTCGGCATCCTTCGGCAACATCGTTTTCGCGCGGCGATACAGTCCGTCGGTGCGTTCGGCGGCAATAGCAATCCTTCGCCAAAGCGTCAAAACGGCGGCATGCGCGCTTGCATGAGATTTTTTTCCGAGCACGTACGGCGCGGCACGCGTGGCCGCGAAGGCCGGCAAAGCAGCCTGCAAGATACTCCGCGCTTGTTCGTTGCTGTCGTGCTCCTCGCATTCTCCGAGCAGGGCCAGGAGAGATTTGGCCCAGCTATCGACGCTTTCGGCAGCATCCCAAGAACATAGGTGCCGAATGAGGTAGAGGAATGATGTCGCTTCATCATGCGCGATATCAACCAGCGTTGCCGTTATTGCCGATTCGTCTTCCGCCGCCGCGCGGAACGCCGATTGGGCCAATGGTGCGGCGCCAAAATTCGCCCATTGCCGAAGTATCGCAATCAGTTTTTTCCTGATCGGATTCCATTCCCTCGCCGTCCGCTCCCACGGCTTGGAGCCGCGCAACCCGCTGTAGATCCAAGACAATGCTGGCGGAATCCCGCTTCGTGGGGCTTGCCCCGGCCGATACGCCTTGAAGCCGTTGGCGATGCGCCGCCGTGGTCCCTCGTCACCGTTATTGCTAGTGAAAACGTAAAGCGGTCCTACGGGTAATCGAGCGGCTATTGCGCTGCGCTGGAGACTTCGGATTAACTCGTCCTCGTTTTCGAAGGGGTTGCCCGCGTCGTTTGCTTCGATACTTCCGATCAGACAATCAATTTCGTTCTTGAACACAGTTCACCGTCCTTTGATCGGGCCGACGCCCCGCAGGCAGCCCGACGGTGAATCAAACTGCGCTGCAGGGTGTCGCTTGGCCGGGCGGTTGCAATCCGCGTCGGCAGTCCCGATGTCTGATTTTACTTCTGCCGCCTATCCGCCTCCAAACTCGAGTGGTGTCCTAACTTGCATTTTGTGCTGGATCGAATCACCCCGGCGACGGCTGCGGGCGTGACGCATCATATTGGGGAACTGGACGAACTCTTGAGCGCGATTAAACTATTGCGGCGACCTGCGCACGTAGTATCATTCCAACGAGGGTTTTATGAGAATTTCACAGATCGCAGCGGCGGGATTGCTTTTGATTTTCACGTCGGTTGCTTGGCCGCAGATCTCACCAGAGGAAGCCCAGAAGAGGCTTGAGGAACGAGAGGCCGCACGCGCCGCGGCAGCGACGCAGCCGGCCGCCGATGCCGAAGAAGTGGCCACGCTGAAATCGATCATCAAAGATCAGAGGACGGAGATTGACGAATTGAAGGCGCAGGTGGCGGCATTAAAGCGACAGCTATCGGCCGCCAGTGCTCCCGCAGCCAACCCCACAGCTAACCCTGCGGCCAAGCCGACGCCAACAGCGCCGAAGGGAAAGCTGGCAAAGGGCATGACCAAAGAGCAGGCTATCAAACAGATTGGACAACCACCGCGATCAGACGAAACGGATGCTAATGGCCAGGAAGTCATCACGTGGTCGATTCGTGAAGTCGACATGCTTCCGGATGCCGGCGGCCGAACGCACGCCAGGGTTTACGAAAAAGAGCGAATAGACGCCACGTTTCAGGATGGGATTCTTTCGGATTTCAACGATCAGGTTTTCACGCCCCCAAATTGGATTTCTGGCAACTAGCGGGTGTTTGGTTACCCGGTGATTTCAAATTTGGACACTACCCAACGTCGCCTTGACGGCGTGCAGAATGGTCCGCTTCACGTCGCCGGGCAGCATCGGCCAGGCGTCCAAAACGCTCCGTAAGTCGCGGTCGTTTTCCGGGTTTAGTGACAAGCCAGGTGACAAGGTTGGATCGGGCGTCGGCGTAACTGTCTGCCGATTGGCGGTTTGAGTTTTTTCGGCGAGAGAATTTGAATCCATTAAACTGGCGGTCGCGGAGGATGTTCCAAAGGATGATCTCCGCGGGTGTACCTTCTTTGCGCATTTGTCTGGCATGCTGGAGCAGAATCGGATCAATACGGTTTGATCGCATGGGTGCCCCTCGCCCCGCCCCTCACCCTGACCCTCTCCCCGGGATACCGGGGAGAGGGGAATGGGAGCCGGCGCTTAGCGTGAGGATGAATCGCTCGACATTCTCCGCCGCGTCGCCGATGCCGGTCTTGGTTTGGTAGTCAATCTCGGCCAACAAATCCACGGCGCGGGCCAGGCCGCCCTGGCCGAGGGACTTTACCGTCTGGATGAACGGCTGCTGAAGCTCGCGGGGCCAGATGCGCAGGGTTTGGCAGATCGCCGGGGGACTCTCTCCGTCGCGGAGCATGGCCAGGGCTTTGCGGACGTTTTGCAGCCAGAGGCACAGCCAGGTGACGGCGCGGAATTCGGCGGAGGATTCGCTCTGGACGAGTTGCCGCCAGCGCCTGAGCGCCTCGGCGGTGTTGCCGGCGGCCAGGGCGTTGGTCAGGTCCCACATTTCGCGTTGGCGTTGAAAGACGACGGAGCCAGCCACGTCGTCCGGGCCGATTCGCGCCGAGGCGGCGCCTAGGGCCAGCTTGGCCAGCTCGTTGTCGATGCGGCCCAGTTCCTGACCGAGCAACTCCACCAGAAGGCGGGCGGCATCCGGCGCCAGCGACAGGCGATGCACGCGCTTGGCGCGGTCGACGGTCCAGGCGAGCAGGTCCCGCGGCGGCTGGCAGGGGATGATTTGGCCTTTCTTTTGGATCGTCTTGTAGATGCGTTGATTGGCCGGAAGGGACTGGAGACGCAGGATCAGCGCGGCGTTGCCGGAGCAGGAGGCGACGTACTCCTCGAGCTGCTCGCGGAAGCGGGAGATGAACGGGTCGGCGTTGCGGACGACGACGGCCTTGGCGTCGCCGAACAGGGCGAAGCTGCGCAGCTCGTCGAGTACGTCGGCCAGCTCGGCGGTTTCGCCGTCGATATCGACGCGCTGGGTGCTGGGCGGAAGCTGAGCCAGAATGTCGGCCAGGGCTTCCTGCTGCAGCAGGCCATCGGCACCCACCAGGGCGTAGACGGGCTTGGGCATCGCCTGGGGTTGTACGCGGATGAAAATAAAGCGTCAACGAACCGGAGGCGGGGGGCTTTCGTTGTAAAAGAAATCCGTTACACTCGCGGGCGTACGGAGCCGCCCGCGCACCCGGGCTGGGAGAAGCCATGTCCAATCCCTATGCGTCGTTTTGCGAGGACTTTTACGTCAACATGCGATTGGGCTCGCAACTGAATCTGCCGCACCAGCGGGAGACGGTTTTGCAGTTTTTCGAGCGCGTGCAAAAGGAATTTCCGTGCATGACGCGCTTCCGCAAGAATGACAACGGCGAGTTGAACCTGGAAGAGGACCGTTCTCTTCAGAATTACCGGTGGGTGAGCCTGGAATCGCGGCGGCTGAGCAGCGGATACGTCAATCCGCCGACGGTGGAAGAGGCCCTGCGGTTGCACCAGTTCCTGCTGAAACTGGCGCCGTATCATCTGGGGATCAGCGGCGTGGAGATCGACTACCTGGACGTGCAGTTCGGATTCGACCTGTCGTTCAGCGGCAACCACGACGAGATCATCGCCGAGAGCCTGCTGGCCGATTCGCCGCTGGTCTGCCTGAGCGAGGAACCCGACGCCAAGGCGGTGGATTTTCAACCGACGGTGACGGTGGCCCTGAGCGAGGATTGCCGGTTGCAGGCCCGCCTCGACATCGTGACGCGCACCAACAGCTACCAGGTGCGCACGGGAGATTATTCGGATGACGTGATCAGCGTCTACTTGATCCTGCGGCGCTACTGGGGCGACCGGCCGCGCGAGCCGATGGAGCAGTTGTTCGCCCAGATGAGCCAGCGTGCCGAGCAGTTGTGCGACCGCCACCTGCTGCCGAGGGTGATCCGCCCGATCTCGGCGGCGATCGCGTCGCGGTCGTAGCCTCGCGGCCCTGGCCCAATGGAACTGACCGATGCCGGCCGAATTCACAGGCGTGGAATTGGATCGTCAGGTGCGGCGGCATTTGTCACGGCTGATCGAGCGGCTGGCGTTGGATCGGTCGCAGTTAACGGCGCCGCACGAAGGGCCGGATGCGTCGCCTTTGGCCGAAGGCACAGCGGCCGTCGCGGCGGCGATCGCGGCGGCGCAGCGGCTGGAGGCGAATCTGCGCTCTGACCAACCGCCGCAGCATGGATCGCGGGATGCTTGAGCGCATCCCAGCGGAAGGAATCCTATGACCGACGCACAGCCGAATGCCGCAAGCCAACAGGCCGACTCCGGGCCGATCGTCGCGCACGGGGGGCGGTACTACCGCGCGACGCGCTACATCATGGCGAGCATCCTGGTCATCTACGGGCTGCTATCCATCCGCGACGGCTTCTACCGATATCCGCACTGGTCGGATCTCTATCCCAACGAAAAAGAAAAAACGGCCTGGGACATCGGGCTGAACAAGGCGCTGGGAATCCTGCTTCCTCCACTGGCCCTGGTCATGCTGATTCGCATGTTCCGCAAATCGCGCGGCGAGTACCGGCTGGAGGACGACGTGGTGTACATTCCCGGCCATCCGCCGGTGCCGCTCGGCAAAATTCAGATGATCCACCGCGAATTGTGGGACCGCAAGGGGATCGCGCTGGTCGATTACGATTTGAGCGATGGCAGGCCGGGGGCCCCGCCGGGACAGCGCGGCACGTTCCGGCTGGATGATTTCGTTTACGACCGGCCGCCGACGGACCAAATCTTCGAGGCCATCGAAGCGGCGCTGCTGACGACGCGCGGCGAGGGTTCGGCGGTTGCACCGCCCAAGCCGGCCGCGGCGCCAAGCAAAGCAGCGGTTGCGCCCGCGGCGCCCAAGAGCGTTGCCGCGTCGGCCAAGCCGGCCGGGCCTGTCAAGCCGGCGGCAGCGATCAAACCGGTTGTAGTTGCCAGACCCATTTCGCCAGCCGCCAAACCCATGGCGCCCGCTGCGCCGGCCAAACCGACGGTGCCGCCGTCCAAAGTCGCAGCGCCGCCGGCAACCAAGATGCCGCCGCGGCCGGGGACCAATCAATAGATAGTTGGTCTTGGAGGGCGAACCCGCGGTGCTGCGCACAATACTGTCCGGAACCGCGTTCGCAGGGGAGTGTGAAGGAAAGGCGCGAGCATTTCCGAGGGCAATTATTGAAGCAGTAGCAGGCGACGGGAACGTGAACAGTTCCATCGGCGCATGCGCGACGGACCGCCCGACCGGGCGGCAAGGGGGCTGCGGGGCTCATTCCCCTTGTTTTTCGGCGGCCTGTTTTGCCGCGCGTTTACGGGCCAGGCGTTGGCGTTCCAGCTCTCGTTCA
>Ga0208037_1001238_pt1 | contig 12782 bp, 6 predicted proteins | sample June2015DPH_13_1_3_FD_184710 | JGI IMG/M metagenome (GOLD analysis project Ga0208037, IMG submission 184710) | Peatland microbial communities from SPRUCE experiment site at the Marcell Experimental Forest, Minnesota, USA - June2015DPH_13_100... | ecosystem: Environmental > Terrestrial > Soil >...
TACCGCGATTCGCTCAATGACGCCACCGGCAGCGGCGCCGACGCGCCCGCCACCGGCGACGACACCGAGAGTGGCTTCGAAATCCGTCGCTTCCAACTCGGAATCGACGGGCACATCTACACCCCGAACCTCAACTACTGCCTGATGCTCGAGGCCGACCGCAGCGGCGGCTCCGTCTCCCTGCAGGACGCCTATGTCACTTATCGCCTGGGCAACACCTCGTGCTGGTCGATCAAGGGCGGTCAGTTTGAGGACATCGCCTGGCACGAGACCAACGTCGACGACGCCCACCAATTGGCGGCCGAACGCTCCATGGTCAGCGCCCTGATCGGCGGTACGATCACCGGACCCTTCGGCGGCGCCGTCGAACGCGTCCAGGGCATCACCGTCCTTTATCAGCAGGGCAACCTCCATGCCGAGGCCGGCTACCATGACGGCTACGCCACCGCCAACACCAAGTTCTTCGATACTTCGATCTTGCCCGGCGTGCAGGAAAACTTCGGCGTTTCCGGACGCGTGGAATACAAGCTCATGGGCGATCAGGTGGCGTGGGACGAATACAAGCAGTTCACCGCCATGGATGCCAAGAGTGACGCGTTGATCGTCGGCGGCGGCGTGGATTGGACGCAGGCCGGCTCCAATGACGGTCTGTGGTACACCGTCGATGCCCAGTACGACAACCCCAACGGCCTCAGCGCTTATGCCGCGTTCCTGGGCATGTTCGCGCACTCGCCCAAGGGCATCACCGAGCTTCTTCCCTCAGGCGATTACAGCAACTGCGGCTTCCTGGTTCAGGCCGGTTACATGATCAACCGCCAGTGGGAGCCGTTCGTGCGCTACGACTACACGTCCCTGAAGGGCGAATTCGGCAACGCCTTTTACGGCTCTGAGCATTCTGTGCATGAGCTGACGGCCGGCGTGAATTACTACTTCTACGGCCAGCGGGCCAGGGTCACCCTGGACGGGACTTACCTGCCCAACGGCTCGCCCGTCGATGCCGATGGTCTGGGCGATTTGACCGACAACGGCCACGCCCAGTTTATCGCGCGGCTGCAACTGCAACTGTTGATCTAGCCCAAGTCGCATGACATGGCCAGATCCAAAGCCCAGGGAGCCACCTCCCTGGGCTTTTTTATTACCCCACCCAAGCGTCCGCGAAAAACTGCTGCGGCGCCCGCAGTACCGCCGAAAAATGTGAAGTAACACCGCCGCCGAAACTGGCCCGTTCATGCTCCGCTTCACGGGAACGATCGTTCTGTCCGCCGCGATGCTCGCCTGGACCGCGGTCGCGACTGCCGAGGCTCCGGCGACCCATCCCAGCTCTGCCGAGTTTCTGCAGCAAAAAATCACCGACTTGGAGCAACGCATCGACCGCCTTCAGTGCGGCCAGGCGTCGCAAGCCGACTTCAACGCCGCCGCCCAGCAAGTCCTGCGCGACGCCCAGGCGCACGAGGATTTCATGTCCATCGCCTCGCTTCCGCCCAGTTACGATCCGAGCATCGGATTCCTGCTGCGGAGCGCCGACGGCAAATTCTCCCTGCATCCCAGCGCCCTGCTGCAGTTTCGCAACGAGACGGCGATCCGCCAGCGGATCCCCGCGGGCGGGGGCGGCGAAGCCGGCGGCTCGGGCAGCGACATCCAAAACGGCTTCGAAATCGCCCGCGTGCGATTGATTTTCGACGGCAACTTGTTTTCGCCGAATCTGACCTATTACCTGCAGCTTCAGGACGACTTCGGCGAAAGCTCGTTCAGCCTGCTGGATGCCTACGTCCTGTGTCGCGTCAGCGATCAATCGCCCCTGGCCCTGAAAGCCGGGGAATTCAAGGATCCTGTCTGGCACGAGCAGAATCTTAACCAGGCAAAACAATTGACCGTGGAGCGCACGCTGGCCAACGCGCTTTTGGGCGGCGGGCAGACCGGGCACGTGCAGGGCGTCGTCCTCATCTACGACCAGCAGGCCCTGCGCGGCCAACTGGCGGTGCACGACGGCTACGACAGCATCAACACCCCGTTCTTCGACGCCGGCGGACGCGGCGCCGAAGTCGGCGCGGGCGCCGGCGTCACGCCGACGAGATTCGGCATCACCGCCCGGGCCGAGTACCTGGCCATCGGCGACCGCTCGCCTCAGTTCAATCCCTTCAGCGAATACGACGACTTCACCGCTCTGGGCAACAAACAAAACATCCTGGTCCTGGGAACCGGGGCGGACTATTCACAATCCGGCGGCAACAACATCCTCTTTCACACCCTCGACGCCCAATACGAAACCACCGGCGGCTTGGCCCTCTACGGCGCATACCTGGGCGTGTATCGGCACATCAATCACTTCCAGGGCGTCGATCCCGGCTGCTATTACGACTGCGGCGCCATCGCTCAGGCGGCCTATCTGCTCAGCTCGTGCTTCGAAGTCTTCGCCCGCTACGACTACACGCATTTGGATGATCGCGCCCTTGCGGGCATCGTCGCCGACAACATCCACGAGATCACCGTGGGGGTCAATTACTACTTCCACGGCCACCAGGCGAAGGCGACCCTCGACGCCTCGTGGCTCCCCAACGGCTGTCCCACCGACGTCGAGGGCGCCGGCATCCTCCAAGACGACGGCCATCCCGAACTGCTGATCCGAGCGCAATTCCAATTGGCCATCTGACGCCAATGGCCCGCGCGTCGCAACTCGACGCGGCCCTCAAAAGCGCAGTCCGCGCCCGGGGTGTTTGGCGTTATCATGACGGCCCGTGCGCAGGATCCGATTGACCAAACGCTGGCGGACAGGCTTGTCGGTGGCCCTGGCCGTTGTGCTGCTGCTGGCCGTTGCCGCTCGATTACTGGTCGGCCCGATTCTGCTGTGGCGGCTGCAGGCCATGGCGCTGCAGCACCTCCACGCGCAACTGTCGGTGGCGGAGATTTCCTACGAGTTTCCGCACGTGCTGGTGGCCCGCGGTCTTCATCTGGCGCCCATGGCCGGGGCCGCGGCGAACGATTCGCTCGACATCGCCGAAGTCCGCGTCACGCTGGCTCGCCTGCCTCTGCGCCGCGGACCGCTGCTGGTCAAGGAGTTGCTCCTCAGTCGCCCGACCGTCCGCATCGTCAGAAACGCCGGCGCCGCTGATTTGGGCCGGATCCTTTCTTCCCAAACCCAAGCCACTTCCCGTCCGCCGACGGCGGCGCCGTCCAAGATTTCCACGATGATCCAATTGCAGCACGCGATCATCCAAGACGGAAAGCTGATCCTGGAAGATCGCGCCGCCCCGGCCGCTTGGAGCGGCCAATTCAACGCTGACGTGGTCGCCCGCGGTCCAGCCGACTACGTGTTTGCCATCGGCGCCCTCGGCCCGGCCGCCGACCGGCTGCGCGCCCAGGGCGCGGTGAACGTCGATGATCGCCTGGCATCGGTTCAGCATTTCGTCCTGACGGCGCAGGCGGACCCGAAGGTTCCATTGCCGCTGATCGGGAAATGGCTTGAGCCATACCAAGCCCGCGGCTCGCTGCGGATCGAAGCCTCGGCTCGTTTCAGCGGCGCCGATCCGGCGCAAAACCAGGCGTCGGCGACCTTGACGCTCCAGGACGGCTCGGCTTTTGCCCCGCCATTGGGGGTGCCGCTGGAGTCGCTGCAGTTGGTGGTGCAGGCCGCGCTGGGGCGGCAGGGGATCACGGCGAGGGTTTCACAGCTCTCGGCTCACAGCGGCAACGCCAGGTTTTTCCTGGATGAAGGCGCGATGTTGTCTTTGGACGGGAACCGCTGGTCGCTGCAAAAAATCCACGGCCTCGTGGCGTCAGACGGCCCGGTGATCACCTCCGGACCCCTTGGCGAGCAACTGCGCCGCCTTGAAGCGGGCGGGACCGTGGAATTCTCCTGCGTCGCCCAAGGCCCCTTCAGCAGATCGATTCATTGGCGCGACGTCCAGGGACAGGTGCTGCTTTATCCGCACCAGGTGTCGATCCGCCCGTCGGGCTTTTCTAGGCCCATCTCCGGCTTGGACGGCGGAACGATCGGCATCGCCGACGGCACTGCTTCCATCACCGATCTCCGCGGCTTGTACGGCAACGATCAGTGGGTTGGCTCGGCTCGCCTGTCTCTGTCAGCGCTGCGTCAGGGGACCCTCCGGTGCAGGGACATCGACGCGTCGATCAATTTTCATCCTCCCAGCCCCGTTTACCCCGAGCCGCTGGCGAGCGTGTTTGACCAGCTCAGCCCCGGCGGTTTGTACAACATCACCGGCTGGGCCGATTGGCTGCCTGCCGCGGCCGAGCCGAACGTGGATTACGATCTGCACGTTTCCTGCGACGGCGCTTCGGCCGCCATCACCCGTCGCAAGGTCACGCTCACGCAGGTCAAAGTCAACAGCGAATTGTTCCCCGATCATCTGCAAATCAGCCAGTTGGACTGCCAGGGCCTGGGTGGAAAGATCAGCGGCCACGGCCGCGTCGCCTGCACCAGGCCGTACCCCTTCAGCGGCGAAATCGCCACGGAGGGTTGTGACCTTTCCCAGATCGCCGGCTTGCTCAACGCTTCCGAAAGCGAGCAGGCCAGATACCAGGGCTTGGCGGACGTGCAGGCGGTCTTCGAAGGCTCCGGCCCAAGTCAGGGCGAAACCGCCGCCCAGCTCTTTGGCTCCGACGGGCAATTCGAGATTTACCAGGCGAATCTGTGGGACATCCCGGCGTTGCAGCGCATCGCCGCCCGTGTCTCGATCGCCCGCAAGGCGTTGACGGTCAGCCGGGCGGCCGCATTTTTCCGCGTCGCCGATCAACGCGTGCATCTCAAGGATGCGGCGCTAAGCGCCCCGGTGCTGGGAATGCAAGGCTCGGGGACCGTCGGGTTCGACGGCCAGCTCGACCTGGACGTCGTGGTCGCGCCCCTGGCCGATTGGCAGGACAAAATCGACAAATCTGGCGTGCCGCTGGTCAGCGACGTCGCCGGCGACGTCGCGGATCGCATTCAAAAGCTGCTGAACAAAGCCACCGGCGACCTGCTGTACAAATTTCACGTCAGCGGCACGGCCTCCGACCCGCAGCTTACCACCGTCGCCGCTCCGGCCATCACGCAGCCGGCGGCGCGTCTCTTCGGCAGTATGCTCAAGCCATCGCCGCAGAACCGGCTGTTGAAGCTGCTGAGTCCGACCACCCAACCGACCACGCAGCCGGCGCCGTCGAAATAATAAGCCCCGCATGACCACGCGGGGCTTCCAATGGTTCTCACGATACGCCGAATCGACGCTTACGCTTCGGCCTTCTGGGCCAGGTCGTTCTCCATGCGACGCAGAACGTTCAGCAGACCGTGCATGTGCAGCGGCTTGAGAAACACGTGCACGTTGGACGGAGCGGCCTCGCGGCGGAACTCGCGCAGGCGCGCGTCGCTGGCATCGGTGAAGATCGCCACCTGAACCGGCCGTTTGTTTGCCGGAAGGTTCTGCCACGAATCAATCAGCAGACGATTGGCGTTGTTGTTGGTCAGATCCACCACCAGCAAGTCAGTGTGCTCGGAACCGAGCAATTCCAGCGCGTGATCGGGCGTGACCGCGCGTGCGACCTCCAAGCCCAACTCGCCCAGCAGCCGCCGGGTTGGTGTGTCGTGGGGATGGGCCTCGGGAGATGGCAGGATCACCGCACGCAGGGTTGAGCGAAGTTCGGTCGACATAGGGCGATCTCGCGTTAGGGTTGACTGAAGTCTATCCCGCCGCAAGCCAGTCAACAAACGTTTACCGCGAACTAATGAAATCTTAATGATGGCCTCGATTTTCCGCTCACCAATGGGGGTGCGAGTCTGATAAGCGGGCCTTGGACGCCTCTTGTCCGTCGCGCTCGATCTGCTGCTGGGCCAGTCGCAGGATGGCTTCGGTCGGGAGCCATTGCATGCAGCTTTGGTGGCTGCAGCGTCGCGACAGGCAGGGGCTGCACGGCAGGTCCAATCGGATGACGCTGTCCATTCGGCCGAACGGTCCGGTGCGCCGCGGATTGGTCGGTCCGTAGGGGCTGACCAGCGGCCGGCCCAGGGCCGCGGCGATGTGCATCGGGCCGGTGTCGTTGGCGATCACCAGCGACGCGCGCTCCAGCAGCGCCGCCAGTTGCCGCAGGTTGGTCTTGCCCGTCAGATCGTACGTCGCCGGAATTTGCCGCGTCATCGCCGCGTCGGACCGGCTGCCCACCACCACCGTTTCCAACCCGAAGCGGCTCCGCAGCGGCTCGACCAGGGCCGCCATGCGCTGCACCGGCCAACGCTTGGTCGGCCAGTTGGCTCCCGGCAGCAGCACCGCGAAGCTCGCCTCGCCGGGGATCAAGCTGCGGATGTAGTCTCGATCCGCCTCATCGATCGCCAGCGGAAATTCCACGGCGCCGTCCGTGCATCCCAGCGCCGCGGCGATTTTCAAGTATCGCTCGACGGCATGATCGAGCTCCCACGAGCAGTCCACGCCGTCGGTGTAGAAAAAAACGGCCCCTTCGCGGGCGTTAGAGAATCCGATGCGCCGCGGCGCCCCGCTGGCCAGCGCCGCCAGCGCGCTGCGGAACAGACCCTGAAAATCGATCACCAGGTCGAACCGCCGCCGCCGAAGGTCGCGGATGAAACGCACCAGTTCCCACAACGCCATCGGGTTGTACCATCCCTGCGCCCAGCGCCGGCGATGGAACAGGATCACCTCATCGATCATCGGGTGGTTCTGCACCAACGCCGCGCAGGAGGGCGTGACCAGCCAGCTCAATTTCGCCGCCGGCCACAGCCGCCGCAGCCGCGCCAGCGCCGGCAACGCATGCACGATGTCCCCGATCGCGCTGGGTTTGATGATCAGCACGCGCTGCGGTGCGCCATTGACTTCACTCATCCAAAAACTCCGCAAAACACACTATACTGCCGCAAGCCCAAGGCGAACACGCATGGCCGAGCGCCTTCCCGATTCTTTATCGGATCAATTCCAGGCGTTGCAGCAGGGTATGGACTTGCCGGAGGAGAAAATCCAGCGCCGCCGCGCTAAGCGCTAGGGATCGCTCTGCACCACGCTGCGGGAAAACGGGGCGTAGCCCTGACACAGCGCCAGCGAATCGGCCGGCGTGTACTGCCGGTGATCGCGCATGCTGCGCAGCAGCCGCTCGATGCCCAACGCCGGCCAGCGTCCGAAGCGGATGCCGTCCACGTCGATCAGGATGGGGACCGGCCCGAGCTTGGGATCTTCCCGCACGATCCAGTTGCTGGCCTTGGCATCGTAGTGAAACATGCCCAGCTGATCGATCCGCCGCAACATGCCTCCGGCGCGGCGAAAAAGCATCTGCCGTCCGCTCGCCTCCATGGCATCCAAATCCACGTCGGCCAACGTGCTTCCCTGCACCCGCTCAAAAACGATCACCGCATCCGTGATGTACCCCAGTTGCCGCTTTTGCATGACCAAGAGCGGCCAGGCGGTCGGCAAGTCGCGCACGATCAGATTCCACCCCTTGTTCCACGCCCGCCACGCCCGGCTGCCCCGGCCGATCTCGTTCACGTAGCGATACCAATGCCGCCGATAGGGCCGCTTGATGACGACGCTCACGCCGCGCCCGCCCAGCGTCGCCTGGGCGGTCAGCACGTCGCCGCTGCGGCTGCTTTTGATCGCCGCCAACTCGCCCGATTCGATTTGCCGCCACAGCCGCGGCCATTGGTCCTGCCAATCCGCCGCCGCGACGCGCAGATCGCTGGCCGGCGCCCAGCGGCGCGGATACTTGTACCGCTTGAAATAAACGCCGCTCCACGGGCCGATCTTCAGCCGGCCAAAATAATCGTTCTCCTGCGTCGTGCGCTGCAGGATTTTCCGCCACTGCTCGCCGCTGGCCGGGTTGTAACTGGGCACCGGACCGTCAAATCCAAGCTCTTCCCACGTGCGCCAAAGATCGCTGCGCGTGGCGATTCCGCTGACGCTGTGCCCCAAATTGAAAACGTCCTCCGCTTTCAGCCCGTCCAGGCGCACGGCATAACCGTCCAGCAGAAAAATCTCGCCCTCGCGGAGCAGAAGGTTTCCCAGGTGCAAATCGCTGTGGCCCAGAGCGGCGCGGCGCAGTTGCCGCAAGAGATACCGGATCTTGGCCGCCAGCGCGCCATGATCCGGAATCGCCTCGCCGCGCCAGGAAAAATCCTGAACGTACTGGTCCAGGGGAATCGCCGGCTCGATCGCCTGCAGGATGACGGCGTCCCCCTTGACGCCGTTGATGGTGAACCCCACCAACTGCGCCACCGCGCGCGGCGCGGCGATCTGCGCCTTCTGCAGTGCCACCAGGCGCGCAAATTCGCGCCCGGCAAGGCTCCCGCGCAGCAGCCGCTTGATCGCGGCGCCTTTGCGCGGGTAGAACTTCAAATAGTATCCGCGTCCTTCAAACTCGAATTTCCAGACCTGCCGATAGCCGCGATCCTTGACCAGCGTTCCCGCCCGCGGCAGATCCGCCAGGAATTGTTCCAGCCTCTGGGCCGCCACGCCCCACGTTATATGTGCCGTCGCGTCGTTTGTCTCGCTCGCGGGGTCAATGCAACCGCAGAGACGCAGAAAAAAAAGGGGTCCTGACCCCCTTCTTTTGGTCCTGGAAAGTAACTGTTTACCGTCGCGCCAATGATTTATGACGTGTTGATCGGTATCACGTCGGTCAGCAACGTGATTTCCTTGCCGGACCATTCGGCTTTCAGCAGCGTTTGGATCGCCTCCAGCACGTCGCGCCCCTGTTGCTCGGCCGTTCGCATCACGCTGGCCAGGATCGCCCAGGCCTTGGCTCCTTCTTCGCTGCGGCTGCCGCCGGTGATCTTGCGCATCACCACCGCCGGACGCAACGCTCGCTCCGCGGCGTTGTTCGTGCCGTCCACTTCCTTCTTGTGCAGGAACGTCGTCAGTTTCGTTCGATACTTATTCAATCGTCCCGTCAGGCGATCGGCGTCGGGATCATTCCACGTCTGTCCGGCCAAGGCTTCAAGCCGCTGCTCGACACGCTGCACCCGCCGCCAGTAATCCGCCGCCTTCAGGTTCCCCCGCCGTTTCTTGAGCCGCAGCATGTCCTGCACCAAGCGCTTGCACCGCTTGAAAAACGCGTGCTCGGCCAGTTCCGATCGCCTGGCGATCGTGTCGCGCAGGTCCCGCAGCAGATGGGTCAGGCATTTCTGCTGCGGGCCGTCGAACTGGTCGTAGACGCCGTAAAAGTCGCTGACCAAAGTTTGATTCCCATGTCCGAAGGCCTTGCCCAGCAGTTCGGCAATCACCTTGGCACTGCGCGAGCGATCCACGTGATACAGCGTGTGCTGGGCCGTGCTCAGCGTCCACAGATAGCCGTTGCGCCCGTTGGTCCGCCAGCCGGTTTCATCGGCATGCACCACCCCGGCGGCGCGGATCACCAGCTTCAGGCGGTGATACTGCTTCTGCAGCCACCTGGCCACCCGTTTGATCTGCTTGACGATCGCCCCGGGACTGATCTTCAATCCCGGCAGTTGCAGGAACAGCCGCGTGATCTGCCGCAGCGGCAACCGGTAGCACACCCGCATGATCATCGCCGTGGAAAGCGCGTTCAGCCCCAGTTGCGCGTGCGGCAGGTCCGCCGCCGGGGGCTGGTTCTGGGCCCGCGATTCCACCTGTTTGCGGCAATGCGGGCACCACCCGCTGGTGGTGTGATAGCACGTCACCACCACCTCCGAGGGCACCAGGTCTTCCACGTATCGTCGGTGATGTTCGACATCCGACAATTGCGATCGACACTCCGGGCAGCAGGGCTTGCCGAAGTTGTCGATCGGCACGTTCACCTGCTCATGCACATCGATCTGCGCCGGCATCGGACGTAACGCCGCCGCATGGCCCTTCTTACGCCCCGGCGTTTTCGCCGGCTTGTCCGCGCTATTCGGCTTCACGAATGCCGGCACCGCTTTGGGCTTGCGTCTCAACTGCGCCGTCAGATCCGCCAGCTTCCGTTTCAGAACGCGGTTCTCGTCTCGCAACTGGCGGTTGCTCTGCTGCAAACGATCAATCCGCTGATTGGCCCGATACAACGCCGGACGGCAGGCCGACAGTTCCAGTTCCAAATGATGGCAATGCCCCCGGAGATACTGGGCCTCCTGCAAAACCTGGTCGTACCGTTGTTCCAGTCTCCGGCCATCCATGGCGCGTGCAACATATCAAAAACCCCACCCGAAAAATAGTGACGCGACGGTAAACAGTTGTAACTGTTTACCGTCGCGCCAATGATTTATGACGTGTTGATCGGTATCACGTCGGTCAGCAACGTGATTTCCTTGCCGGACCATTCGGCTTTCAGCAGCGTTTGGATCGCCTCCAGCACGTCGCGCCCCTGTTGCTCGGCCGTTCGCATCACGCTGGCCAGGATCGCCCAGGCCTTGGCTCCTTCTTCGCTGCGGCTGCCGCCGGTGATCTTGCGCATCACCACCGCCGGACGCAACGCTCGCTCCGCGGCGTTGTTCGTGCCGTCCACTTCCTTCTTGTGCAGGAACGTCGTCAGTTTCGTTCGATACTTATTCAATCGTCCCGTCAGGCGATCGGCGTCGGGATCATTCCACGTCTGTCCGGCCAAGGCTTCAAGCCGCTGCTCGACACGCTGCACCCGCCGCCAGTAATCCGCCGCCTTCAGGTTCCCCCGCCGTTTCTTGAGCCGCAGCATGTCCTGCACCAAGCGCTTGCACCGCTTGAAAAACGCGTGCTCGGCCAGTTCCGATCGCCTGGCGATCGTGTCGCGCAGGTCCCGCAGCAGATGGGTCAGGCATTTCTGCTGCGGGCCGTCGAACTGGTCGTAGACGCCGTAAAAGTCGCTGACCAAAGTTTGATTCCCATGTCCGAAGGCCTTGCCCAGCAGTTCGGCAATCACCTTGGCACTGCGCGAGCGATCCACGTGATACAGCGTGTGCTGGGCCGTGCTCAGCGTCCACAGATAGCCGTTGCGCCCGTTGGTCCGCCAGCCGGTTTCATCGGCATGCACCACCCCGGCGGCGCGGATCACCAGCTTCAGGCGGTGATACTGCTTCTGCAGCCACCTGGCCACCCGTTTGATCTGCTTGACGATCGCCCCGGGACTGATCTTCAATCCCGGCAGTTGCAGGAACAGCCGCGTGATCTGCCGCAGCGGCAACCGGTAGCACACCCGCATGATCATCGCCGTGGAAAGCGCGTTCAGCCCCAGTTGCGCGTGCGGCAGGTCCGCCGCCGGGGGCTGGTTCTGGGCCCGCGATTCCACCTGTTTGCGGCAATGCGGGCACCACCCGCTGGTGGTGTGATAGCACGTCACCACCACCTCCGAGGGCACCAGGTCTTCCACGTATCGTCGGTGATGTTCGACATCCGACAATTGCGATCGACACTCCGGGCAGCAGGGCTTGCCGAAGTTGTCGATCGGCACGTTCACCTGCTCATGCACATCGATCTGCGCCGGCATCGGACGTAACGCCGCCGCATGGCCCTTCTTACGCCCCGGCGTTTTCGCCGGCTTGTCCGCGCTATTCGGCTTCACGAATGCCGGCACCGCTTTGGGCTTGCGTCTCAACTGCGCCGTCAGATCCGCCAGCTTCCGTTTCAGAACGCGGTTCTCGTCTCGCAACTGGCGGTTGCTCTGCTGCAAACGATCAATCCGCTGATTGGCCCGATACAACGCCGGACGGCAGGCCGACAGTTCCAGTTCCAAATGATGGCAATGCCCCCGGAGATACTGGGCCTCCTGCAAAACCTGGTCGTACCGTTGTTCCAGTCTCCGGCCATCCATGGCGCGTGCAACATATCAAAAACCCCACCCGAAAAATAGTGACGCGACGGTAAACAGTTACCCCTTATCCCTTTACGTAAGGGGTCGGCGGCGCTAGGATGATGCACTAAATGGATACACCGTCTCCCGAGGCCATCGGGCGGCTTGTTGCTGCGCCGGCACTGAAAGAATTGGCCCGCAGCCTGCAAAAATCGCGGGCGGTCAGCGCTTCGGGGTTGTGGGGCAGCAGCGTGGCGGCGGTCGCGGCCGCGGTGCATGCCGAGCTGCAGCGGCCGATGCTGCTCATCTGCGGGCACGTCGACGAGGCGGAGGATTTGGCCGACGACGTGGAGCTGTTTGCGCGGCGCCGGCCTGAGGTGCTGCCGGCGCTGGAATTGGCCGCCAGCCTCGGCCGCGCCAGCGAGGAACAGGTCTCCAACCGCCTGCGCTTGCTGGCGCGATTGGCCGGCGGGGATCAGGGGCCGGACATCCTGGTGGCGCCGGTGCAGGCGCTGATGCAATCGGCGCCGTCGCGGCGGCAGTTGGATCAGCTTCTGCTCAACCTGCGGCCGGGCCAATCGCTGGAAGCGGAAAAACTGATCGTCTGGCTGAGCGAACACGGCTACAACCGCCTGGACCAGGTGGAAGTTCCCGGCGATTTTGCGGTGCGCGGCGGGATCATCGACATCTATCTGAGCGGCGCTTTCGAATCCGCGGGCGAACAGGTGGGGCTGAGCGTGCGCGTGGATTTTTTGGGGGACCAGATCGAATCCATCCGCCGATTCGATTTGGACAGCCTGGGGTCGGGCCAAAAGCTGCCAAGCGTTTTGGTCAGCGACATCCGCGGGGCGCTGCCGGAGGCGAGCGAATCGACGAGTTTTTTCAGCTATCTGCCGCCGCAAGCCATCGTGGTTTTCTGGGCGCCGCTGGAGATCGCCGAGCAGGCCCGCAGTTACCTGCAGCGACTGCCGGATGAAAGGGGGATTTATCCCCTGGGGGCGCTGTTGCGTCTGACCGAGCCGTTTACGCGATTGGAGCTGAGCCAGTTCGATCAAGCGGCAAGCGCGGTGGCGAGCCTGGTGGGTCAGGAGGTTGAGCACCAC
>Ga0208037_1001239_pt1 | contig 12781 bp, 9 predicted proteins | sample June2015DPH_13_1_3_FD_184710 | JGI IMG/M metagenome (GOLD analysis project Ga0208037, IMG submission 184710) | Peatland microbial communities from SPRUCE experiment site at the Marcell Experimental Forest, Minnesota, USA - June2015DPH_13_100... | ecosystem: Environmental > Terrestrial > Soil >...
AAATTGCTCCCGTGGCGGCGGACACGGCTGCGGTCAGCCGATAATTGCGCAAGACATTCACGGTTGTCGGAAGCGCGAAGGATGCCAACACACCCACCACCGCAAGAGTGATGAGGATCTGGACCAGGCTGAAACCGTCGCTCCTTTGGGCTGCCCTTCGTCTGGCACGGCTTGCCACCTCCCTATTGACGTCATTCACCACAATGGTCCTCCTTTACCGCTTCCCCTTCCTGTCCTCATCATTAATCTATTTGCAAACCATCCTCCTACATCGCGCCTGAGGGGCAGATGAAACCGCCTCCGGAACACTCTTTGCGCTGCAATGGTGCTGGTGTCAGTGCCGGGGAAACACCCTTCCATTGCTTGCTGAAAGCAGTTAGTGCCCGCTATGGGGCGACACCACGTGACTGCCAATCTGCCGTCAACTGTTGCGCAGGCGATATCACTCGCGTGTTCCGCGCGCGGTGTCACCTGAATTTAACTTCGGCTCAACATAATCGTGTCTTAATGGTACGGGAGTACTACGGACATTCTTCACCCTGAATTTGGACCAGACCACTTCATTATGCAGTGACACCTGTGAAGTAGGGCCGGCGCCTGCCCCCGCTGGCCGTGGGTCCTGCCGGCACTGCACGCTGCCGCCCATGACAGGGCGCGACGTCAAGCGCGACGCCCAAGCCTGCAAGAACCCACTCACTGCTTAATACGAGTGTATGACGAGACGACCATCTGGCCCACGGCACCATCGAGGCGCGAGAGCTGGACATCGTAGTGCACCGGGTAGCCTCCCTGGTCGCTGACATTGAGGGCCCTGATGGAGCCGACGAAGTAGCCACTGGATCCGCCGCCCGCTAGGGTGACCGTGGCCAACGGAGCGGCGAGCACGGCGTTACCATGGAGGGACACTCCCCCGCTGGCGTCGGTGCCGGCATAGTTGATTTGCACGGCCTCGGGCGCCGTGGTGAGGCTGTTAGATACGCCCTGGCCCTCGATGTCAATCGAGGTCCGCACGGTGAACACTACATAACCGTCCACGGCTACTGGCTGGGCAGGATCGATTGGTAGTAGGAGAGCGCGTTCACGTCCGTAAAACGGGGCGTGCCCGGTGGAAGCTTGTTGATATTCTGAAAATCCGTGTCAAACGTGTAGTTGCGCGTGGGCGGCTGGTACACGACGTTGTTAAAGTTGTACTTGTAGATTCCTGTGGCCTGGCGTGAGATGTAAAAGCTGGCCAGGGAGCCGAGATAATTCAGAGTCTGGCCGCCCCAGTTCTCGTCGTAACGAAGGAAGTTGTGAACTCCGCCGTCAGTTCCGGTGTCTCTTGCCCCCCAGGAGGGCTGCTGGAAGGGGATAACCTTTCCGCCCATGACGGCCATCCGGTAATAAGTTGTACTGGCGACGCGGCTACCCGAGTTCGTCGGGTTGGCGAAGCTGTTGGCGTCTCCGGTGCCTGACTGAGCGCCAAGCGTCCACTTGTTCGAAAGCAGCGTCACCGCGTCACCCTCCACCGACGCGGGCACGTGACACTTGCCCGACACGTCATTAAATTGGTTGGCCACACTGGCGTTGTAATCCCCTTGAACATAAACAGGGTTTTCGGAGGCCACGGTGAATCCGCCCGCCGTGCCGCCGGAGCACGTCGCAGCCTGCGCGGCCGCTAGGGGTGGCAAATTGCCGAGCGTGCCATTCACCAACCGGAGGGCGCGCCGGAAGATGACGACGCTATTAATTTGTGCCTGGTTGGCCGTGATGCGCACCTCAGCGGGATTTTCTGTCGAGCTATTGGCCAGCGCGCTTATGATCGCTGGCCATTTCGCGGTGGTGGCGACGCCGCCGGCGGTGACGCCGCTGGGGCTGACGCTTTGGGGGGTGGTGATGGGATGCGCATAGGCGCCATAGGTGCGGAACACTCCGTCGCCGTCCACATCCTCGGCAGGCTCCAAAACACCGTCGGGAGTGCCAGCCGCGTCGGCGGCGGTGGGGTTGATGATGTCTTCATTCCCGAATTCACCGCTTTCGGCGCCCGTGCACACGCCTTCGAGGTCGTATGTCGAGTCGTTGCAATTCATTCTCCGATCCGAAGTGTAGAGGAGATAACCGGAGTTGTTGAGGGCGTCCGGGCCGTTGAGGGCGTACTTTCCGCTGGTGGCAATGTTGCCGGCAAACCATTGCTGAAGATTACCCACGTCTATTTCCACGAGGTTCATGATGCCGTTCAAGCTCGGAGTCGTTTGGGTGTCCGAGTCCCGCACCTCTCCCTCCCGTGCGTCGTACATATTGATGGGCACAAAACTCACAGGGTTTGCCACGTTCGACAAACCCGACGTAGTCCAGCCGGAGAAGGTGACGCCGGGCGCAGCTTCCTCCAGGTGTATGATGGCAGTGTTGGTGCAAGGGGATGGAGGCCCGGAGGAACTCGATGTAGGTGATATTGCCCCGCTGTCAGTAAGAGTCGCAGTTGGCGTATAGGGCGACACCCAGCTTGTCCCTTGTGGCGTGCCCACAAGCAGAGTAATGACCCCGTTGCCCGTTCCGGTATAAGTCCCGGAGGTTGTTGTGCGGTAAACATTGTAGCCGGTTGCTCCCGTGACGGCTGGCCAAGTGAGCGTTATCGTCTTATTGGAGCTCGTAGTGGAGGTGCTCGCCACCGTGCCCGCGCTTTCACCCCAGGCGCCCACGGCTGTAACCACATAGTAGTAGGTTTTACTTGCAGTCAGGGACCCACCCGAAGAGGTGCTCAGCCCCGCCGCAGGCATCGTTTGCGCCGCAGCCGACGCCTTGTCGCTGGAGATTCCCTGCGCCAGAATTTCCTCGGTCACATCCTGCCATTTATTTGGGGCGTAATTTGGTGCGTTTGTACCCAGTTGCATTTCGATCTTGATATAGCCACCGAGCACAGTCGTCCCCGCCGCAAACATGGAGTCGCTGGTTGAAGCGGACGACTCGGCAAGAGGCGGATGGCAGGCGTCGGTGGGCGGAAGGTAGTAGGCGCCGGCGCTATTGGTGCGCTGAATCGTGCAGGGGCCCGGGGGGGCGCAAGTCGTGCTAGACATGCCCGAACTCCCAGCTTCGGCAAGCGGGTACGCTAATGAGGTGACGGTATCAACGCCGGGTAAGTTATCGATGTCGGCTTGGGTGTCCGACAACAGAATGCGCAAGCTGGCCTGATTGTAAAAACGGGCCATGCCGAGCGCGCTCGTCGGACTTTCGTAAGGCGCTGGAGGAGTGGTGGGGGGGCGCTGAATCATGGCGATCGGGGTGGAATTGATCCCGGGCAGCGCTATAGCCAGGTTGAGCACCTTCGCTCCCGTCGTCCCATCCTGAATATAGCCGTTATACGTGGTCAGCGAAAGCGTTTTCCAGTTGGGGTTCTCAGTGCTTCCCGGCCCGCCCTCTACGGCGCCTTGGTTGAGTCCCAACGTCAGGCAATTTCCCGATTGAGTCCCCGTCAACGTCGACGGGCAGCCGTTCGACGTGGTCAACACGTTGACGGTACTACAGTAGTTACTCGAAGTACAACTCCCCGAAGGCCAAGTCGTCATCACGTACCCATTTGAGAGCTGGTCTCGGATGATTCCCTTAGCGGCGGTGACGTGATCGTTGAGGTTCAGCGTACCGCTGCCATCTTCCGCCAGAAACAAGTTGCCATTCGTGTGTACGCGGCCTCCAAAGTTGAAGTTCGAGCCGGCGTGAAACGAGAGGTCGCTGTCGGAGAAAATACCAAACTCGAAAATGGGCACGGCGACTTCCTGCACCGTCCTGGTCAGCTTGACTTCCGTATTGTTGGGGCCATCGGCAATCACCGTGAGCTGGAAGGGAGTGATGACGCCCTCAAGGCCGGCGAGGGGGCCGTTCCCTCCGATAGCTCCGTTGGAACTTCCCAGCACATTGCCGGGCACAGTGGAACAGAGGACCATCGTCGGCGTACACGTCGCGATTGGAGTGCATGGCGCCCCACAATTCAGGAAGTAGGAGGATGTGATCCCCTGGAGGGGCTGGAAGTTGGAGGCGGTGGTTGTCCAGGCCGTGATCTGGGTGGGCGTGGGAGACGCGGTATGGGCGAAATAGTCCGCCATAAGGTTACTCATCTGCTCGAGCCCGGCGACGGCGGCGTAATAAGTCACCCCGTTATCCCGGTTGCTGGCTGCCACCTTTTGCTCGCCGCTGGTGACAAAGTAAAACCCGATCAGCATGATGGTGAGCACCAACATCAGCAGCATGGCAACAATGAGAGCGGTTCCCGATTCCTGCGCTGCGTGGTTTTTCATGCTTCCTCCTTCCCCCTCGGCCTCGTGCCGGGCTGTCCCGCCCGGCGGGCTTTCTCTCCCGCGCTCCATCAGTTCTCCGTCATACTGGCGCCCAAATTGTACTTGTTGTAATAGTCCAAATTCTGAACCGTCACCGCGTTCGTGATCGACTTGGTATACCATTGTCCATTCGCGTGGTTTTGGTGGTCGGTTTCGCCAATCATGGTCAGAGCCACTTTGCGGATATTGTTGGGACTGGCGGGGTTCCTCGTGGGAGCCACCGGCGGCACCACGGGCAAAAGACAGTACGTAAACTGCATGACGTTGATGCCCAAAGCCACCGCCTGCGCCGTCGACGCCGCGTCCGTAGTAACCAGCTTCTGGAGCTTGCGGGGGGTCGAAGTGTCCAGATAGTAGGTCACCATCGTAATTGGGTAGGCCGTAATCGCAGGCCATGACACCGGCGGCCCCGCCGTTTCAAGCTGGTTGATCGTTCCGCTCGTCGGGCCCGAGAATTGGTTGACGCCCAGGACGTCGTTGGCGTCTCCATTCTTAAATGTGATGACGCCGGTGTTCGTGTTCACGGACGAGACCGCGAGCAAGCAGGAGGCGTTGGGGTTGGTCAGCATGATCAATTGCCCGGGCTGGACGTAGCCGGCAGCCGCCGCGGAGACGGTTATTTTGGCTAGGACGGCGGAAACAGTGGGGCTGTCCGTCACGGCAGTCGGGTTGAAAGGTGAAGTTTGATTCACCCCGATGATGGTGACGATGTCCGTGGTGATCGCGTTAGCTCCGCTGCCCTGCGTCGGTCCGTTCTGGTAGCCGGGAGTGATCACGGGTATGAATCCGGTGGCAGGAAACGTCAGCCCGGCGCCGGGCGGCCCCGGCCGGTTGATCGCAGCAGCGGTGCCGCCGTAGGGGACGGGAATGCCACCCAAAGGTATATTCTCCCCGGCGGTGGAGAGATCACGCGACACCATGTTCACCGAGGCGCGCAGGTTCTCGTTCACGTCACTCATGCTGCCCACTATGTCGGCGGTGTTATCAAGCTGCTGAACCAGGGTGAAACTCAGGCCCAGCAGCAGGAGCGAGAGCGCCATGGCCACCATCAACTCGAGGAGGGTGAACCCCGTGGTGGGGGAAGGCCCGGACGGATTGTGAATGGGTTTAGACATAGGGCGACATTATTGTGACCATGGTGACGGTGCGCGACTGCCAAGGGAGGGGGTTGTAAATAATCGTGACCGTAACTTGCGCCAACTGGGTATAACCATCGCTCGAGCTGAGCGCCGTCACCTGAATGGAGCGTTGAAAACCACTGAGAGGATATGTAACGTCGTCGGCCGTGCCCAGGATGCCGTCTGGCCCGGGCAACAAATACGTCTCGACGTTCCCTAGTGCTGCTGCGGTGGTGTTCACGAGTCCGCTGCTATCGGCCATATACATGGGGGTGAAGCCGTTCACAAAAAGACAGTTGTTGGGATTGCTTCCACCAGTGGGTATGTTGCAAATCTGGGAGAAACTGATAGTGGAAGTGTCGCGCGCCGTGAAGACGTCCTCCATGGCTTCCCGGGCCTTCTCGCGAGCGATGGTATCCATGGTGGACATCTGCACGGCTTCCAGCCCCAGTCCTATTCCATAGGCTACGGACAACAGGCCGACGACCATGATCAACATCGCAAGCAGCACTTCGAGAAGGGTGAAGCCATGCTCGTCAGGCCGCATCGAGCTTGCTGAATCCATAGAATCCACCCTAATGCCACGCGGTTCCGGAATAGCGCCAGCCTTTGATTTTCCCCGTGGCACTGAGAATTGTTACCGCCCGCGCTGTCTGGGTTTGCCCCGCGATGCCGATGAAAATGGACCCGTTTTGGGAACCACCCTGGCCGTCCTGCACCGACCCGTCGCTCTGAAAGGTAATCGTGCAGGGAAGAGTAGGACCGGGACAGTTATATGTGACAGAGGACGTCTTTCCATAGCCATCCGGCGTGTCCCCAACACCCGTAAAAAGCTTGTACACCATCCGGTTAGGCAGGAAGTAATCGTATAACTGGGTATTGGAGCCGCCGTTTATACCCACTATTACGGCAACAAGTTCCGATGTCCCTTGAAATGTCACCGTGACGTATCGCCGCTGGTCTATAGAAACCTGGCGGGCCTGGCGCAACTGGGCCTCCAAGAGTTGCATCCCCGAGTCCGCCCGCATAGAGGGCAAAGCGTTCTGGAACGCCTCAAACGCCATCCCAAAAACAATGCCGATGATCGCAATCGAGAGCATGAGTTCGATCACCGTAAAGCCTGCTTCCACATCCGCGTTCTTAGGGCGTAGTAATTGAAACATTTCCCACACTCAAAACAGTGATGGTCCATTTGCCGCTTCTCATTACTGTCCTCATCGTTCATCCATTTTCAAACTATCTTCCCGCATCGCGCCTGAGGGGCAGATGACACCGCCTAGGGAACACTCTTTGCGCTGCAATGGTGCTGGTGTCAGTGCCTGGGGGACAGCCTTTGGTAGTTGTTGATAGCACTCCGAATGCGCTCTCCCGCAACGCCACGTGACTGCCAATCTGCCGTCAACTGTTGCGCAGGCGATATCACTCGCGTGTTCCGCGCGCAGTGTCACCTGAATCTAACTTCGGCTCAACACAATCGTGTATCAATGGTACGGGAGTACTACGGGCATTCTTCACCCTGAATTTGGGCCAGACCACTTCATTCAGCCAACTCGCAACGCGCCGCCACTCGCACTTCTTTCAGGAGATTGTGGCGCAGAGCGATCAGGCTGGGATGGCCGAAGAGACGGATGAGTATTGGCAAGAAAAAGGCCCCTACCGACGGTTCAGGCAGCGGCAGAGCGGTTTCCCTGTGTCAGATCGAGCGGCTTCTTATAGAGGCTTGCAAAATACAGTGATACCTCTGAAGTGGCGCCGGCACCTGCCCCGGCTGGCCGTGGGTCATGGCGGCACCGCACAACCTGCCGGGAGAAGCGGCCGAGGGCAAGAGAGACACCCAAGCCTCCAAGAACCCACTCACTGCTTAATACGAGTGTATGACGAGACGACCATCTGGCCTACTGTGCCATCGAGGCGCGAGAGCTCGGTATCGTAGTGCACCGGGTAGCCTCCCTCAGAAGGGAGAAGTGACTAGGCAGTGGGCGGCATGTGGGGATGGCGTCCTTTCCCTACACCCCCCTGCCACCTACTGACCACTGATAACTGACGACTGACAACTTCCCTCAGACCGACATGCCAAAACGACTTCCTGATTCAATCACATATTCTTCAGCAACCACTGAACACGCTGAATGGTTGGTTTCACTATGGCCGGTGGTGGGCCGGTGCTGGTGACGGTGGTTGAGGGGAACCACGGCGGAGCAAACCCAGCCCTGGCGGTAAACCGGCGGTCGAAGTACGTGTTCTCGGTACTCATGTCGCATCCGCAAATGCCACTTTGAATCTGACCGCCCACGTTGTTGAAGGTATTGATGTACCCGGTACACGTGAAACAGTACTGGCTGCCTTGCTGAAGGGTCGCAAGACTTCCATCAACCTGAAGGTTATGGTTTGAGTAAGGAGACATCAGGTTAATGTTTCCGTTGGCCGTAAACATACCGAGCACCTGGTTCTTGTCATTCCCGGGAATTAAAGTAGCGACGGGGTCCCCATTGCAGCAAGCCGGATTGGTTCCCGGCACAATTTGGTTGTCTGTTACAGTGACGGGTTCAGTCTTATAAATGACGTCACCGGTAATATCTATATTTCCATTGGCTACGATGTCGATTTGGGAGCCATCCTGGGTAGCGGGCTGCCCCTGGCCCGGGCCGCTCAGGCTGGTGATGGTCCCGTTGACGTAAAGCACAGTGGCTGGAGTGCTTCCGGTTAGGCCACTCGTGCAGGTTGCAGGGAGTGGGTTTATGGTGCTGCAGTTTGTGGGGACGCCGGTCAGGGTCAGAGTCGTGCTGCCGGACGCCACCTTGGTTGTATTCGCGCCGACGTCGGTAGTTATGGTAGTCGTCGTGCTCCCCTGCGTGATGGTGTAACTCTGGGTCGGGTTCCCAGAGGTGTCGTTTCCGATGCTCATCAGGACCGAGGCATCGCCTTGAACGTAGATCCCGCCACCGGTCAAGCTGTTCGTGCAGGGGCTCCCGCTGCACGAATAAGGCAAGTAGACTCCCGTTGAGGCGCCAGTGGCGGGGTAGGCCGTTCCAGAAACGTCCTTGAGCACACCATGCATCTGACCGTTAGGGGGATCGGGGGCGCCTTCGCCTGTGCCTTCGCCATCCAGCACTGCCCACTTTTGGCTAAAGGAATTCTGTGGCGTCGGCTCAACGGGTTGTCCGAGGCTGAAGGGCGGGTTTCCTTCAAAGATGGGCTTAATTGTCTGGTTGTTTAAAGTGTAACTACTGGTTGGGGACTGTATGCAGGTGCCCCCAAACCAGAAGTCCGCATTGGCGTTCGACTGCCCTATCGGGTCTGTAAAGATATAGGCACCGCCAGTCATAAACTCCCAGGCGCCATTCGTAAACATCGGGCCGGTCATGGTGCCAGGGACCAGCGCCCCAAAGCAGGGAGGGTACACACCGACCCACGCCCCATAACTGGCGAAGTTCATCGTGGTGGACGACGCTGGGCCGCTGACAGCCAAAATGATACTTCCAGTCTCGGATACAGTGGTCTGCTCCGAACCCTGGGCCATTCCCGTAACGCTGAGCCGGTAGCTATAAATATATTTATATCCAATTAGGTTACCACTAGAGTCGTAAGAAGGGGTGGGCGAATTGGGTGCGAGGGAAAACATGGGCGCCGTGCAAGACGTGCCACAGCAGTTACTAGTATTCGGAATCACGAAGCTCTCGACCCATGAGTTGGCAGCCCGGCCGGCATTGAGAGAGGTGGAACTTGCATACGTATTCAAAACATTGCTACAAACTGTCGTGGCCGCGTTAGTGGGGATGGGATTCGTCGTGAAGGTGGAGGGGACATAAGTGAGGATCTGGCTTTGTAGCTGTTGCCGGGCGATGTTGAGTCCGGAGTCCGCAGCGTAGAACGATCCTCGGGCGTTGCGGTAGTAACCGTTGATCAACATGTCGGAGCTCGAGGATAAGACCATGGCCAGGGCGATGAGGCTCATCATGCTCAACAGCAGCAGGGTGAAGACGAGCGCAAACCCGCGACCTCCAGCAGGTTGCTGCGGAGCCCCTGGCCGCTTTTCGTGGCGGTCAGCTTTAGCCGGGCACGTGCTCTTGGGAGCGTTTCCGGCTATGGCGGGCTGAAGGCCGCCCCGACGAAAGGGCCTCCAACTGGTGTTTTTCGATAATTCCGGCCTGCTGTTCATGACATAACCTCACTCATTCGGGCTCAAGTTCAAGTTCCGTGGGTTGACCACCACAGAAGCGCCCTGCACCTGATAGGCGCCCCCATCAAACGCATTGCGGAAAGTGAAGGAAGGATCGGTGCTGGGTTGCGTGCGCGCGATCAGAGAGACGCGCACGGACCTCACCAGAGAAAACATATAGGGGGAGTCATAGGGCGGCGGACTGCTGTTGTTGACGTTGTAGGTGGAGGCGTCGTAGTTGTACTGGGGGTTCATCGTGTCCGTGATGCTATTCCGGATGGTTGCCCCAAGCTTAAACCCAATCACTTGGTCCATGACCGCTATTGTGTTGCCTGCTTGCTTCCGGATGAGCTGCGAGTCGTTTGAATTAGAGGTATTTACGTAGTAGCTGATGGAGGACAGCTTGAGAATCCAATCGCCGCCACAGTACTGATCTCCAAGGTAAGCGGGTGGTGGCAGACTACCCTGTGGTGGCGGCTGTGGGCAGAGGGTTGTGCCGCCGCAGCCGCTGGTTGGGCAGGTTGTGCCGCCGCAGGCGGCGATGTCCAGGGGGTCATTGGCCAAGCTGTTGCTGCCATCGTTTCTCGTCGCATCAAACGTGAACTGGACCGCCGACCCCGCGACCACCGGGGCCTGGGTCAGAATCACCGCAGTCATCTTTGACCCTTTATTGTTCAAAAAGAGCAGTTGCTCACCCTGGCTGTAATTCCCAGCCGTGGCCGCGAGCGAAAGCCCGGCGGCAGCTTGACCGTACGCCACCCCCAAAGATGTGTTCGAGCAGTTAAGCGTCTCACTACTTCCTCCGGTGCTGTCCGTGGCGTTAATGGGGGGGGTGGCGGAGGTGGAATTCGCCGCTGTAAGGATATTAAGCTGATCGAAGCAGTTAGTGGTGTAGGTGTTGGTGGTGGCGTTGTAACAGGACGTGCCTGCCGGCGGCACGTTGTTGACGATGGTGACGCCGACCGGCCAGCTCGGAATGTTGGCTCCGACGTAATATCCCGTGCCGGCGTTTGCCAAATCGAGCTGCAATTGCGAGATCGCATTGCGGATCCCAATATTAAGGCCGACCAACCCCTGTTGCTGATTTGCGTTCGTCTGCTGGTGGGAGAAAAGCATGAAGGCGCTCGCGCTCACCAGAAGGAAGATTGCCATCGCCACCATCAGCTCGATAAGCGAAAAACCCCGGTTTCGAGGAAGGCCTTTGGGGAGGTGCGGTAGACCACGGCTCATAGAGAAAGTTCCTTTCCTTGTGCTCATGGGCGCACCATGCTCATTTGAAAGCTCACCGGCGGCTGGACGGTCTTATCCATCAGGGTCACCAGAACCGTCACGCGGCGCGTGCCAGACAGGCAAATCGCGCTTACGCCAGCCACTGGACTATCAGCTTCAATAATCCAGCGTCGGCGAAACGTGGGGGAGGGCATCGTAGGAGGGGTAGTGACGTTAATGGTTCCGTCCGGAGCGTGGGTGGTGGTGTAGATCGTGGTGCCACTGCTAGGGGTGCTCACGGTCTCGGAGAAGCAGCCATAGGTGGTGTTCGGGCAGTCGGTGCTATTGACCGTGGCCATGCAGACGTCGTCATAGTAGTTCACGGTGGCCGAGGGTCCCGTCGATGAGCACAAGCTGAGAGGCGGCGGGCAAGTAGTGGTTTGAAGAACGTCCGAGGTCAGGCTGCCCACAGACAGGCTTCCCGCCGGCACACAAACCTGCGGATCGTCGGGGTCCCAGCGGCTCAAGTCCTCCAACTTTTCCGAGGCCAATTCTGTCGCCAAGCTCATGTACTTCGACTGGCGATTGGTGTTCATGCAGTGGGCGGCCAGGGTGGCAGTCGCTACCACCCCTACCACAAGGACGATGAGCGCCACGAGGGTCTCCAAGAGGGTGAATCCACGGTCCGAAGCAGTTCTAATTGACCGAAACATCGCCGACTCCTGTCACATTAATGGTCTTCGTCAAAAGGCCGTTGCTGATCGCAAAACTCATGGTGCCTGTAGTGGCAGAAACAGTGCCGTTGGCGTTGAATTGAAGGGTGGTGGTCTGGTTGATTGTGACGTCGTGAACACCACTGATCGGGACAGCGGTGCCCACGTTCGTAAAGCTCGAGGCCCCCGCCGGCTCACTTGCCAACTGATAGGTTGCGTTACTGGAATTGAAGGTTATGTTGTACGGGTACGCGTGCATGATGGCCTGGTAGCGAGTGGCCGAAATTGCTCCCGTGGCGGCGGACACGGCTGCGGTCAGCCGATAATTGCGCAAGACATTCACGGTTGTCGGAAGCGCGAAGGATGCCAACACACCCACCACCGCAAGAGTGATGAGGATCTGGACCAGACTGAAACCGTCGCTCCTTTGGGCTGCCCTTCGTCTGGCACGGCTTGCCACCTCCCTACTGACGTCACTGACGTCATTCACCACAATGGTCCTCCTTTACCGCTTCCCCTTTCTCTCCTCATCATTAATCTATTTGCAAACCATCCTCTCGCATCGCGCCTGAGGGGCAGATGAAACCGCCTCCGAAACACTCCTTGCGCTGCAATGGTGCTGGTGTCCGTGCATGGGGGGGACAGCCTTCGAGTAGTTGCTGATAGCAGTCCGAATGCGCTCTCCCGCAACGCCACGTGACTGCCAACGTGACACCAAGCGCTCCGCACCTGGTATCACCTCCCCGCTAGTATCCATCCAGTAATGCCCGTTGCCAACAGTACGACGGTACTAGGGACATATTGTCCTCCGGTCCTGGCACCAGGCTTTCGCACGGGTCCTGGAGCCCCGTCCTTCCTGGTCCATTACCATTGCTTCTGGTTGCCGCAAAGTGCGGCTTGAGTGGTTGCGCTGAGGATGACAGTTGCCTTCGCAATCAGAAAGCAGAAACCGGAAACTGGAAATTAGAAACTGGCAGGTAGCGCAATGGAGTTTTAGCGGGTTATCCCCAACGGGGCCGGAGAATCGGGGGCGTCGCCCCGGCGGAGCGTCGTTCGGCCCTACATGCACAGGGGCCCGGAGGCTGCGACGGGAGGAAGGACCAGGCAGTTCGCGAACCGCCCCTACATCGTACGGCGCTTACTTCAGTACCACGTTGCCTAGGTATCCGCGGTTCTCGCCGTCACCATCTTTCACGAAGACGCTCACACGGAAAGCACCACTGGGCGCCGGGATGGACTTATCGAGTCGGACAACCTCTCGGGGATCGACGGCCT
>Ga0208037_1001249_pt1 | contig 12721 bp, 9 predicted proteins | sample June2015DPH_13_1_3_FD_184710 | JGI IMG/M metagenome (GOLD analysis project Ga0208037, IMG submission 184710) | Peatland microbial communities from SPRUCE experiment site at the Marcell Experimental Forest, Minnesota, USA - June2015DPH_13_100... | ecosystem: Environmental > Terrestrial > Soil >...
AAATATGCTGGAGGAAATAGCCCTTGGGATACATGAACCCTACGCCCACTACGGGCAGACCAAGGTCACTCGCCTCCTTGCAGTAATCGCCGGCCAGGACGCCCAGCCCGCCGGCATAGAACGGAAGCGAGCTATGAATTGCGAACTCGGGTGAAAAATAGGCGATGACATTTCCTTTTAGATGGGGATACGCGGTATTGAACCATGAATCTGAGGACGACATGCAATTGCTGAAATCAGTCATAACGGCATGGTATTTCTCAAGGAAGGCGGGGTTCTGAGCGGCAGCCACCAGTTGGTATGGCGCTATTCTTCGAAGGAACTTGACGGGATTGTGGCCTGTGGATTTCCAGAGGAAGCGGTCGGTATACTTGAACAGGTCGCGCGCCTCGATATGCCAGCTCCACCACAGGTTACAGGAAAGGTCATGCAGAGCACTGATAGTCCTGGGAACTACTGGCTCTGACAATAACGTTTACCGCCAATTGAACTCATTCCTCACTTTACTATTACCGGCCAGACCAGTAAACACCCTGGCGGCTAGTTTTGGCGAGCCGTAAGTATAATTAGGCGAATGCAGGGCCTACCGGGCAACATAATCTAACCACACACTAAATATCCTTTAGCGCAAACGTCAACGAAAAGGTTCTGTTTATTGTACGCTTAGGCCCACCAAACTCAATCCTAAAGCTAAATCCAATTCTAATCATCTTTCTATTCGTCCAAATTCAGAAGCGTCATTAAGTATCCCTTTAAACCGTTTGACTGAAGAGTTTCTATTATCCTGTAATGTAGAGAACAAATCACCTGCAACCATATCCTTCTATAAGAATATCCTCGATAAATTCCGATGGTTCTTGGAAAAGAATAGCATCCAGGATATCGATGACAGAACGTGTTAGGATAGGCTGACGGGTTTCCTCCTTATTCTGTTCTTGACGCACCAGTGCAAGTAAAACCGAGGCGGCAATAATCAGGCCTTTACGCCACAGGTTTTCAGCCTATCAGCACAGCAATAGCAACGCCAAAGACGACACACCAAACGTTGAGAAAAGCGTTTAATATCAGGTCACCCTTAGAGATTTTATATATGCCGTTCTGGATATTGAAGCTGAAGTCTAACAACCCCAAAAATACCAGTGCGCCGGCCGCTATCAGCGACAGATTGCTGCCCCACGGATTATTTACCAATAGCAGTATGCCGGCCACCAGCAACAGTATGGCCAGCAATCCATCCGGCAGCGGGAAGGAGTGCTCATAGGCAAAATAGCCTTGCGGAGGATTTTTCGGCGCAAGGCCTATGGTAAAAAAGCCTATCCAGAACAGTATGAACCCGATGCCTGTCAGCAGCTCAAGTACGGCGATTGTTTTCAGTCCTTCTATTGCAATCATTTCAGCACCTCTTAATATATGATTTTTTATTCTTTTCTCCGAGCCATTCTAGCAGTGGCCAGAGTTTTGTAACAAGCCACGGCCAGCACATGATTATTCTTGAAAAAATACCGGGAGAACTGGGCGAATAATATAAAAGGCTTGGTCCTCCCCTTATAAGAGGCAATGCTCCCACAAACTTAAACTAGTGCTGCTTACCCCGGCTGTTACTTTTTCTTAGCAACAGCCAAAATAGCCAAAATACCGATCACAATTAGGAAAATGCCAACGATCCACGGCAACAAACCGGGCATCCAGATGACCAAGATACCCGCTATTATGGATAGTATACCCATTACCAAACCATGTACTTGAGGCATGACAAAACTCCTCCTTTAGAATTGATTTGCTATATTTCAGATGGCTGAGAATATAATAGTCATAAACTTCAACTTCGTGTAATAGATATCTGCCGGGGGACAGACTGCCCAAATATATTGATTATGTTGTTAAAAAAACTTAAATACGCTGGTAAGCAGCCACCAAATTATGAGAATAACTGCAATAATAAGTGCTATATGGATAAACCAACCCAGAGCGCGGAAAAAAATGAAACCCAGCAGCCACAAAACAAAGATAACAGCCGCAATTATTAATATGATACTCATAGCCACCTCCCTTAGGTCTATCTTCTCTGTTTCTTATGATCTGCCGACTATATTAGCATAAGAGTTAATAAATGTGTATGAGAGGCATATGGTAGCCAGTCCGCTGGATAGGTTGATGAAATAAGGGGATGGGATGGTTTAAGGATTGGTTCTTTTTGGTGAAAAACAACGTTAATATATGGGGAATTTGAGGACGGTTGATGGGATGCGATGGATTGGGCATAGGGATTGGGCAGGGGTAAGAAAGTGCGGTTATTAGCGGGAGAATTTGCAAGTAATTTAATTGGTTATGATGTGGTGGAAGCACATATTTGGCACATCGTTATGCCGAGCATTTCCTCAATTATCGCGTCTTATTGTGGCATGCAACAAGGTATGCAGTCTGCCTATTGTGTGGTGCTATCCAACCCGTTCCCTGACAGCTAGGGTGTTTTACAATACTGGGCGTCCAGTAGCCTGTGCGTTGACTACCCGTGCCATTGCAGCCCGAGCATTTCTTAGCATTAGAATCGATGGAAATCTGACTGCGCCCAAGGCACACTGGGCACATCGTTCTGCCGTAACCACCATAACCTGAACCGACCTTGCCTGTTGCATTGCAGTAATTGCAGCGAACCATTTTATTTGTCATCTTAATCTCTCCACATATTCTGTGGTTTACTCCGCAAAGCTCAAGGCGATCCTATGTGAGTTTTATATTAGCGTAAATTCAAGGCGTCGTAAATAGAGATAAGGTACGTATGCGTATAGTACTAAAGTAACTATGCGATAGGTTGTTAGGGCATACTACATTGATGATGACGAACAGGTATTATCAGGCATTAGGATTTGATGATGAGTATAAGAGGCATGTGGTGGCTAGTCCAGTGGATAGGTTATTAGTTGGTTCTCTTTTTGAAAATACATCGGTAATGTATGGGGGATCTGAGGACGGAATAAAGGATGCGATGGATTGGGCAGGTGGATAGTGCAGGGGTAAAAAGGCAGGGTAATTTATGAGGGAATTGGGAAAATAGTCTAGAGGGCCTGGATGCGGCGGAGCATATAAGAGATTTCTCCATTGATGGATCGGAGTAACTAGTCGATGGTAAATCAGTATATACGCCAGATATAAGTGGATTTCAAAATAATACATTATCGGGAAATCGCAAATTACTGTACTTGATACTATTATGTTGTCCTAACGCTTAATAGCTGATTCATGCCTATCTCCATCTTATTTATGATTACTCGAGTTCCCTCGAACTCGACCCAATTTTACAGATAAATCAAAGTGTCAGATCACAGGTCACCCATACAAAGGTACCAAATGTATTAGTACCAACGCCTCATTGTATGCAGCCGTATGTGACTGTACTATAAAACAGAGTAGACGTCGCGGCTGTGTGGTTCAATTGTACACGGTGAGAACCATTCAAAGACGGCTGTAACGGGCAGGAGAAGGCATGGCAATATCTTACGAACAAAGAACACATTTTCAGCTTGGCGAACCAGACGAGAGGACCTATCGGAGAGTCGGGGATATCCTCGTCAATGGAGGGCATATATCGGAAAGCCAGCTTGCAGATGCACTGCACTATCAAGAACAGTTTGGCGGCAGGCTCGGCTGGATTTGCGCCACTTTAGGATATATTAATAGGCTCGATTTGTGCCGTGTGCTATCTGAACACTTTGAACTGCCATATTATCATGACGTTCCGTACATGGTTGCGAATATTGACAACAACCTGGCGAAGTTGCTTACCCTTGAGGAGGTTACCCGCTACCAGGTCATCCCTTTTCGCATCGACCGGGACAAACTTGAAGTGCTTACCTCTGAACCCGAGGACCCGGAGATGCTTGCCTTCCTGCGAAGCCGGTTTGCTAACCAACCCATCCAGCAGATGGTCATAACGGACCTGGATATCATGCGGGTATCGGATGCCGTTCACCGGGATTTCATAGTGGATAAGTCCATCAACGGCCTCTACAATAGAAACCCGGATGAATCGGCCCGCAACGTGTTGAGCAGGCCACAAATCGGCATTTTAATATTGATCTTGATGGGGATTGTTGTGGGCCTGGCCATAAACGCCTATGCAATTCTCATCGGCTTCCTGTTTCTTGTTCAAGCACTTTACTTTGCTTCATTCGTGTATAAATACATAATTACCGTGTGGGGACTGAAAGCACGGCCAAAGCACGGATCGGGGAATATCGCCGATGTCAAGGAACCCAGGAACCTGCCGGTATACACCATCCTGATCGCAGCTTATAAAGAGGCCAAGGTCATCTCCACACTTATCAAAGCAGTCAAGAGGTTCGATTACCCCGAGGACAAGCTTGATGTAATACTCCTGCTGGAAGAAGATGACAAAGAGACTCTGGAGGCGGCCAGGAGAGAGCGCCCGCCAACGAGTTGGAGAATTTTAACCCTTCCCGATAGCCAACCAAAAACCAAACCAAAAGCTTTGAATTACGGCGTTCAATTCGCCAGGGGCGAGTACCTTACTATTTACGATGCCGAAGATGTACCTGACGCTGACCAGCTAAAAAAGGCAGTCGCCGCATTCAGGACGCATTCCGATGATTATATTTGTTTCCAGGCATCGCTGAACTATTTCAACCGCGACGAGAATTTCCTGACAAAGATGTTCACACTGGAATATTCTTACTGGTTTGATTGTCTTCTGCCGGGACTGGATAGTCTCGGCTTGCCTATTCCACTCGGAGGGACCAGCAATCATTTTGACCTGCAGAAACTAAGGAAAATCGGTGCCTGGGATCCGTTCAATGTTACCGAAGATGCCGACCTGGGCATCCGGGCAGCAGCGGAAGGATACAAAGTAGGCGTAATTCAATCAACCACGTATGAAGAAGCAAATTCCAAGCTGCGCAACTGGCTTAGGCAGCGTTCGCGCTGGGTGAAGGGATATATGCAGACGTTCCTGGTTCACAACCGGCACCCTCTAACGGCAGTAAAGAGAATGGGGCTAAAACAGTGGGTCGGATATAACCTTCTGATTGGCGGCACGCCGGCCTTATTCATACTTAATCCGGTTATGTGGGGTCTGTTTCTTTACTATCTTTTTACCGGCGCACAGATATTGGACCCGAGCTCTATGCCTGCCATCTTGCTGTATCTATCGGCAATAAACCTTATTATCGGCAACATGGTTATCGTTTGTTTGAATCTAATTGCAGTGTTGCCGCGAAAAAACTACCGCCTTATTCCCCACGCCCTGCTCAGCCCTATTTACTGGTTGCTGCAGTCGGTTGGCGCATATAAAGCGCTTTGGCAGCTGATTTGGAGACCCTCCTACTGGGAAAAAACAGACCACGGGCTCAGTAGTTTTATCCCTGTTATGTGAGGGAATACTTCCATAGAAGATGATCTGCTAATTCTGACCGCCTTCCATCGTAGCGCCAAAGACAGGCCATAGGAGTTGGCGCCCGCATAGAAGGGCTCAGAGGTTTGAGGTGCTGCTTTTTACAAGCGCAATCGCACGTTCACTTAACCTAAGGGGCAACCGTGAAATGAGAAAGAGGTTTGGGCATGCTTTCGGGACGAGGCCCAGTTAACAGCGCCCCATGCACACCTTCAGACAGTTGCCGCAGCCCGTGCACTTCTTCTCATCTATCTTGATAAAGGCGCCCGTCTCGCCAACCCATTCCACACCGGGAAATCTCTCCGATTTTCTTACCATCGCATGCCCCTTCGTTTTTCAGAAGCTTCCTTGAATACTTGAAGGATACCATACTTGAAATGGCAAGGCGATATAACCCAGGCATTGGGTTTTGATGATGTGTATAACGGGCACGTGGATAGGGCAGGGGTCAAAAGGGCATGGTTATCAATGGGAGAAATTAGGCCAATAACTTACAAGGCATGGTCTTAATTTATCCGCCCTTTATTAATGGTTCAAGGCGCCTTAGTGCAGGTCCATCACCGGTTCGATAGCCGGAGGCAGCTGCCTCTGGATGGTGATGGTGGAGCCTATCGCCGGCTTAACCTGCAGGCTGAATGTATCATTGGCCTGTAAAAGACCATCAGGAATAGTCAGGGCGCCGCCGGCAAGGGTAAGATTGTTGATATCAACGGTGATCTCAAACTGTTCGCCGGTTTCCAGCAGGTTGTTGCCATTGTCAGCGCCGACAGGAACATATGTCCATAGCACGTTATTGATGTAGTCATGCTTGGTCGTCAGGCTGATGACGCATTTATTCTTGCCTGTCTGGTCGATGCCCTTGGGGTCCATGCCATTGGGGGTCATGTCGACGGGGTTGCCTGCTATGGCGTTCTTAACCGTGAATTTGATGATGCCAAGCATGTTGATGGGGTTGTAAGTGACGTTATCGCCCAGGCCTATGACCGAGCCCGAAAGCTCCATGTTGCTCTTGGCTTCATTCAGGCCGGCATAGATGGTTTCCTTGGCTCTCTCTGCCGAGTAGAGGCCTGCACTCAGTACTGCATAGCCGAATACGGCCGCCACAGTCACGAATGCGATCAGTATGATGGCGGTCTCCAGACCGGTCATACCCTGCTGGGCTTTTAAAAAATTCTTCAATGCTTTCATTCAATCACCGCGCAATTCTATTTTGATTTATTAACATAATACGTGGGTATTTAGTGTGGCAATAGGCCCTGGAGGTGCAATATCAATGACCCATTAGTTTCATATTGATGAAATAAAATGGTGCTGTATCAGATATGTCGCAGACATTACCCCTCATACGGTTGGTGAAAAAGCCGTCGGTTGACAGGTCAGTTAAGCTCCATTACGTTTGAGAGGGCCGCGGAACGTATGAGAGTGCCCACATTCCCGGGGTCCTGGATATCTTCAAGCAATAGGATTTTAGCGCTGAGTTTGTCAGACAGACGGTCTGAATACGTATCTATGGGTAGGCGGATGACGGCAACAATTTCTTGAGGTGTCCTGGTATAACAGATGGAGTGTAGCTGGCTTTCCGTAACCAGGCGGTGCGCATACTTGCTGTAAAAAGAAGGCAGCGGTTATTAACGGAGGATTTGGCAAGTAATTTAATTGGTTATGATGCGATGGAAGCACATATTTGGCACATCGTTATGCCCTGCACTTCCCATCGTCTTAGTGTGGCATGGAACAAGGTATGATGTCTGCGTCTTATCTGGTGCTATCCAACCCATTCCATGACAGCTGTTGTGCTTTACGAGACCGGATGTGTAATAGCCTGTGTATTGCCTACCGGTGCCATGGCAGCCGGAGCATTTCTTCGCATTTGAATCGATGGAAATCTGACTGCGCCCAAGGCACACAGGGCACATCGTTGTGGCATGACTGCCGTAACCTGAACCGACCTTCCCTGTTGCATTGCAGTAATTGCAGCAAACCATTTTATTTGTCATCTCAATCTCTCCACCTATTCTGTTGTTTCCTCCGCTAAGCTCAAGGAGAATCCTATGTGAGTTTCATATTAGCGCAAATTCAACGAGCTGTAAATAGAGATAAGGTACGTATGCGTATAGTACTAAAGTAACTATACGATAGGATATTAGGACATACCAAGCTGATGATCACGAATAGGTATCGTCAACTTGGTAGGATGTTATGACAGTTGAGGCGGAGATTCGTGTTATAAAAGAATCCAGGGACAGATTTAAGGATGCGATGCATTGGGCATAGGGATAGGGTATAGGTGAGAAAGCATGGGTTATTAATGAGGAAATTAGATAAATAATTTAAAAGGCTTGGGCAGCCAGCTGGAATCAAATTGGTTTAAACTCAAACTTACCGCTAGTGAAGAGCTTCAGGCAGGCATCCACTACATCGGGATCATATAACTTGCCCTTATTCTTTGATATTTCCTCCATTGCTATATGTACACCCTGAGCCGGCCTATAGGGCCGGTGTGAAGCTATAGCTTCAACCACATCTGCAACTGCCAGTATTTTGGCTTCTAATAGCGTATCTTCACCCTTCAGCCGATTGGGATATCCTGAACCATCCAACCTTTCATGGTGCTGCAAAATGGCCTGCGCAACAGAACAAGGGCAATTCATGCCTCTGACAATATCGTAGCCGTATTGGGAATGGCTTTTTATCAGCTGAAGTTCAATTTCTGAAAGCTTACCAGGTTTGTTGAGTATGTCCGTCGGCACATATATTTTCCCGATATCGTGAATTAGTGCCGCCATTTTGAGTTGCTCGATTTCACTATCTTCAAATTTCATTTCTTTGGCTATGGCAATTGCCAGGTCGGCCACTTTACGTTGATGGCCTGCAGTATACGGATCTCTCATTTCCACGATTTTGACCATGGTCTCGATAGCGTCATTCAAGGTTTTCTTCAGAGATTTGTAGCTTTTCCCAAGTTTTTCTTCAGCCAGCTTGCGCTCGGTAATATCCTCTAAAAAATTCAGCGTTGCCTGCTTGCTCTCCCAGCTTATTACGACTGCATGCAATTCTGCCCACCTGGTACCGCCGTTTTTCTGGATAATGCGGAATTCATACAGAGGTGGTAGTTCCTCCCCCTTTAACCGTCTTAAATGGCGGTCTGTCACCAACTCCCGGTCATCAGGGTGGATGAACTCGATAAACGGACTTGCCATCAGTTCCTCACTGGAATAGCCGCTAATGCAGGATGCCCGGGGATTGAGAAAAACGATTTTACCCGCCTGGGCTACAAAAATGGCTTCGCTAGCATTGTCAAAGAGATTACGGTATTTCTCCTCGCTATTTTGCAATGCCACTTCAGTATATTTACGTTCGGTGATATCCCTGACAAAAGCCAGTACGACTGTCTGGCCTTTACGCGGCACGACATTGGTGTTGATTTCTATGGGTATACGGCGGCCGTCCTTCTTGATGAGTTCCAGCTCATCGGGACCCGTGGATTTGCCGTTGATATTATCCTGTAATAACTGTGCAGCCCTGGCAAGGCTGTTTTCAGGGAGGATATTCAATTCCAGGAAGTTTTTGCCGATTAGCTCTCCACGTTCGTAGCCTATTATTTCCTCGCATTTGCGGTTACCGTAGAGGAAATTGCCTTCAAGGTCGTTCATATAGACGCCATCAGGGGCATTCTCCAGTAAGGTCCTGAACAGCTCCTCGCTCTCCCTCAGTTCCTCCTCCATCTGCCTGCGCCCGGTGATGTCACGATTGACGCACTTGAACCCGGTAATAACTCCCTGCTCATCCCTTTTAAGATCAACCGACACTTCTGAAAATATTATGCTGCCGTCCTTGTGACGGATCCTGTGGGGGAAGCCTCTATTTGGTTTTCCCGTCCTGTATACCCCGTTGAAGATAGCGAAGATACTCTCGGTATCCTCTTCGAGCGCCGTAAAGCGATAATTCTTACCCATCATCTCTTCGCGCGAATAACCGAGGCTGTGGCCTGCGGATTCACTGACGAAAGTATAATTGCCGGCAAGATCCACCTCATAATAAGAGTCCTGCATCTGGTCAAGTATGGTGCGGTATCTTTCTTCCGACTGCGATAGCTTATCCTTAAGTTCTTCTACGCGGGATAGGTCGGCCCTGACCGGACCGAGGACGTTTTTCAATTTCCTCTCAGTGTGCGTCCGCATATGTCTTACTTCCCTTGGCCAGCGTGCTGGTTGCCAGATTAAATATGCCCCTTGCCAAGAGTTAATCTTATAGGAGTTGCGGTAAAGAGGTCTGCTGCCAACCGGCTCACTCTGGCGAGACATATGGTTCTATTTTAGACTTGCGATGCGCCGGGTCATAGGTAAAAGCCGAAGGAAAGGATTGTGCCAATCGAAATTGGCAGTCAAAAGTTCAGGGGTCCGACTCCTTTCAGCTCCACTGACCCAATTACTATAGCGAGAAAGCGAAGCTAAAAGATCTGTCACTGATGTACTGAACCAGTACACTGTCAATTATTTAGCTTGACGGCTATGGTAGAATTTGTTGGACTTTGATAAAATTAATCATTAGATTGTTCAATATATGACAGTTTTGGGGTATTCTTCCGTTTTTGGACTTGGAGGCTAGTCAAGGTAATTAGGGTATGTCCATACAACCGGACCCGCTGGGGGAAGAATTAAAACATTATCAGTCCGATCTCTCCGGGCTGGCATCACTCATCGAGGCGCTTCTCAATAACACTGGCGCCGGCATCTACATAGTTCAGGACAAAAATTTCGTTTATGTCAACCCATTTTTTGAGCAGCTTTCCGGCTATACCATGCAGGAGCTGGCAGGCATCCCCTCCCTTAATCTGGTCCACCCCGATGACAGGGACATGATCAGGAAAAAAGTTACCAAGATATTAAAGGAAAAAAGCAAAGCCAATACCTACGAATACAGGTTCATAAAAAAGAACGGTGAAGTGGTGTGGGTGCTGGAGCGTATCACCTCCATGGAATATATGGGCCAGCGGGCGGCTATGGGCAGCTTCATGGACATAAACCAGCGCAAGGTGCTCGAGGACGCTCTGGCTAAATCGGAGGAAAGGTACAGGAGTGTGCTGGAGCAGATGCCCGACATGTACTATGAGGTCGACCTCAAGGGGAATTACACCTACGTCAATGATGCTTTTTGCAAATTCGGCGGACGTTCTTCCGAAGAGCTGATGAATGTCAATTTCCGCCTGCTTGGCGATCCGGCCCTGCACGATTTCATATATGAAAAATTCAACGAGGTTTTCAGGACTGGGCAGCCTAATAAAGGCTTTTCGTACAGGACGGTTACCAAGGACGGCACCGTAAAACATGTCGAAACATCGGTGCGGTTGCTGAAAAACGAAAAGGGCAAGGCTACCGGTTTTAGCTGTTTCTCACGTGATATCACCGAACGCACCCGGCTGGAGGAGGAGCTACAACGCTCCGAGGAAAAATACCGGACCATGCTCGAGCAAATGCAGGACGGCTATTACGAGGTAGACCTGAAAGGCAACTACACCTTTGCCAATACGGCGGCGGGAAATATCCTGGGCGTCCCAAAGGAACAATTAATCGGGACAAATTACCGTGTGCTGACACCACCGGATGAGGTCGGCCGGGTTTTCCAGGCCTACAACCAGGTTTTTAAAAGCGGGATACCGAATACCGGCTTTGCTCATAAGATCACAATAAAAGCCGGCCAGTCAATTTTATGTGAAAGCTCCGTCGATGTGCGTAAAAACGAGCGCGGCGAGGTGATCGGCTTCAGGTCGGTCGTCCGTGATGTGACCGAGCGTAAAATGCTTGAAGCGGAGCTCCGCCTTTCTGAGGAAAAGTACCGGAGCATACTCAAGGAGATGGAGGACGCCTATTACGAAGTGGACCTTTCGGGCAATTTTCAGTTCGTCAATGAAGCGACCGCCCGCCATACCGGCTATAGTGCAGAAGAGCTCATAAAGATGAATTTCCGGCAGGTTACCTACGAGGAGGACATCAATCCGGTGTTTACCGCCTACAATAATGTGTACAGGTCCGGGGAAGCTAACAAGGGCTATGCACACCGCATGGTAAGAAAGGATGGAACCATCGGCTACGTCGAGGCAGCCGTATCTGTTTTGAAAGATAAACAGGGAGCCATCGTAGGTTTCCGCTGTGTCAGCAGGGATGTTACAGAGCGTAAACTGCTGGAGCAGAAGCTGGCCGATATGGCAACCCACGATTTCTTGACCGGGTTGCCCAACAGGATACTGCTTAACGACCGTTTTCAGGTGGCGCTGGCGCAGGCCAACCGCAATAACTATAAGCTGGGGATTATGTCGCTGGACCTCGACCATTTCAAGGAAGTCAACGACAGTATGGGGCATGCTGTGGGCGATCAGTTGCTCAAGGCTACGGGAATCAGGTTATCCAATATACTCCGCTCCAGCGACACGGTTGCGCGCCTGGGAGGAGATGAATTCCTGCTTTTGCTTCAGGAGATCCATTATCCTGAGGATGCCATCCTGATAGCAGAGAAAATCATCGATTCCTGCAAGGAGCCGCTGCGCATAACCGGCTTTGAACTGCATATATCGACCAGCATAGGCATCTGCATATATCCCGACGATGGTGAAGATATGGATACCTTGATGCGCAAATCAGACGCCGCCATGTATTTTTCCAAGAGGCACGGGGGCATGCAGCACAAAGTCTTTACTACCAGTGATCAACTGGATATCAGTCAGTCCTGATATAACAGGCCAGGCGCATCATTTCATCAATCCCAATCTGCGATAAAATATGCGTCAATAACGTTTCTGTGCTTCTTCAACTGCCACTTTCTTCATGAAGAAAAGAAATTTGTGGCCCTAGTCATATCGTATGCGCCAAGTCGGACCGGCTATGCCTACAGGCAGCTCAGGTACATGCAGATGGCGCCGCAGGCCGCTACATTGAGCGATTCTGCTTTTCCCTGTACTATGGGAATCCTCAGGATGTGATCGGCTGCCGTTAGCGCTGTTCCCGAAAGCCCGGATGCCTCATTCCCCAGGGCGAGCAGCAGCTTTTCCCTATGTTGTAAGACCGAAGTATCTTCTATGCCGTCGATGTCGGTAGCTACCAGGACGTATCCGCTGAGTTTCAGGGCCTCTACGAGCTCCATATATCGGGAAGTTCTTCGGACCCACAGGGAGAGCACCGTTCCGGCGGTCGATTGGACGCACTTGGGAGAGAGGTGGTCGGCGCATTTTTCAGTCAGGATAACTCCGGAAAAACCAAAGGCTGCAGCGGAACGTATGAGAGTGCCCACGTTCCCGGGGTCCTGGATATCTTCAAGTAA
>Ga0208037_1001262_pt1 | contig 12669 bp, 9 predicted proteins | sample June2015DPH_13_1_3_FD_184710 | JGI IMG/M metagenome (GOLD analysis project Ga0208037, IMG submission 184710) | Peatland microbial communities from SPRUCE experiment site at the Marcell Experimental Forest, Minnesota, USA - June2015DPH_13_100... | ecosystem: Environmental > Terrestrial > Soil >...
CGCTCTTTGGGGCTCTCATAGGGTTTTTTCCGTATAATCGGTATCCTGCCCGCATATTTACGGGCGACATAGGGACGCTCTGCATCGGTAGCGCTATCGCCGTTGGCGCCATAGCGCTAAAAATCGAACTATTTGCGGTCATCGCGGCTTTGCCTTATATCGTCAACTACGGCATGGTATTGCTCTCTGTTGGAAAAGTAACCGAGAGTCACTTGTTTACGGCCACGCAGGTAACGAATGAAGGGTACTTGATCCCCTCAAAGTCGTATTCCGTTCGAAAGAACTTGTCCGATTACATCTTGAGCAGGAGATCAATGAGAGAACCGGGACTAGTGAAAACGCTTTGGACTTTGTGCATAATATCCGGCGCAATAAGCATTTTGTTGGCGGTCTTGTCGGCTCGTTGAGGCGTATTGTTCGTGGCGACAGACCAAAAACGGCTATGAACTGTCGGCGACAGTGCGTGAGGGCCAACAACCTTGTCTGGCCGCAAGCGTGGAGCCGTCCGTGATCGCCTGATCACGTGACTCACGGAATTGGCTGTGAAAGTAGCTAGTTTGCCTAATCTAAGCTGCTGGGGTTACAGCAGCTGTTGTGAATTGATACTAACTGCGTCTATCGGAGATGTGTATTTCGCATCAAGAGTTCCGTTGGACGGGGGATCCATCCATAGACTTACATATAGGGTGCTTGTTGACCCCAGAGTGGGCAGGAAGTTTAACGGGCTAGAGCTGCCGCTTGTCGTAAAATCGATCGGCACTGCCTTAGTCTCTCCGGCATTTAACGTCACCGGCTTGTACTGGTCTTGCCAAGCGATGTGCAAGCTCATCGGATCGCTGGCGTAATTCGTTACATAAACAACTACTGAGTCGCCGTTCACGTCGACGTTGCTGATCGACGCGTATTGTGTAGGCGTTTGGGCGAGCTGGCTTTGGTTAATTTGGTAAATCACTACACCGTTATTCTGGAATACCTCTGTCATAATCGTGGGATCTGGAACGAAGTTCGGGAATGGGAATCCCCACGCGCTGCTCGAGTAATTTGCTTTGATCGGATCATAAACGAAGTAATCTATGCCCATTTTTTTTGCTATGAGTAGCTTGGTGGCGGAATCTGTGGAGCTGTTCATGAAATTGGAGAGGTCTGTGAGCTGCGACAACTGATGGGTGACAACGTAGGAGTTTTCGGAGTCGGTTGATATCGCAGCTCGGGCATTGGTGAACGTGCTTATGTATTGCAAGAAAGTCGGATCTGACAATACTGTGTCATTGGACGTTGTGTGTTGATTGAGCCATTGCAGTGCGCTCGTTTCGTCAGCGGTGAGCTTTGGTTCCTGTGCGTTTACGGCAAGGGCGCTGGCTGCGGCAATATGAAATACCGGCGATAACACGGAGATAACCACAAAAGCGATGATAAGCATCGAGCGCATTGCCCGATTGTCTCGCCTCCGTCGCAAGCCTTGAACGCGCGGCTGCGGTTCATATGCGAGCCGAAAAACAAGGATTGAAGCGAGTATTGACAGCGGGAGCACGAGATAGAGTATCGACTGCACCCCGCCTTGATTTATTAGAACGTGCGGTATGACGCGTTGAATAAGATAGGGCATATGCGGCACCGCTACTCCCAAAACACCGATTAGCGCGGGTACCAATGCCACGAGGAGCCAGCTTGAAACAAGCATGTTTCGCAGGTTTGTCTCAGCTCGGTCCCACAGGGTTGTTTTATAGACCAGAATACTCAGAATTGGGATGAGACCGAGACTTGAAACCATGAAAGCAAGCGAGAACGCCGTCTGAGCCGAAAACACAAGGGAAACTGCAATTACTCCAGCCATCGCGACTAAAACCAAAATTATGATCAAATTAAGGGCGTTTTTTGTCGTGCTGCCAATTACGGCGAAAAGTCTGTCACGGCGTTTGTACGGTGACCTTTGATCGGCGTTCCCGCTAAAAAGCACGCCGACCGCTACGAGCCCCAACATGCCTGCCGACAAAGTCAAGATCTGTGGAATGCTCCACGGTAGAGTTTGGTACTGGCTATACATGTACAGCCACCAAGGGGCGCTAATTATGACTGGTAGCAGGACCATTGCACTTATCTGCTTCAAATGCATCCGAGTGCCTAGATTAATCAGCACATAGAGTATGATGAAGATGATGAAAATGTAATAAAACGTCGTGGTAGAAAGCCGGTGCGTAAAAATAAGCGTTGTCACGGTAAGAGCACCTAGAAGTGTATATTTTGATGTCAGGATAGACTTACCTGCATCGTCCTTGATTGCTGCGTAGAGGTAGTACGTCGCAAGCATCATCAGTATCAGCCCGAAGCTTGACGCAACGATGTATTGCGGCCCCAAAATTGCCGGGTTTGGGCTAAACGTTGCTGAGAAAAATGATGCCAAGGCGGCTATTCGCGTGTCGCCTGTGATTTTCTTTACTACGACAAAAGTGGTGAGAACGAAGGCTACCAATATGAACGCGGAAAACCCCTGCAGCAGAACGAGCAGTTCGGAATTCATGCTAATATTCACTCCGCCGAGTATAGCGACTGCGCTAAATATGATTGGGAGGCCTGGCGGGTTAATGTTATACCAGACGTCACCAGGGGCGGCGTTTGGATCATTAGGGTTTAACGCGCTGGTTTGTTGAACGTTTTTTGCTAAAGCGATGTTCGTCGCGGTGTCGTGATCAATCAAACCGGTGCCGCCGTTCCAGTATCCAGCGAACCCTACGGTGATAAGCAGCAGCGCGAGGGTCGTGAGCAAGATGCCCACTGACACTTTCTTGCCCAGCTCTCTCGAACGCGTTCGCTCAACCTTGTGATTGTGCTGCGCCGATGGCGGCTGAGATGATCCCAGTCTAGAATACCCTTGATTCTGCTCGTATCGCTCTCGCATTAGACGTGGACTACCTCAAACCGTGTAATAATAAACTCCATTTATAGAATCGCATGTCCCAATCACTTATAGTTTTTGGTCGCCGTTTTCCATCACGCGAAGCTCGAACGAGCTTAGAAGCACGGCACCGTAGGTGATCTCATCGGAGACCATTTCGGTAGAAATTGCGAGCATTCAGCCTGCGATAGGGGTAAGTGTTACCCTTGCCGAAGCAAGGCAACTGTGGCGAAAACCACTCCCCAGCCAACAATTTTTGCGCCCTCACACGCAGTGACCAATTTGCCCCAGACTCTGTTATAGACAAACAGCCCTGAACAGGGCGCTCTTGTTAAATATACTTTTGTTGGCGCATCTAAAAGATTATTAACGTTTACTCTGCTATGATCAATCGGATGCCTCAAGAAAGGTGCAGAATCCTGTTTGTAACTTCGTTCGACGTTCGACTGATTGACAGCGTGAAAACAGACGGGAGCATGATTCGTCTGCTCAAAGATTTCTTGCTGAGATACGAGGATCTGTGCGATCTATTCTTGTTTACAGGGGACACAAGCAAATTTGATTTGGCCCCCGCCATAGAACACGTTCCGTCGGCGCTGTTTGAGAAATTTGGTCTTTGGCACTTTTCATATGCAGCCGTAAGCACATTCAGAATCGCCAAACGATTGAAAGGAAATGCGCTGGTCCGGGGCATTTCTGCAGCGTGTCCGGGAGCAATATTCGCAGCAAAGGCAAAAAAGAAGCCTTCACTCGTTTTTTATGAATATAATTGGGCGGATCAAGTCACGCACGTTAACAAAGGCAGAATTCTTGGAACAGTTGCAAGACTTATCGAGGACTATGTCATAAAAAACGCCGATGTTTTGGTCACGCGAAACCAATCTCTTGAGGCGGAGCTTCGCGAAAGAGGCGCTAAGAGAGTAGAGATCATACCCTTGACGTTCGATGAAGACATTTTTAAACCCGGAATTGATGTCACTGAGCTCAAAAAGACTTACAGCGTCCGAGATGAAAAGATACTCATGTATATTGGAAGACTGCATGCAGTCAAACGGGTTGACCTCCTTCTAAAGGCAGCTGCACAGCTTACTGAGCACTTCAAGCTGTTTATAGTCGGTTCCGGAGCTCTGGAAAATGAGCTCAAAGACATGACAAGATCCCTTGGTATTGCGGACAAAGTGATTTTCACGGGCGCGGTGCAATATTCTGACGTGCCGAAATTCATGAACATGGCAGACTTGATCGTGATGACTAGTTCAACGGAAGGCCAGCCGAGGGTTCTGATAGAGGCAATGTCTTGCGGGACGCCGGCGGTCGGAACGAACGTGTTAGGAATTAGAGATACTGTAGATGATGGGGTGACGGGGTATCTCGCCTCTGACGATCCTGATGACATCGCAAGAAAGATTTCAGAAGCTTTGGCAAATGATGCGCTTCCACAAATGTGCAGGTCAGTCGCACTTGAGAAATACTCGAACGAAGCCTGTGGGTTGAAGGAAAAGGCGCTGTGCAAAGAGCTTTTGGCGCTCGACAACAGCTAGTTTTTAGCATACTCCGCTTCGCTTGCTGGGCCAGGTCTCGCACTGTTCTTGAACGTTTCTCAGAGTCAGCGCACTCACAAAACCAAATTCACTGCCAAGATACGATAATAGACCTTAGAACCTTGATTAAAGCTTGATTTAGGCTAGGATTTGATCTTAGGTTAGAAAAGGTGAAAGTCAGGAGATTAGGTGCGGCGTTAGGGTGTCGAGTTTCGAACGGTCAGGATGGGACAGGCTGGGGCCCGAATGAAAGAAAAGGTTAACAAGAATGTGGAATGAATGAAAGCTATTCCTCGCACTGATTTGTAGCTGACCATGAGCACAAACGCGTTTTACCATCATAAGACCGTATTGATGACCGGCGCCGCCGGATCAATCGGATCACAACTCGTTCGCACGCTGTTGGACGCCAATCCCCGCGCCGTGATCCTGACCGACAACAACGAGGGCGCGCTATATGATCTCGAGCAAGATCTCAAGTCTAGCAAAGTGTCCACCTTTGTCACTGACGTGAAGGACAAAGACAGCATGGAACCGCTTTTTGACGGCGTTGATTTTGTTTTCCACCTTGCCGGGCTCAAGAACGTTCCAGTATGTGAATATAACCCCTATGAAGCTGTTAAAACGAATATCGCTGGTACTCACAACTTGGTTGATCTATGTTTGCGCGAGAACGTCGAAAAAGTGATATTTACGAGCACAGGCAAAGCCGTCAAGCCGACGACTGCATATGGTGCGACCAAACTCCTCGCGGAGCGCTTGCTCACTCTCGCTAACAGCAAGCGGGGGAGCGCGGGAACGATATTCGCAAGTGTAAGATTTGGCAACGTACTGGGCTCTCGCGGGTCTGCTTTTCCTTTGTTTAGGGGGCAAATCGCAAAAGGCGGCCCGGTCACCCTCACCCACGAGGAAATGGTGCGGCTTAACATCATCATGCCGAATGCGCTTAGGTTGATTATGAACGCGGGAGAACTTGCACGAGGCGGAGAAACGTTTATTCTCAAGATGAAGGTTATGAGGATAGCGGAAGTTGCTGAGGTCATGGTTCGGGAGCTAGCGCCAGAATATGGGTACAAACCGGAAGAAATCGAGATTCAGCTGATCGGTGTTAGGCTAGGCGAAAAAATACGGGAGAAGCTGATGACCGAGAGTGAACAGAGGAGAGCTTACGAAACCGAAGACATTTTAATCGTGGCGCCAGAGATGAAAGAACTGTTACACCGTCCAAGAATATTACAGCGACTTGTTACTCCGAAAAGAGATGAAAACGTACAAGCATCGAGATCCGGTTTTTGTCACAAGCGCAGAGATAAAGGGAATATTAGACTACTTGGGCTATCTGTAACTACACCTGTAGCAATAAAAACGCCTGACACGATATGTAGGCAGCTGCAGCAAGGTGAGCGCTACGATGCCCGTCGCTTAAAAGACGTCCAGAATAAGACTCATCTTGGCCCGCCTGTGCCGCGGTTGACGCGTCCGCTTCTGTTCTGCAGCCTTTTTTTGGCGGGCTGAACTTCAATCTCTTTCGCGGAACCTGCTTAAGGCGGTGCAGATTGACCTCAGCATTCAGACGACGCTCTCTCAGTGCCATGATGGGATCTCTTGTCGTACGCACCTAGGATCGTCCGCTGTGAGCCGATATTCATCAATGCGCCGGCTTCTGGGTTTCGAGGACCAGCTCGTCGGGAAGTTCGATGTGCTGATCTAGTTCGCGCTCAAACATGTTGGTCAAAACGGCTTTCAGCTGCTTTCGAGGAATGTTTCCAGTGTTTTTCAAACGGCACTTCTCCAAGTACTCCTCGTAAGTGCAGATGAATCGTGCCGGATTGCCCGCATAGACAGTGTTCGGCGGCACGTCTTTTGTGACGATCGCTCCCGCCCCTACCACGCTGCTCGGACCGATGACTACGCCGGGCATTATAATCGCATTAACGCCGATGAAAGAGTTGTCCCGAATAATTATGGGGCCGAACTTGCTGCCTTCGAAGTCCGCGTTCTGCTCGAGCACCCATTTGGCTCCGTCGTGAGTCATAAAGGTAACGCCGTACGTAATCTTACAGTTATTTCCGATCGAAATCAAGTACGGTTCGGTGCTCAAATTGCAGTAGTAGAGTTGACAGTTGCTGCCTATGCGTACTCCTAATCTTCGTGCTAGGCGGACGCGGGCGTTCCCTGTGCTTATCCTGAATAAAACGATGTTCAGTCTATAAGCGATTTTTTCTAGCCAGTTCATTTGACGATTGCTTGTTGATTTGATACGTTCCTGCTTGCCGAACCGATAGTCGCTCGTCACGCAATTTATACTTTATTCAGCTCTTTAAGCTTGCGATCTTCGGTCAAACGCAGCCGAGCAAAAGCGAGGTGACAGGCGGCAGTTATTATTATTAGGTTGATATATTGCACCACAACCTTGTGTCATGTTCAAAGCAATTCCTGTAGAAAGACGAAGCAGAGTTATTCACGATTTTCCCTACGGTGTCGAGCGGAGGCGATGTCCGCACGCAGGTATCGTAAATATCACGAAGAGTGGGCACTGCGTTTTTGATTGCGCATATTGCTACGCGAAGAGCTACCCGTGGTCCGCGAACGGACGTCTCATTGAGGTATACGAAAACACGCCTGAACTGCTTGATAGCGAGTTAAGAACGATTCGAACTTGTCCGCCTCTTTATTTTTGCGCCGTGACCGATCCATTTCAACCGCTTGATCTCGTGTGGAAAACTTCCCTCGACGCAATGGGTATCGCCGCGAACCATGGCGTCTTTTTTACTATCGTCACTAAATCGGACCTCGCGTTGAAAGTCCTTGAAACTCGCTGGGCAGATTATGAAAGATTTCGCGTCTCCTTCACGTGTGAGAGTCTCAACCGTAACAAGCTCAGAGCGATCAGCAATGCGCCAGATGTTTCTCGCAGGCTGAAGGCCATCGAAAAGCTTGTGAGCGCGGGCGTCAAAGTCTCAGTGAGAGTCGATCCGATAATCTCTGGGCTGACTGACGATTACGGTGAGTTGGACGAACTGTTTCAGACGTTGAGTTCGATGGGCATTTGCCACATTACCACGTCAACGGGCAGTTTCAATTCCCGGGCGTTTCGGAAATTGCTCGCTAGGATCGAGGAAGGTGGCTACGCGGAGTCAGCTGCGCTTGTCCGGAGTCGCTATGTCTTTAACGGAAAAAAGTACACGCTAAACCCGAAAGACCGACTGAGGCTCTACACAGATCTCGCGTCGCTTTGCGGTCATTACGACATGGGTCTCTCTCTTTGCCAAGAACCGCTGGATCTCATACCTGGTGACGCTACACGATGCCGCACTCTTGGAGAGCTGGCTATGCGAGATCGGTCGGGACGTTTCATTCCAGTTTGCGGCTCTGACTGCTTAAACGCTTGTCCAAACGCAGAATACCCGCCTTGCAAGAACGAGAAGCTCCGTGAGGAATATCCATTCAAATGGCGGACGCTTAAGTAGGGCCGTTCTTTTGACGTCTTTGCCGCGCCGTTTTATGCGCCGGCTGATCAACGATGCTTTTAAGTATTAGTCGTACGGAATAAAACCTGAAACTTTTTCGTTTATGATATGATTGCATTAGTTACAGGTGGCTACGGGTTTATAGGAAACCAGATTGCCGAGCTAATCTCTCCCGAATATGCGGAAGTGCGCATACTTGACAATCTGAGCAACGTAGCGCGGGTAGTTCGATTGCCAAACGTGCGCCTGATCAAGACGGATATCAGAGATATAGGCGCGACGAACGAGGCATTTGATGATGTTGACGTGGTTTTCCATACCGCCGCTCAGGTCGACGTAGTCGCAAGCACCAGAGAGCCATTCGTCGATATGGATAATAACGTCAAGGGCACCTTATCAGTCTGTGAGGCTGCTCGAAGAAATGACGTGTCGAAGCTCGTTTATTCATCGAGCGCTGCCGTCTATGGAAATGCTGCTTCTTTTCCCATAGATGAGGCGCAGCCGATACGTCCTCTGTCTCCCTATGCCGTGAGCAAACATTGCGGCGAACTCTACATGGCTGCTTATCATAATTTGTATGGCCTCAGCACGCTGTCTTTGCGATACTTCAACGTTTACGGCCCTTATCAACGTCCGGAAAACGCGTACTCTGGCGTGATTAGTACATTCTTTTATAATGCAACACGAAACGCCCCGCTGCAAATACACGGCGACGGGAACCAGACCAGGGACTTCGTGTATGTAACAGACGTGGCGAATGCGAATTTGCTGGCGGCAAGTAGCGATGCAGCAAATGCAGTGGTGAACATAGGAAGCGGGCGCGAGACGTCCATAAATGAACTAGCCATGATGATCAAGAAAATGGCCCTTTCTGATTCGAGCATCGCGCACGGCGCGCCACGTATCAGCGACGGCAGGAGGTCACTGGCGGATATCAGAAACGCAAAGCGAATCATCAACTACGAGCCAAAAATCCGCATAGATGGGGGTCTCGCGAAGCTCAGGCAGTTCTTTGGCGACACGCGCTGACAATTCGAGTCTCACCTTGGTCAGAATAGTCAATGAGCCCAAGGTTCCAGCTTCGAATCATATTCGCATCGTAAAACAGAACATAATAAAGAACTTGTGTCGAACATAGCAAATTGTTCTCGCGTTCATTGCCGTGGTCGTCGTCTCGCCTTCACTATGTCGCCTGCGTGCTTGCCAGATTAGAGCAATTGGCGGTAACCGAGCGATTAACGATGTCGATCAGCTTGAGTATTACGATGGTGGTTGCAATCGGGCTTTTTGGGCTATTCTCCAATGCTGATAAATGATACCAGCGGAACCACTGCGTATTCGTTATTTGCTGCGCTCGCCTTCGCGATCTTCTTCCTGATAATATGGGCTTTGAGAGCAGCGCGTTAAGCAGTCAAAGACAGACGAGAGACTGTCAAGCCAAAAGGCGGAGCTAGCCACAAACGCCCTCTTCGCTTAAGCAATCGGTCATAAGGTCAGCTTTGCCAGATCGAACGCTTCAGCTTTACTGTGATTATGAGTCGCTAGCATTCCGGCCTGAAAAGCGCGATACTGTGCGAGACCGGCTATCGCTTCTGTCCGCACGTAGTACTTGTCATTCTGCGTTTCGTGAAGTTTTAACGCTTCGAGCTTGATGTTGAAGAAATTCGTAATGTTAACAAAAATTCGTGGAGTAAACTCGAGTGACACGCTGGGAGACTCATAGAGGAAAATATCATCCACGTGCCTGTACAACGTCATAGTCGCAAGGGCGGCATTTCGATGATCTTGGTGATTGTCGTGCGAACTGTGCGTATATATTCTATCGGGCTGTAATGCATCTACCTTTGCTTGAATAAGCTCGATTGTCTGGTAGTCAGTTGTAATCATCCGATCCTTGAGATCCTCAATAGTGATACTGTCCGCGCCGAGAACCTGTGCGGCTTTCTTACACTCACTAATTCTTTTATCACTAGGCCCCCCTGCTTCGCCCTTGGAGAGCACAAGAAGGTGTACTTCGTCGCCTTTGTGTTTGTGATAGGCTAACGTCGCGTAGCAGCCTAGCTCACAATCATCTGGATGAGCGCCGATAGCTAGAATTATTTTACCCAAATAAATCACCAGTGCATAGTTGTTTTGTCAAGTTGAACAATGCGTCCATCGAAGTATTGGTGCACAAGGACACGTCTGCGTTAAAACTTATATTCCCTTTAAGTGCGTGCGACCATTGGGCACAGGTCGATCGTATCCCTATGTTAGCTGCATAATCAATGACAGAGGGAATCACGTTGAGCGTTTTCGCCGTATTGCCCGCGATCGAGCGATCTCTTGCGATCTGGTTTCGTTCAAATCGTGTTCTCAATTCATTTTGCATACTTACAATTGTAGCTATTTTCTCTTTAAAGCCATCAATCTTCCTATTTGCGACTGCACTTTTCAAGTTGTCAAGCGCGCAGACGACGCCGTCAATGTCCGCGAGAATATCGTCCAGCTCACCTTGGACGATCTCCACGTCGCACTTCTCATCCTTCGCCAGATTGTATTTAGATCGCACCCTCAGTAGCTCGAGAATTGCGTCCAGCTGTCCAACCCCGCCGTACATATCTTTCGGCCTCCATATCGAAACGACAGGGAATCGCATCCCAAGCGCTCCAGCGATCTTCTCAGCTCTGCCCAGATATTCCGCGCCCTCGTGGCCGCCGACGTAGAACGAAACACCTATGCCGCTAAAGGCGATAAGCATCGCCTCTGCTCGGAGCGACACGTTGGGCAACATCTGTCCCAGGGCTGAGCGCAGATCCCCCGGAAACTCTATGGTTGTGGTGCACGCGCGACACTTCGCCATGAGCGCGTGATCGGGCGCCCCCCTCATCTCTACGTCAGCTTTTCCGCCGCACGGGCAATGATACCAAACAGGGATAGGTGGCTTCGCGCCTGGGTTCTTCTGCGCTGCGGCCATCAGTCTAGCGTACTGGTCGTAGTTTTCCAACAGAAAAGCGATCTCATCACTGAACACCTGTTGGCATTGGGAAAACCGCGCGAACGCGGTTGTATACCCACACTCCTCAATGAGGTACGCAAAAAAGAATGCGTTAAAATCAGCCGCGTTCGTGCTTCTCTCATACGCCCGATCGATAACGTCAGATATGGTGCGCGTGTCGAGGTCGACGTCCGGAACCGGCAGTTTTAAACGCTTCGCGTGCTTCATCACCGAATCGAATGACTCGCTCGCCCAGCGCTCGATGTCGCTTTTTAGCTTTGCCACTTCGTCGCCGTCTGGCTTCGGAACGGCGCGCATGAGCTTGTTGTAGTACGTCGGAGCGACTGATAAGTGGAGGGTGAGCGTGCCGTTTCTGTTTCTAACGCTCGGGAGTTCCGCTTCTCGGAACCACCGCTCATTAGCGAAGTCCTGGTCGGCAAAACAAAAGAGCTCAACCACAGGGTAGTCAAATCTCTCGCGCAACTGCTCGGCCACCGCGTGGACGAGCACCGCCTTGCGCACGACCCCACTGTAGGGAAGGAAGTTTGGCTGATGGGCAGACATCAAAACAATTCCTTCATAATCTGCTTGAAGCGGGATTCGAGAATCGCTATGAAACGCTCTGACGTGTTCAGCAAACGCTTTGCGCTTGCCTCGCATCGTGTGGTCGGGGTAAACAGCGTTACCTGCAACAACTCGCGTCAGTTCCTGCAGATTCTTGCATTGATCCCCTCTCATGAATCACCTAAAAACATGACCGCAACAAGTTTTGGAACGTGAATCCAACACTGACGTTCCAATCAGCATGATAAGTAACGCCTATATAGTTATTTTCCGTATAGATGTGCGAAGTGATACGGTGAAAGCCATTGTTCTAGCCGCAGGCGAAGGAACGCGATTAAGGCCATTTACACTGACTCAGCCGAAAGCAATGGTACCGGTGGCTAACAGGCCCATTCTTGAATATGTGATCGATTCTCTGGCAGGGTGCGGCGTCACCGACATCAGTTTGGTAGTCGGCTACAAAAAAGAAAAAGTAATGAACTATTTTGAGGGTGGTAAGAAATTCGGCGTTAAAATAAATTACGTCGAGCAGCCACAGCAGCTCGGAACTGCTCACGCCATAAAGCTGGCCGAAGATTCAATCGAGGAAAACTTCTTAGTTCTAAATGGCGACAATCTCACCAGCCCGCAAGCCATAGAAGAACTCATGAGCAACGCATCCGGTGACGTGACGCTGCTTCTCACCGTGAAAGAAAACGTTAAGGGCTATGGAGTCGTCACGACTGAAGGCAACCGCGTCACTCAAATAGTCGAAAAGCCCGGGACGGATATTAGCCACTACATCAATACGGGCATCTACGTTTTTTCTCCTGCTGCCTTCAATGAGATACCGTACACAAAGATATCTCCTCGGGGTGAATACGAGATAACGGATACTATTCAGAGGATGATCGAGAAGCAGTATGATGTCAAAGGCGTCCACACTACTTCCATGTGGATCGATGCCAGTTACCCTTGGGATTTGCTTAACGCAAACGCGGCAGTGCTTGCTTCAATCAAAGAGGCGCCTACCCACCAAAACGGCCAAATCGAAGACGATGCGAAAGTGAGGGGAAGCGTCATCGTCGGCGAAAATTCGATAATACGGTCTGGGTCTTATGTGCTCGGTCCGGTCGTCATAGGTAGAGACGCTGAGATTGGACCTAACGTGACTATACTCCCGTCGACAAGCATCGGAAATGGCGTTACCATCGACTCGTTTACCGAAGTGCGAAATTCTTTGGT
>Ga0208037_1001274_pt1 | contig 12605 bp, 9 predicted proteins | sample June2015DPH_13_1_3_FD_184710 | JGI IMG/M metagenome (GOLD analysis project Ga0208037, IMG submission 184710) | Peatland microbial communities from SPRUCE experiment site at the Marcell Experimental Forest, Minnesota, USA - June2015DPH_13_100... | ecosystem: Environmental > Terrestrial > Soil >...
ATTGCCGTGACGATGAAAAGCCAGGAGTTGAAGACCATCATCGGCGCGGTCTTCTTCGTGGTCGCGCTGGTCTTCGTCTATCGCTCCTTCTACGCGATGCGGATTCCTGTGGATCAGCAGATGAAAAAATAATTATTGAATCTCCAAACACCCTTCTGGTTGGCGCCGGGAGGGTTTTTGGTTATACTGCATTTCCTACCAACTCATAATGGAGGGCGTTGGTGCGGTTTGCCACTTGTCCCCGTTCCAGAACCCGGCTTTATGCTGTGAACCCAGTCGCGCCGGCACACCCACCGAACGAAGAGCGGCAACGCAGATGATTTCAAACCCGGCTTCATCCGTAATTTGCCCCAGCCAAATCACAGGCACGTCGTGAGGTAGGTTCGACACCGTGGCAATGGTTACACGTTCGCGCAAATGGCGGGTTACTATTCTTGCTGCGTCTTCCGGCAAATTTTCGTGACGAATGCGCGGGTAAAATTCCTCCCATAACGATCGTCGCCAGTTCAATTGTTCGTTGGGATTGCCGGTAACAACCGGTGACAATACAAAATCCCGATACGTTTTGTCATCCACCTGCCAATTGACCAGTTCGCGTATCGTCTGGTGGTTTTGGATTACAGGCTATTTCCGAGGATGGCCTTGATCGTGCGTCTCCAGCCAATGTTTTAACCATTCTTTGTCCCTCAATTGTTTTGACCGCCGCAACATCAGAAGCATAAACGCCGCACACCCTTGCCAGCGCCAAAACAGACCAATTCACCTGCTGTGCCAGATTCTTCCAATTTTGAGTGTGACGCAAACGGCTATTATATAGTGCTTCCGCCCGACCTAATAATCCGTCAGAATGAATTTCGCCACCGCTTCATAACGTTCCCTCTCCAGTTTTGTGCTGTTGAGAATGTGCGTAGCGTTGGAATGATGAATAATCTTCGTGCCGATTAGTTGACGGCATGCATCCCGGGCAAAACGTTCCGTTGCATTCTGGGATTGTTTGAAATCCTCGTCGCCAATTGAAATAAAAATGCTGGGGAAGTCTTTTACGTTATCCTGGATTCGGGGAAAGGCAACCGGCGACAAAAGAATCACGCCTCGCAACAGTCCCGGATGCTCATCAACAAGGCCGGCAACGACCGCAGTGCGTAAACTTAACCCGGCAAGATAAATCCGATGCGGATCAACATTGCGATTTTTCAACAATTGATCATACACCGCCAGAATGGGTTCCGGTCCATCACGATATATGGATACGTAAATGATGCCCGCATTGGCGAGGAATTGAGAACCACTGTCATAGTAGGGGGCCGAAGGCTGGTCAATCACCACGGGATATTTTTTCCGCGCCTTCATTTTGGGAGGAGTCAGAATGTAATAAGGAACATTGTCTTTGACAGCTACCCCGTAGCTGCGGGGAATAATTTTACTGAACACGAAAGGTTGATTCGTGCCGGAAACCACATTGCGAAGATTCTGGCTGGCAATATCGTATTCCCAGAGGCTGAATGGTTCCTGGTCGATGGCGGCAAAGGCATACACTTTGTCCTTCCGGGGAGCAACGCTGTAGGCGAGTATGTGCTCTCCGAATAGATTGGTGCGCAACGCGTTGTATCTCGGCTTAATGGCGAGAAAGTATGTGGAGTTATTGGCCATGCCGACATAAGCAATGCCTGTGTCGCCGTCTATCCACTGCCCCTTTAAAGTATCAGTGTCGGTAAGGCGGGTGAGATTTGTGGTATTAAGATCAAATTGGTAAAGAGAGCGTTTGCTGCCGGGTTCAGTCAGGCAAAAAAGGAATGCCATTTTGGCCGGACTGTAATCCAGCCATTCAATCGTGGCATTGGTCAGGCAAGTCAGTTGTTGAGTTTGTCTGGTGGAAATGTCCAAACTCCAGACATTGCCGTCATCAACATAAGCAATGCCGTGGTCGGACATGCGCGCGAGCGCATAAGGTGGACTTCCATTTAAAGAAGTGTAACCGTGAAGTTCCTCCATCCGGCTGGTTTTAATGTTCAGAAGATAAAGGCTGTGGAAAGAATCCATGAGCAGCAGAGAGTCACCGGTAAGCCACACGGCTTCTTTAACCTCATCAAGCATCGAAAAATCCTTCTGTTTGGCGTTGTCACACAACGGGAAGGTCTTTTGCAATGCTCCGGAGTCGCCATCACAAATTGTAATCGTTTGATCCTGTTTGGAATCCACCGCAAAGGCCAAGCGACTGTCGTCCGGCGACCAACCAATCAATTTGAAAGAGTTATCAGGAATTGATACGGCTCTGTCCACCGCTCCAACCAGATGGCATTGTCTGGTGGCAAGGTTCATAAGAAAAAGACCGATGCCATCCTCGGTTTCCCGCGCGTATATGAGCTTGGTGCCTGAATGGTTAACAAGGGGCGCGACACGAAAAGCCCCGATGGATGATATTTCCCTCGCCATCGCGTTAAAGTGCCACGGCAAGCGGAGTTGCTGTCCTGCAATCAGGAGCGTGAACAACGCCGCTCCAAGCCCCCAACCCAGGAGCAGCCGTTTGAAAGGTGTGAGAGACAGCACCCAATGAGCCACCCTTGACGCTGGCGGAATGTGTTTTTCCGCTTTTGTTTGTGGCAACTGCCCGTGAAAATCCGGTTTGGCTGGAGAACCGGGAACTTGCTCGAATTTGCCACAATAAGGACATTTGACGATGTGACCGGCCTCGGACACGTCAACTGCAATGTGCCGCTGACAAGCCGGGTTGGAACAATTGAATTCGATGGCCATGTTTCGTTATGCGCCTCGAGGCACCCCTGTGATAAGGGGCTTCTTCTTCATGGATTTCGGACCGCCAAACCAATCCAGAATTAGAAATGTGTAACTGCCGATGATTAGGAATTCGAGGGCCGCCACCACGATCACATGAAGAGTTCGTGGAGAAACAGGCAGCCATTCGTTGAAATTACCCACGCAATCACCAAAATTCGGCGCTCCAGCCCACCACACGCCCAGCCGGTAGACAAGGAGATTGGTTGCCAACCACGCTGTCAGTCCCGGTTTCGCCCATCCATATTGCCCCATCAGCAAATAGGCGGACAGCAAAAGCTCCAACACCCCAACTAACACAAAAACCAGCCGATTGGACAAAGGCAACAATGGGTCTGGCTGATCCAATATCCGTGCGGTACCGATGGCTCCGGATAGCTCAACCATCGCCATGAAAAACAGCATCACCGCCGCCAGGTGAAAATAATATTCTTCGACTCTCCTGCTCATACGCTTAAAGTTGCCTCAACGGGATGTCAGTCATCGGGTCGTATTGTCCACATTCCCGGTTTTTCAGTTGGTAAAAGTGTTTCCACATGGCCATCCACCATCAGGTAATTGAATTTTCCGTCGTGATATGGGTTTGCATTGGTTGATCCCGCATCAAAAAATTGGGGGTCTGAATGGCCAATTGACGCGCCGGAATAGTCAAACATAACGTTGTCTGCGCGCGCTTGTTCCGTTAAAAGCAGCGTGCCGGATGGTACAGAGATCATGTCCAACCGAACTGCGGGGATGCTTCCCCGCGAGGATAACACATTCGTCAGAGCAGCCTCTCCATCGGAGATATCCGATGACCACCATAACCCAGGGCCGGTATTATTGTTGGCCCCCGGAGGCCAGTCTGTTCCGGTCATACTATGCCGGCTCATTGCATAAGTGCGACGGGGCAGTGCTGCTTCATTAGTATTAGCTATTGTATCTGAAGGACACCGGAGAAACCCATGCCCCTTGTCGAGGGAACTGGAACTGACAATGTCGCTGTTCCTGCGGTTAATGAATGGGAAAATCAGGATGTCCCATGTAGTGGATTCCTGGCGGTTGTATTTGATGAAGGCGAATGGCAGGCGGTTGTCGTTCTCTCGCGTATACATTGTCATTGCCATACCCAACTCTTTTAAATTGGAAGCGCATTCGACCACACCTTCTGTCCGCCGCGAACAAGCGACAAAAACTGTTGCCAACACCCCAAGCACGATTACAACAAGAACCACAACGACCAGTTCAATTAGATTAAATGCTGCGGTAAATCTTTTGTTGGGCCTCAACCTATGCATGCTTGTCTCTGGATGTCGAGTTAACCCTATCATGGTAACTATTTAGGAACAGGCTCATTCCGGTTCTGCTAAAAGTCAATCACATTCCACTGCCGGGCGGGACCTGGTGATGTAAGGAATCGTGTGTAAAAAGGCGAGAGGGTGTATCCCGATTCTAAGCGAAAGAACCATGAACCAAAGAAAGGATACACCCATGAGAGAAGAGGAAACAATCGCCATTACAACCAGTTTCAGCATGTAATTGCGCCATTCTCTTTTCTATAGCGGCGCTCTATGAGCGTCGCTGTGATTGTTGGCGGCGGTCACAGACCGCCGCTACAAGGCGAAAATCAGCCGGAACTAAGCAATTTTTCCCACAAATTCTCGTTGAACAGCGCTTTTCTGAGAAAATCCGTGTCGCTGGATGTTGTCGCGACAGGTTCCGGTTGCAGCGGCAGGCGAAGGATGAATGTCGTGCCGCGGCCGGGTTGGCTGCGGGCTTCGATTTTTCCACCGTGATGGTGCACAATGAAAAAACAGGCCATCAGGTAAATGCCATACTCGGATGGCACGTGACTGCTCACAACAAACGGGTCGAAGACGGCGCGCAATGCGCCCTCCGGAAATCCCGGCCCGTTGTCGCTGATTTGAACGACAATTTCCTGTTTTGGGTCATTCTGCAATTCCGCCGACAACGTGATGCGGCTGCCGGCGGGCAATATGGCCAGTTTTTCCTTGAGCAATAATTCAAACAGCCGGCAAAATTTTGGTTTGTCCACGCGCAAAGAGGGAAGCGAATCCGGAATCCGGTTTTCAATCTCAATCCGCCGCGCGGCAAATGGCTCTTTGAGCGATTGGACCGCGTCGCCGACGATTTGATGCAGGAAAACCTGGTCGGTGAACGGCGCCGATGGATTTTCCGACGCCGTCCAAAGGTCTTTAAGCAGGTCGTTGATTTTCGCAATCTGCGACTGGACGTTTTGGTGGTAACCCTTCCAAAAATCGGGATTGCGCAAGCCCCGCAAATCCGTTTTCTCCTCGCTCATTTTCTCCGGCGCGAGGTCAAGGAACGTTTTCACCGCCACGAGCGAATTGCGAATGTGATGGCTCAATCCGGCGGCCAGCAAGCCGAGGCTGACGATGAGATCGGCAATCATCATGTTGTGCAGCACGGACATTTTTTCGCGAAGCAACTGGTCGCGCTCGGATTGCACGATGAAAAATTCCAGGCTGTGCTTCAGGGTTTGCTCCAGTTGCATCGGGTCCCACGGTTTGGAAACGTATTTGTAAATCGCGCCGCTGTTGACTGCGGCGATGGCGGCGTCTATGTCCGTATAAGCTGTGACGAGGATGCGGATGATATGCGGACGAAACTGCCGCGCCCGCTCCAAAAGCCAGACACCCTTTTCGCCGGGCATTCGCTGGTCGGTCATCAGCAGGCCGATTTCGTCGGCGTGCTGTTCGAGCAGTTTGAAGCCGGCCTGGGCATTGGCCGCCGTCAAAATCCGAAACTGATCCTCAAAGACGCGCGTGAAGTATTTTAAAGACTTCTCCTCATCATCCACGTAGAGGATGGCGAATTTTTTATAGTCGTAGAGATTTTCCATGGTGAGTTCACGATTCGGCGGCCGATTCGACTTTGACGGGGAATTCCAGCGTAAATTCACAGAACTTTCCCGGCTCCGTTTTCACCGAAATCCTTCCCCCGGACTCCTGCACGATGCGGTAGCAGATGCTCAACCCCAGCCCCATTCCTGCGCCCACGTCTTTCGTGGTGAAAAAAGGGTCGAAAATCTTGTCCACATCGGCCGGGGCGATGCCCGGACCGTTGTCGCGAACCGACAAAATGCTGCTGCCGTTCTCAATCCGTCCTTCAATCCGGATGGTTGGCTTTTCATCCCGGAACAGCTTCGTTTTCAACGCATCGAGCGAGTTTTGCAGCAGGTTCGTGACCAGGTGGATCAATTTGTTCTTGTTCACCCAGATCGTCTGATGCCCGGCAATCTGCTGGTCGATCTGTACTTTGTCCTTCCACTCATTGCTCAGAAACCGCAGCGCCGAAGCGACCACCTCCGCCACCTCCACCTCATCCCGGCTCTCGGTTTCGGGATGCGTGAACATCTGCAAATCCGAGACGATGGTCTTCACCCGTTTGACGCCTTCTTCGACATCGTTCAAAACCTCGACGTAATCTTCCTGTTGCTCCGGGGCAAGGTTTTGACCTTTTTTGCGCAGGGTAAAGAGGCCGGTGATAGCGAAGTTCAGCGGATTGTTGATCTCGTGGATGATGCCCGCGCTCATGCGGCCCAGCGACGCTAGCTTCTCGGTTTGCACCAACTGTATCTCGTTTTCCTTGAGTTGTTGGAGGCTCGATTCCAGCGCCTTGCGGTTCTTGTCCAGTTCATAACGCAAAGTGAATTCGCTGAGTCGAAGCCGGTAAAAAAAGTGGTTGCCCACAATGACGATGATGCCGGTCAGTGCCAGGAAATAAAGATTGTTGGCAAGATTGTTAGAAAATTCTTCGGGAGTCGGTTTCAGCCAATGGAAACCGCAGGCGGCCAGATACATCAGGATGATTGCGGCCACACTAAACGTTGACTCCCAAATATCCCAGCGCACCACGACGCTCACGGCAAGCAGGATCAAATTAAGCGCCGCATAATAATTCGAAGTCGCGCCCGTCAAGGGTCCTTGCGCTGTGGCAATGATCCAGCACATGAAGAACGCTGGAAGGAGTGCGATGAGAATACCAAGCCGACGATAATGTTTTTGTCCCAACTCGGTGGTGTGCAAATACCAGAGGCCGGCCGCCAGAACGGAACAGAGGATCCGCAATTCGAAAAAATACCAACGCTGCGGGTGGTAGACCAGCCAATCCATGACCGAGCCGAGAGGCATCAAAATCACCACCAGCGCCGACGCGAGTTTGCCCGTGCGCAGACGTTCCTGTCGTTCATTGGCGGCAAAAGCGTCGGCAAAGTCGGGGTTGGAAAATGTTGGGTGGTCAGTCATGGGCCGGTTTGCGAACTTCGATAAACAAATTCACGCCCGTCGCGTCCGTGCGGACGGAAACAAAGTCTTCGATTGCGTCAGCGGGACACAGCGCGCGCAAATCCTGTTTCTGGCGGTAGATCAGGTGCCAGTCCAGCAAATGTTCCATGCCGTGGCGCAACGGATTGGACGGCTCGACATTGGTCGCCACCACCAGCCCGCCCGGCGCGAGGAATTCATAGAAAACGTTCATCAACTGCCTGCAGATGGAGTCCGGCAAATAGTCAAAAAGGCCGGTGCAATACACAAAATCATATTGCGGTTTTCCGACCACTCCCAGGGTGCGGTTTTCCCTGATCAGTTGGGAAACACTCTTTTTCTGAAAATGAACGGGCGTCCGCAACCGGAGAAGATTTTTAATCCTGCCGAGCGTCTGGCGGGCGTATTCCAAGGTTTCGTCGTTGAAATCCACGAGCGTCAATTCCACCTTTTCGCTGAAGGAAGAGCGGAAAAAATTCTGCACTTCAATCGCCGGGCCGCAGGCGAAGTTGAAAATGCGTGCCGTGCCGCCCGCGCGGGCGACGCGGCAGGTCTCCAGTTCCATGCGCTCGGTGAGATCTTTTATCCGGTTGCGATGCGCCACCGCGGGCGGCTGCTCGACAAACCAGTTGTGAATGACCTTGGCGAACAAGGAGTCTCCTTCGTAACTGTTGCGGGCGATCATGTTCACCATTCCATAATCCCCGGCGTAACCCAGCGGCTTTTCAAACGTGCGATGCGCGAAGGGCGCGGCCAAAAACAAAGGATGAAGGTGCTGCCGCATGTAGCTGGCATGAGCGGCCTCGTGTTCTTCCCTAATGTCTTTGGCGATGGCTTCGAATTTTTCAAAGAGCGCGTTAATCAACGGAATCACCACTTGGGCAATTTCCCGGGTTGTTTTCTGCTCGAATTTTTCCCGCTCGTTCCTGTCCAGGGCCCGAATTCCCAACTCCACCCGCTCCAGCCACATCTGCAAATCATGCAAAAAAGTATACATGTCGGCGACGACGATTTTAAATTCCGGCGACACTTTGTAAAATTTCTGCCAATCCTTGAGGAAGGATTTGAATTCCCTGACGATCTGGCCTTCTTTTTGCAACGCCAGAATCTGATTCAAGTCCGTCCATTGCGCTTCGTCGAGCGTTGCTTCGTATACGACTTTCGTGCCCGCATCCACAACGTTGCTGACAACAGCACGCCCGGAATAAATCGGTCGTCCTTGCAAAATGATTTGGAACCCGCCGAGCACCTCGGAAAGTCGCGGAGCGATGCCTGGGTTGTACAACTCAAAAACAACGCCGTGCCGTGTCACGCGCACCGGTGCGCCGCGCAACTCTACGCCTTCCATCGTCTGAAATGTCACCCGGCTTTCCTTGACATCGGATGAAGAAGCAGCGGCGGACGTCTGCGCGGCCCTTTTTTTTGGGTGTTCCAACAGACCATTCGCCTCATGTCCATTCCCATTTCCATTGCCATTGAAACCCTTGCTCATTTCGTGGATAAAATGAACCATTTTCCGCGCCAAAACAAAGCGATTCTCTGCGCTTGCAACTGGCATCACCATTGCTTTGTTCAGCCCACGCCGCTTGCAGGTGCAATATCCGCCGCGGCTGATTGAATCGAAACCGGCAAAAATGGATGCTTGTCTCGTTACGGGACAGGCGTCGTATTGAAAGTTATTGAAAATAATGGTGATTCTTTTTAGAATATGAAACCTCTGAAAAGCTCACTTTTTATCGTAGCGGCGTCCCGCTCGTCGCGCCGCAGTGAAACGAAGGCGGAGCAGAGCGCCGCAAATTTTGGGAAATGGAAAAGTCCATCCCGCATTGCGGGATGCCAAAAGCCGCTGCAGCCGTTTTGCGCCGGCCAAAAAACGCGCAATCAACCGGCGCGGACGTTATTGGGTGTGCCTGGCATTGCCCCGTCAGCCGCGATTGGAAACGTTTGGTTATAATGAGAACAATCAATCCTGCCCTCAATGCCGCCGCGCGGCCTTCCTTCACCGGTTGCGCCGCCGCGCTGAAACCCAGATCGCTGGCCGATGGCAAATCGCATTTCGTTTCGTTTGGCGCAAACAAAATCCACTACGTCACCGTGGGCGGAGGAAAGAACACGATTGTTTTCGTCCATTGCTGGGCGGGCAATCTCGGCTTCTGGCGCGAACAGGTCCCGGCGCTCGCGGACAAGGCGCGGCTGGTGCTCATTGACCTTCCCGGACACGGCCAAAGCGACAAGCTGCACGCGCCGTACAGCATGGATTATTTCGCCAGCGCCGTCCTCGCGGTGATGCGCGACGCCCGGGTGGACAAGGCCACGCTCGTCGGCCACAGTATGGGCGGGCCCGTCATCTACCGCGTCTATGAACAGGCGCCGGAGAAAGTCGCCGCGCTGGTGGTGGTGGACGGATTCCTGCGCCGGCCCCGGATGGCGCCCGGGCAGGCCGAAAAATTCATCGCGCGGTTTCGCACGCCGGACTATCGCGAGCACACCCGGCAGTTTTTCGGCACAATGTTTCCCGTTCCCGGCACCGAAGCCTTGCGCGACCAGGTTTTGTCCGAAATGCTCGCCACGCCGCAGCATGTCATGCTCGGCGCAATGGAGGGAATGTTCAGTCCGGACCAGCCCGATTGGGACCTGAAAGAGGCGAACGTGCCCGTGCTCGTCATCAACGCCAAAGGCCCGATGTGGGACGCCGATTGCAAGAATCACGTCCGCTCGCTCGCGCCGCAAACCGATTGCCGCGTCATGGACGGCGTGGGCCACTGGCTCATGCTCGAGCGACCGGTGGAATTCAACGCCATGCTCACGGACATGCTGCGGAAATTCGATCTGATTGCAAAGTAAGCGGTGTCTTGGGGGAGCGCACGCGCCCCGCGTGCAATTTTACGCGCCTCGCGGAAAACTTCAGGTGGAGCAAAGTTCCGTGCCGCCTTTGCGGAAAATTTCGGACGTTCCAAAGCTGGACGCGAGGCGCGTCCAGCAACACCCGGGGCGGGTGTGCTCCCCTTCAAATTAAAAATGCAGCCCCACCGTCACCAGCACGGCGTGACTGATGAAATCATAATTGCCGTCGGCGGGGTGTGGGTTTGGGCTGGCGTATAATGCGGGTGAGGACGATGGGGTGCTGCCGGTGACCGTGTGTGTGGGGCCGTATCCAAATTGGTAAGCGATGTCGAAATCGAAACGCTTGCCTTTGTGCCCGGCTCCGACGCTGAAAAAATACCGGTCCAGGTCCGCCGCCAGCGGAGTGTAATAGGCATCCGGAACCGAGTTCTCATTATAGACGAAGCCCGCGCTCGCGTGCCAGCCGTTGTCAAAATACCGCGTCACGCCGAATTCATACATCCAGCTTGCCTGCCAATCTAGTGTCACGGGAATATTTTGCGGTCCGCCTAGCGGGGTGGGTTCTAGTTGATAGATGGTTGTGTTTCCAAAGCTGCTCCAATCCGTGTAGTCCGCGTCAAATTCCAGGTTCCATTTCGGCGTGGGCCGGTATGAAATGCCAAAAACAGCGGTCAAGGGAAACGAGAAATCCATTTTTGCTGGGAGGGACGTATCGGGTATGCCGGCTGTAAATTGCTCGAATTCTGTGTGGCCATTCAAAGTGACAGTCGCCGAACTGCGGAAGGTGGCGCCGATTGAAATTTGGTCAATCGGTTGCCAGAGCAGACCCAGATTATAGCCTACACTCCAACCGTCACCCTTAAAACGGAAAAAGTTAATAGCAGGTGGCAAGTAAGACTGACTAAGACCTTGTTCCAAATCCATATCCACATAGTTCACCATCGCACCGCCGCCAATCGAAAAACCGGCCGGCAGCTTCAAGGCTATGACCGGATTGAGCGTCAAATAAGTCAGCTTGCCTTGCGTGGCGACCGAGCGGAAGCCGGTATCGTCTGACCAATCCATGCTCCCGCCATAAGGCGCATAAACGCCCAGTCCAAAACTCAACGGAAAATTCTCTGGAGTGTAGGCGTAGAAGAGCTGGGGAACCGCGGCGAGATTATCTGAACTGTGGTAAGTGTTGCCGCTGTTTGGAGGACTGTAGCTGGGATCAAGATAAATCCCATAAATGCCGCCTCGAACATTGTTGCCCTCAAGCTGGGTGATGCCCGCCGGGTTGTAGTAAATGGCGGACGGATTGTCCGCAGTGGCCACAAACGCCTCGCCGCGAGCGCTCGCAAAGGCGTCCTGGCTCACAAGCCCAAAGCCATTCGCCGAAGCTTTCAAGACCGAAACTCCTGAAATCATTACCGCCAGCAGCCTCAATGTATTGCACCGGTTCATATTCAGCGATTCATCGGTTCAAACAACTGAACAAACACCGCGGAAGCGCACGGGTGTGCGCTTGCGCCAGCAGGTTACCTGCCGCTTTACGTTGCGCCAGCAAATTTCCATGATATAGCAATTCATTCTGTCATAGGCACACAAAAGCTCATGCGGAAATCTCGCGGACATTTCGTCTTCTTGCACAGCGCCAGCCGCCGTCACGCCGAAGCGGCGCTATGGCGCGCCGCGTAGGTGGAAGGACTGGCGCACTCCAAAACGCTTCGCGTATTTCATGAATCACTGTATCGCGCACAGCGTCTTGGACTGTCCACCCTCCGTAGCAGAGCTACTGCGGAGGACGGGCGGCGGCCCTCCGCCGCTTTTCCCAACGGCATATTAAACTGTGCCAATGTTACCTGGAACTGCTATAGGCGCGGAAACAAGAAATTCGGAGATTTGTATAAGTCAGCCACCCCCTGTGCTCCCAATTTTCTTTACTTTGGTCCGGCTTGGAGATAGACTCCGCGTCGTGTGAAAGGTTTTTTTCGGTTCACATGGTGTATCTTGTTGTTCGGACTTGCCGTTTGTCCGGCCCAAGCCGCCTTTTCGAACCTCTACATTTTTGGCGACGGTGTTTCCACCACGACAAACAATCCGTCTGCCGGGCAATATTACTACGGTCTGCGCCGTTCCAACGGCCGGGTGTGGGTTGAACTGCTGGCGCAGCAACTGAACCTGACCAATAACTACTGGTATTCCAACAATATCTCAAACCACTTGTCCTACACCAACCTGTCCGCTTCCAGCACTAATTGGTCCTACTCCAGCAATAATTGGTCATTCTATGGGGATTATAGTCCAATCCTGTTAACGAATATCAACAGCTTCACCGCACCGTCAGATGCGTCAAATGCCCTGTTCATTGTCTGGGTCAATGATGCTGATTTTGTGAATGACATGGGGACTATCTACCCTTCCACAAATATCGTCACTTGGACCAATGCCATCAATCAATCAATCTCCAACCATTTCAAAGCCATCACCAACCTATATTATGCCAAGGGCGCTCGCACATTGATCATGCCTAATGCTGTGGATATTACCGAGATTCCGAAATACGACAGTTTGATAATCACCTCGCCCGCCGTCAGGAATTTTATTCGTCAACAGATCATTAATTTCAACATCGCTTTTTCCACCATGCTAAGTAACGCAATGGTTTCGTACCCCAGCCTTAAAATTTACGAGCCGGACTTT
>Ga0208037_1001294_pt1 | contig 12509 bp, 7 predicted proteins | sample June2015DPH_13_1_3_FD_184710 | JGI IMG/M metagenome (GOLD analysis project Ga0208037, IMG submission 184710) | Peatland microbial communities from SPRUCE experiment site at the Marcell Experimental Forest, Minnesota, USA - June2015DPH_13_100... | ecosystem: Environmental > Terrestrial > Soil >...
TACCTCTCAGGCGAAGATTTCTGTTGCGAGCCCGCACGATTCTATGCCAGTCGTTCAGGGGCCTCTTGAAGCGAAAAACCTCAAGGTGATCGTGGTTACCAATGGCCCACAGCAGGGCCAAGTAGTGTTGAGCTATGGCCCCGTGCAAGCTTCGATGGACGGCAAGGAGATGGGCACGATCAGCTCCGCCCCGCTGGAGCTTCCTAATCTCTTGCCAGGAACTCACGATTTGGTCTTGGGCACAGGAAAGGACGAAAGGAAAGTGAGCTTTCAGGTGGGTACCACGCCGGCCCTGACGGTTTTCCTGAGTACCGACCGGAATGTCGGCAATCTGCTGATTGTAACGGGTGAGGACGGGGCGACCGTCCTCTTGAATGGGAGGAAATACCCGCGCACGACGAGGCGCGGCGAGCTCGTGATTGCCAACCTTGAACCGAAGCGATACACGGTGGCGGTGGTCAAAGATGGGTTCCAGAAGGCGCCTCAACAGGAGGTCAATGTTCAAAAAGGTCAGGTGGAGAAATTGGTCTTCGCGCTCCAACCTGCTCCCACTGTGGCCTCGTTGGTTATCGCCGGGGCAACACCCTTGGCGGAGGTCCTGCTAGATGGGAAGTCCCTGGGCAGAATTCAACAGGATGGCAGTTTCAGCGCGGCTAATGTCCAACCGGGCCCGCACACCATTGAACTGAGGAAGGACACGTTCAAGCCTAAGGATTTGCAGAGGCAGTTCGCAGCAGGGGGAAGTGTGCACTTGACTGCTAATGAAGTTGCCCTGGAAAGCGCCGCGGCGCATCCCAGCCCCGCCTTGGCCCCCCCTAAGCTGATCGTGCAGACGGTTCCGGGGGCACAGGTCAGCATGGACGGTCGGGCCGTTGGCCAGACGGATTCCAAAGGGCGTTTGGAAATCAGCCCGGCTCCTGCCGGTGACCATACTGTGGAAGTCGTAGCGAAGCCTTACGAAAATTTCAAGGAAAAGGTCACCCTTTCCACCGGCCATGTTTTGACCATCACGCCTAGTCTGCTGGCTTCCATGCCCGTCGAGCACAAACACGTGGTGGGAAGTTGCAACGGAATTCTGCTCGTCGGATCAGGCAGGATTCAGTACCAAGCGAGTAGCGGGAAGGACTCGTTTGACTATCCCCTTGCCGCGGTCAAGAAGGCAGGCTCCGCAGATTCTGGGAAGGGGTTTTATCTCGAGATCACCGGCGCCAAGCGCTATGTCTTCCACGCTCCCGCAGCGGCAGAAGACTTGCAGATTCTTCAGAATGCCCTGCCCAAGCAGTGACAGAAAGATTCCGGCTTCTTGCGCAGCGCGGCCCTTGGTCGTAACCCAAGAAGAACCACAGAGGTCACGGAGAAGAGATGCAGGCAAAGACCGTGGCTCAACAAACAAGGAATCGTAACCTTCTAATCCCTGCCCGCGCGAGCAGAAGTACTTTTCTCTGTGGTCTCCGTGCGCTCTGTGGTGAATTTTTTCTTCGCGGCAGGAGAAGAAGATGGCCTCTATTGTAGTTATCTAGCCTAGTTACCGGAGCATTATATCGTCCCCGGCTCGCATACACCCCCACAAAAACCGTCGGCACGTATGTGCTACCCGCGATTAGCGTTTCGGCACCCCCCACCTCCCGCACAGCAGGAAGGGTGTACAATCGTGAATATGCGTGAAGTTTTCGATCTCCTCGAATCCAAAGGCCTCGTGTCCGAAGAGTACGCCACAAGAATTGCGGAGCTCAGCGTCAAGGACGCTCTCAAACTCTACGAACGGCTCTACGGAGTTGTGTTCGACGCGCAGAAGCAACAAGCTCCACCAGCCGATGGAGCAAGTGAATTGGATCCATTTACCTTTTTTGCGGGAGCCTCGCTGCGGGGTGATACCTCATGCGGGGAACTGCCGTGCAGAGTTCAAAAGCTGGACTTCCTCGGTCGTTATGCGGCCCTGTACGCGAACGAGGTGACGGTCCCGCTTCCACTGACCCATCCTGATAATCTGGACAGAACCGAGCAGGCTAAGACTTTGCTTTCGCTAAGCGCGATCACACTACTTCGGTTGCGTCCACTAATTACTTCCGGGATCATCAGGCCGGCGGTTATGCGAACGACCCACTGCGTACACACGATTAGGTGGGCAAGAGAACTGTCCTCGTTCGTACACGAGTTTGTGGACGAGATCGCTAAGGGCGCGATGCCGAATTTCAATGCAGTGTATCAGATCCCAGAGAAAGCCCCAACTGGGCTTTCGACCGTGTACCTGGAGGGTCCGCGAGACTTCCTAGAGCACGGTGAAATCGTGTTGACCTTCGATGAGGCCCCAAAGCTAAGGATCAAGACTTGGAAATATGACGAGGATGGGAAGATAGGCCTGCGGGGCGCAAGGAAACTCTGGGCCATACGGACTATCTTCAATGAGGTCGCCAACAGTACCAGCTTTTACCTGGCGTATGGACGTTTCCATAAAGCACGTCTCCTGACCGACCTTCCTGGCGAAGCCCTCGTTTTGAACTGGCTGACGGGGGACGAAGAGCTCACCGCCACCACTTCGGCGATTCAGTATTTGACGCACTCAGTGCCGATACTTGGGGATCTCTCAATCGCAACTCTTGTGAGAATTCGACGCGAAGAGCGTGACTCTTTTGAATCTTATCGGAGGGCAATTACACAGATCACGTCGGACGTGCTCCACCGAAAGCGCAGGCTGTCCAAGAGAGAAGCACAACAGATGCTGAAGGCCTCGATTGAACCAGAGCTTATTCGCCTCAGGAGGGAGATCCATCATGAGCGGCGACGGCAGACTAAGCGCATAGTGAGTGGCTTGGCGACCATGGCCGCTGGAATCGCGATAGGTGTCTTTGGCGGTTTAGCCGACGCGATCGGTCGTGCGCTCATCGGCGCCGGAGTAGTAGCTGGGGGCCGGCTCTTGGGGAAAGCCGGTGAAGTAGCCTGTGAACACGGCGCCAATCTCCGACAGCAGAACGATCTGTATTTCCTGCTGCGGTTAGAACAAGAGGCGACAAACTAAGTAAGCCAGACTCGGCCCAGGCTGATTGTGAACTCAACGGTATTCCGGTGTGCCGTGGGTGGCGCATACGTCCCGACGTTTTTTGCCGGGATGTATGCGCCCCTCGGTATGTCCACGCCATCACAGCATTTTGTCCATGCCCAAGATCGGGCCGGCATTCCAGAAATAGGACCTGCAACTCGACCAGGGCCAGTTGCCCGGGTGCCTGACCAGGCCTCGTTTCACGGGATTGTTGTGCATGTAATAGTGCTTTGGTTCAGACACCCGAACATCATATCGTTCCTGCGTCGCGTACACGCCGACAAAAACCGTCGGGACATATGTGCCGCCCGCGCGCATCACATACTTGCGAAAGCTTACGGCTGCAGCAGCAGGGTGATGCGGGGAGCCCGCCTAGCGGGCGACAGAACTTAGCCCAGGGCGCAAGCCCTGGGAAACCAAGCCCAAGCGCCGATCAAGCCCCGGAAGGGGCGGCAGAACCGGGGAGAGTTCCCGCGTCGAAACCTTTTCTTTCGCCCCGCTGGGGCTCCCGCGAACAAAAGGGCCTTCTGGACCCAGGGCTGGCGCCCTGGGCTAAACTCTTTCGGCCCTCCGGGCCTTTTCCGAGCGTACTTTCTATGCTCGGAGACACGCTCCGGACGCCGAAGTTGCCGAAGCCTCACCTCTGCGTCGAACACCCGTGGACATTCTGCCTCTTGACAGGCCATAACAGGAATGATAGCCTACGCTTGTGAGCAACTTTGCTGGCGTATCACACCTCGCTCTCTTGTTTCGCATAGTGGCGAGCCATGGCCCTCATGGGCGCCCCAGCATCACTGGCTCAATCTGTCCTGCGGCTCAAGAAAGTGTACCAACCTTCAACAAGAATTCTTTTTTTGAGGGGACAATGCGGAAATGTTATTGAAAACAAAGGACCGCTGTGGAAAACTCAGGGGAGAAGCTGGAATGTTATAGAGAACAAAGGTAGTTACGCGACGAAAGCGGGAATGTTGTTGAAAAGAAAGGAGGTAGGTGGTAGGTGGGGAAGAGCAGGATTCGGGAGTCAGGATTCAGGAGGCAGAAGAGCCGGGGGCAGGCGATAGAGCAATGCTGAATTGTGAATCATGGATTGTGAGCTGCCTTCTTACTTCTCGCCACTGCCGACTGCCTACCGGGGCAATGAAAACTTGGTCTTTGGGTTGCGGCTAAGGGCCGCGCTGTTGGACTCCAGTCACTCGTGGCTTTGTGCCCACTACTTGGCCACGCTCGAAACGCACTGCATATTGGAAAGATAACCCTTTAGCAAAATGGGTGGTGCGCCCGGCGTGTCCAGGTCGAATTGGACGGTCACAGGCTTGCCGCTCGGCGCCGTAACAGGCCTTCCGCCCGCGCCGCGCAGGACCCACTCAATGTTGTAAGTGGTCCCGGCTGGCTGCCACCTGTCAGCATCGGCAAAGAAGTGGAAGACTCCCCAGGTTCCGTCTTCGCTCGCCCATTCGACCGGCGATCCACCTGAAATGTTCACGGTCGATCTGACGCCCTGTGCGGTAGTGCCCGGCCACGTAAACTGCTTGAAGGGCGCGTTTCCCCCGTTGTAAGTCATGCTCTGGCCGTCGATGTTTATGGTCAGGCTACTGATGCTCTCTGTGGAATGGGGGCGAAGCGCGTACTTGAATTGGATCTGCCCGGATCCACTCGGGTACAGAGCCCGCTGCAGGCTCATGGCCCGGTTGAAGAAACTGAGGAAAGCGGGATTGACCTTCTGAGTGCTCAAGGAGTTCGGAATATACTCCGCCCCCTGAGGAAGCAGAAGGTTCTTCAGCGAGGCATTGTAGAACTGAGAGAGCGCGCCGCTTGCGGGATCAAAAAACGCCGCAACTTCCTGCGGAGAGGCGTCCACGGCGGCCTTGGGATTAAAGGGAAACTTGGCTGCCAGAGGGCTCATTTGCGCGCACAAACCTGTGCCACTCACCGGCCCGGGGCGCAAGACCGCTGAAACCCAGGCGATGGGAGCAAGCAGCAGATTCTGAACCGTCGCGTCCACATGAGCTTCTTGGTCGATTTTGAATCCCTGGCCAATCTGCCGGGCAGCCTGCTGCGCCGTCGAGGCAGAGTTTATGCACTGCTGTTTCGCAGCCTCCTTCTGCTCGGCGGGGCTATTGTTGACCTGGTCCAAACAGGCCTGGATTCCACTCAGACCGGTCACGTAGGGGGCATTTGGGGGACCGATATATTGGTCCTGGCAATTGGGTGAAACCACGACCTGGACAGGTTGGAAAGCTTTTGCGATGTCCGGCTGGTCAACTGCCGTATTCTGGGCGGCGGTGCAGAATAGCGCTAACAGGGGAGACTGATTGCCGGAAGTCTTTGCGAGCTTTTGCGAGGCGTCAGGGAGGCTGTTGTAACGGACTACGTTCGCGCTCTTCAAAAATTGGCGCCATTGAGTGATATAGTCCTGCTGGTATAGAACTTGGAGGTCCTGTGCGAGCTTTGCGGTGTCCACATTCTGGGCGCTCTCCGCGCCCAGTACCCACTGTTCTCCACTGAAATACTTGGGCAGATTCTTGAAGGCGTCCTGCATGAAGGCCCAGCCGGCTTTGGTAAAGGCGCCTTCCACTTCGTTTCTGTCAATGACGACTTCCGCAGAGCCGGGAAACTTGCGGTTAAAATTGATTGAGGGGTCGGCTTTTGAGGCTTCCGCCAGCATGAAGCGGTAAACGCGCTCAGTGCCTGAGAACTGTGAGAGGTAATTGCGCGCGCGCGCCACCGCGAGCGTGTCGTTCTCGGATGAATAGGGATTCGCGTCCTTGAGTTGGTCGCTGTAGAAATCGAACTGTTTCTGTGCCAATTGCACCCGATCCGGGTCAATGTCCCGGCGTGCAGCCCAGGCCTTCAAGAGCACGGGGGAGAGGAACAGACGGGTGCTCTTGTCGTGATTGGAGGTTGTAATCAGATAAGCTTTCAGAGTGTCGTACACCGGGCCGTACTGATCGTTTGGGCCGGGTGTGACGGGAAGGGCAGAGAGCGTCTGAAGAAGGGCAGCTTGTGTCTGTCCAAAGAGAAGCTTCCGAAAGTGTTGAAAATAGATCTTTCGGACATCCGGGTAAAGTGAACTTCCAGCGTACAAGCCCCAGCGCATCCCGAATGGCGCGCCCTCCTGTTCGTACTGGGCCAGAGTTTCAACCGACTGACGGAGGGTCTCCAGCCGGTTGAGGGCATCGAGGGAGGGGAGTTGCTGGGCGGTCAGTTGAACATTCGCAATCCCCTGAGCCGCATTCAGCACCTGCGATTCCAGGTTCTTGTTCTCAACGAACGAAACAATGAAACCGATAATGAAAATGAGCAGGAGCCCCGCCGCCGCGGCCAGCAGCACCCTTCTCCACAGGCTCGTCTTAGTGCTGGAAGCGCTCGCGGTGAGGGCGGATGTATCTTTCAGAAGGACGTCATTAAAAAAATGGGGGAGGAAAGTCCACTGCGCCACTCTGCGGCTCTCGCCCCTTTCCGCAGCCATGGACGGTCGGGCGGCCCGGGCGACGGCCTTCCGGAGGTCGAACATCCCTGTGGCGCGGAGCCCGCTTTCGCCAGCAGCGGGATGAGTGAGCGGTTCCTCTCTTACCAGAGCGGGCGCGGGCGCACTAATGACAATGGGGCGAACTCCGCTGAAGTAGAAGCCGCGAAGGAACGGCCCGGTTCGCAATTGGCTAGGCCGGCACAGGTCCACGAGCAACTGGACAAGCATGGGCCGGAGTTTGCGGAATTCCCGTGGAAACTCGTATACGAAGGAGCGCTTAGCCGCGTCATATTCCCTCGGAAGGTACACGAGACGCTTTTCGGCCAGGGAATAAATGAGATTATCGAAGGCGGTCGAAACTCGAGCCGTTTCCTGCTCGGCGTAGACTTCCCCGGCGTAGGAGACCATGGGCAGCGTGGTGCCCAAGACCAGAGTCGCCTCTTCGTTGGTCAAATTGCGAACGTAATCCTGGAAGAATTGCAGTCGGTCGGCTCGCGTGAAGAGCACGAAAACCGGAAGGCTGATTCCCAGGAACTGAGAAATCTCGCGCAGCCGCGTGCGCAGCCGCTCGCTGCTGGCGCCCAGGGCTTCCGCCGCACCCGGTTTCATGAAGCTTTCACAGTCAACGCAAACCAGGACTGCACGCGGCGCCTGGGTTCCCTTGCCAAACACCGAATGCAGTCGGCCGGGAGCAAGCTTCTTCACAAGCTTTGCCCATCGGGCAGGTTCAGACAGGAGTTGGCCGCCCGCCTCCGCAAAGATAAACTGGCGCGTGAACCAAAGGTTGGCAGCCCGGGTGGGAATCGGGGTCCTCTCCTGCCCGGTATGCCCGGCCAGCAGCTCAGGCTCGAGACCTGAGTGCAGAACCACGCTGGTCTTTGCCGAGCCGCTTTCACCCACAACGAAGAACACCGGCAGATTGCCGATTCTCGCATTGTGGCCAAGTTGGGAGGCCTGGAGGCGCGACTCGGTTTCGCGAATCAGGACGTCGATTTCACCGGTCCCGCCGCTTGCCCCTTGGGCCATTTCCGCAGCGCGTTCTTTGTCCCGTACCCTGAGCCACCACACAATGGTGATGAGCGCCGCAATACCGATCAGGGCCAGGACGATGCGCAGCATCCAAACGCTGTTCCCCTGCAAGTGCAGCCAAGAGGCGATGAACCAGGATAAGACCAGCCAGACAATAAGCGCCAAAGCGGCAATCCAATATTTTAAGGTGTTATTCACGGCAACTCCCTACTGCGTTGTGATGGAGGCTGTGGAGTGCAAACCGGATGCGCCTGACATCAAGGTCAACTTGAAGCCGACAAACAATAACAGAGCCAGAAGAAGAAACCCCACCGCCCCGAAGGCCAGCCTGCGCACCCAAGGGTCGTAGGCCCTTGACCCGCCCGCATCCTGTGGGGGTGACCAGTTCGGTGACAGCGGGCGTACTCCTCCACGAATGCGCTGCATCTTATCCGCCATCGCCTCCAGCACCGTACGCATGCCCTCTTGGCCGCTGAGGCTGTAACGGCCGCGGTACCCCAGCAGGAGACACAGGGCAAAGACCTCCAGCGTATCGGCGAGGCGGGGGGAATCGCTACGGGCAAGAAGGCGGTCAATGCACTGAAAGAAAATCTCTCCTGCCGTATGCCCGCCGAATAATTCCTCCTGCAAGGGCATACGAGGCCAATCGGCGAAGACAGGATTATTCGAGTTGAGAATAGACTCGTCCAGGAACGCGACGAGGGCAAATGTGGCTAGCCGGGTGTCTTCAACTGGATAGCCTTTGGACGTAGCCTCCGACTCGGCCGCGCTAATCGCTGCCTTCATCTGCTTCCGGAATGCGCCCGCATCCGTGGCGCCCTGGCGGTTTGAGCGCAGGCGCGTAATTGCCGTCAGAACCTCCTGATAAATCAGGGCCAGGTTTTCACGGCCTGGCGCCGGGGAAGAGCCGGGGCTTTGAGGAATTGCTGCTTGGGACGGATGTACACCCATTTTGGACCTCTTAGGGAGAGCTGTAAAATACGGCGACATTCGTTCTCCATAGCGCCGCTCTGTGAGCGGCGAACAACGCCGGTCGCAGACCAGGGCTATAAGAGAAATTGTCGCACCCTCTTGCCAACCTCATTGGTTTTCCAAGACGACCAGGAGTTCGACCTGCGGGCTGGGGATGTCTCCCGGAATGTAAATCCCGACGCGGCGGGTTTGAACAATATGATCCCAGCAAGGACCAGTCCTGCTGATGGCGAAGTACTGACTTTCGACTCGCGCGGATACCGCCGAGGGAGGTACGGACATGTGCGTGAGCGCCATGCCAGGCAGCGCTCTTTTGACCAGTTGTGGTACAAACTGAGCGGAACAAACTTTGACCAGTTGTATCGTCCTGGTAATCACTTCTGCGTCACCGATGGCCGAGTGAACGGAGAGGAGCCAGCGGGCGCGGTCCAAGCAGCGTTGATCGGTGACATCGCCCTCGTAGAAGTAATTGGCGACGGAGCGGAGCGGAATGGGAATGCAATTCGACGGCGCCAGCAACTCGAGGTGCGCCCGGATGTGCCTTTCGATGTCTGCAAAGCACTTGTCGAGTGCGAGGTGATTGTAAAGTGGAAGATTCGAGGGGTGGGAGTCCAAGGCGAAAGTGCAAAGCGCACCCCCCAGTCGGAGGAGCTCTGTGAAGAGCTCGGCAGGGTGTCCGCTTTGTGAAACGAACATATGACGCAGCGGGCCCAGACTGGAGTTTATGGCGTGCAGGAACCAGAAGCGGCTGACCTCTTGGGCCGAAAGCCCCGTCTGAAACTTCCCGCGCCCACGATTATCAAGGGAAACCGTCGCGCTCTTCTCCTGAAGAATGTCGATCAGGCGGCGGGTCATCATCATCAGCGTTTGACTGGCGCTGATCTGGAGGCAGGGCGGGATGAAGCTTTCGTCGTAAACGTAGTTGCCCGATCCGTCTCTCTTGATGCGTCCGATCGGCAAGGTCCGCAATTCCCCGGCATCCTCCGTATCAAGGAGCAGTCGTATGTTCTTTCGTCCCAGTTTGAGCGGCTTCTCATCCAGGCCGGTATTCTCATCAGGAAGGATTTTTTCTTCGGCAATATACCTCGTCCGCCCTTTGTTTTGCTCATCGGGAAAAGAGCAATTCGCTGCCCCAAGCCTGTGTGGCGGGACCGTCAGGAGCACCGTCAGGTTCTCGCGAATGGGCGGGAAAAGGTCGCTAATATTGCGCGGCGAGGGAACGGGATCACTCTCCGGAATATTGAAGGTGAGCCCGTCCTGAAAAATGCCGCGTGCATGCACTAGGGCTACCGTGCCGTTGCGAAGAGCTTCCCCATCGAGTTCGAGCCCGACCAGTCCATAGGGCTCAAACCATAAGTTCGAGATCTCGAAATGCGTGACTTCTTCGAAAAAGCGACCCTGCACTTGAAAGTGGTGTGGCCCCAGATACATGCCCTCCGACCACACAACTTTGGAAAGTTGCTTCATGGAGTTGATCCGATAGCTCTTAGATTTCCTTTATCTTTGCCAGCCGCAGCCCAAACGACTACCTAAAGTCTTCTCCGCTGCTTTGCGGGTTCGTTTCCTCAAGCCCGAGTGGCAGCCCCGTTTCGAGACCATCAATCACCGTTCCTCGTGGCAGGAGGAACGGAGTGCCGCCTGGAGGTGAGCATAACATAAATTAAGCTTGGCTTCATGCTGGCTGCAACGTTAATATTACAACATCTCAGGTCAAGGCAGAACTCTTTCGCGATTGCGTGCCCATGATGCAGGAGATGCGGATCACAATTCTGACTCATGAATTGGCCCCTTCCGTTTCCTTACGGCTTGCAGCCAACTCCTTACTGCCTTCCGTTCTTGAAGAGCTGCAAGTCTCCTGCCACCTTGCCCCTGAAACCTGACACCTGTCTTTTCGGCGGAGTTGCTAAGGTTGTACAACTAATTTCATGATAATATAAATATCAAACGAAGATGGTGGATCAGCCATGGATTTTCAGGGAAGATACCAGATTCTGGAAATGCTGAGTGACGGGGAAGCGAGGACCTTCAAGGCGCTCCAGACTTCGTCCGGCCGCATCGTACTCCTACACCAACTTTGGGAGGAGCGGACTCCTCCCAATCAGCCTGATTTGGCCTCACTGGTTTTCGGGTTCCTCCGACGCGCGACTGCCGAAGAAATGAAGAGTTTGGTCGACATGGGCGAAGAGGCGAACCGCGTGTTCGTCGTGACCGAGGATCTGCCTGAGTGTCAGGACCTTCGACAATGGCTCCAATCAGCGCCAGGGACGCTGGGAACGGCAGGGAAGGCGAGTGTGCCCAAATCTGCTCCAAGTGGTGATTCCAGCGCAATCGCAGCAACCAGGGGCTTGGTCTCGCACGCAAGGCAAGAGGATTTGGCTTCGCCTGGACCCACGCAGCTTTTCACAACCCCGAAAGTTATTGCCGACCAGACGTTATCTGCATCTGAAGAAAAACCTGCGAGCACCCCGACAACACATCCAGAACCTGCCGTTGAACCGGGGACTTTTGCGAGCCCTGCCAAACTCGCGGGAGACTTAGGAGGGCTCTCAGAAGGCGAGGTTTTGAAGGCAGCGGAGCCCCCAGTTGCGCCACCTCCACCCTCGAGGGAAAGGGGTGAGGTCAGCGAGTTCACAAGGGCCTTCTTCGGCAAGGACATGCCGGCGCCGAAGGCGGCTAGGCCCGTTTCCTCCCCACCTGAAAAGCCGAGCGCACCCCCAGCCCGGACCGCGGAAAAGCCTCCCGACCGCCAGCTTCCGGCTGGCTTCGAAGTGGTTTTCGAGAGCCGCAAACAGCAGCCTCGCGTTCCCGCACCGCCGGCACGTAAGGAGCCTCTACCGCCTCCGCCCCCCGCGCCGGGTCGTGAGGAAGGGGCGCCGGGAGAATTTACACGAATCTTCTATGGTCGGGACGAATCGAAGGGCATACCACCCAGCCCTGAACCCGCCGCCGAGAGAACGCGCTTGCCTTCTCTAGCCCCTGCCCAACCATCTCAATCCGAGGGTTCTCGGGAATTCACGAGACTCTTCAAGGCTGCGCATGTGAAGGAGCCGCCACCTGCTGCGCCCTCTGTCGAGGCCAAGCCGACCCGTGAGCGTCCGCCTCAATCTCCCCCACCTCCACCCTCTGCCGTGGAATCTGAAGGTCCGGGTGAGTTCACGCGAATGTTCCACGCTGGCCCGCAGCCGACCCGGCCAGCGGGACCTTCGATCCCCACCAGTTCGCCCAGGCCGCTGGTTCCATTGTCCGGTTCCTCGAGCCAGCAAGGTCCCGGGGAATTGACGCAATTGATTCAGGGGTACCAGCCGCAGAAGAGTGGACCGACACTTCCAGTGGTCCAGCGACCCGAACCAGTGGCCCCGCCTCCGCCCCCGGCGGCCGATAAAGCAAAACCTGGCGCATTCACCCTGATCTTCCAGCGGCCGTCTGAACCGACAACCCCGCCGCCTCCTGCTGTACTGTCACCACCGGTTGTACAAACTCCACCGACTGCCCCGCAATCACCCGAGGAGGATGAGTACATGCGCATGTTTGAGCTTCCCGGTGGAGGTGCAGGCGCGCCACCGCAGGGTGCTCCGCAGGCGCCACCTCCGGCAGTACCACAACCGGCCGCAGGGCGTGCCGCGCCGGTGATCCCCATGGTGTCTGTTTCGCCTCCTGTGGCTCCCAGCATGCCCTACGTTCAACCACCTGTGGTGCCTCAGCCGCAACCATACCAGATACCCGCCCCGCAGTTTCAACAGCCTGCCGTGCCTTCCCCATTCGTTACGCCTCCACAACCTGTGATGCCGCAGATGCAGCCGATGGCCGTTCCCGTGCCCGTGGCGCCTCAGGTAGCGCCCCCCCAAAGCGGCAAGAGCAAATTCCTTGTACCGCTCATCATTTTGGGAGGACTGTTCTTGATTGCGGTGGTATTGATTCTTTTCTTTGCTCTTAAACACTAGCCAAACGGATTTGAAATTCTCCGCCCTCCTGAGGCAGTCGAGGGTCGAGAGTCGAAAGTCG
>Ga0208037_1001306_pt1 | contig 12408 bp, 10 predicted proteins | sample June2015DPH_13_1_3_FD_184710 | JGI IMG/M metagenome (GOLD analysis project Ga0208037, IMG submission 184710) | Peatland microbial communities from SPRUCE experiment site at the Marcell Experimental Forest, Minnesota, USA - June2015DPH_13_100... | ecosystem: Environmental > Terrestrial > Soil >...
AGCAAGGTCCGCCTGTCTCCGCCAGTGAAGGCGAAGCGCCGAACCTTGCCAAACGTCAGTTCACCCTTCAGCGCGAGCATCAAGAATAGGAATAAGAGCGCCGGAAAAAGCACTTCCGCAGCGACGTGGTGATTGACATTGCCTACCATCGAACGCAAGATATTCGCTGGGATGACCGTAAGAAGTGCGGCCGCAACGATGCCCGCCTTCCAGTCAAAGACAAGCTTTGTTATGTAATATATGGGCAAGATCGCGAGAGCTCCCAAGAGCGCAGGGAACGTCGCGACGCCGACCTGCCAGTCGACGTGAAACAGCGCCATCGCCACCAGCGTATATGCCGCAGCCAGAAAATCGAAGAGTGGTGGCCAGCCGATCCAAAATCCGGTGGGATAGTTGACATAAGGATCGTAGGCAAGCACATAAGGAAAATGCTGTATCGTGTTCTCGATTATCCGGAGGTGATAGTACGGATCAAAATCGTTGATGATAATGCTGCCACCTTGGATGGAACTCGCCCACGGGAGTATAATTCGCAAATAGAGAGCAACGATGAAGATAACAAGAAGCATCACGGCCCTTTCCGCGTGCGTTTCTTTAAACCATCCCAAGTTCGTGTGAATCTCCCCTCGAAGGTCGCTCAATGCAGCTACTAGATCTTTTAAGGCACGTTCGTTGCTGGGGTGTCGAGGTGCCAACTGACAGCGCGAACACATATTTTAGAGCATCGTGAACTATTTAAAGTGTGCGTCTGCCGGCGCTCCTTATATATTGCCTGCAGCAGAACATGATGTTGAGTGGCGCTGCTGCGTCCGATGACTGTGAGGTTCGATGTTCAGAAGTCAGACAAAAAAAAGTAGACTGCCGCGTGAGGAAGATGTCACTTACCTTATTGACCGGGCAGATGACAAGTTCAAGCACGGGCAGTTCGGCGACGCTGTCCATCACTATGACGCTGTGCTTGAGCGAGCGCCCAACAATTTCAGAGCGCTGCACAACAAAGGCTTAGCGTTGTTCGCTCTTAGCAAGTTCCAAAAATCAATCGAGTTCTATGACAGAGCGCTTGAGATTCAGCCAAATGCGTCCCACGTGAAGCTCAATAAAGCAATATCATTAAACAGCAACAGAAACTTCCAAGAGGCCAAAAGCTTGTTGGATGAGATTGTACGACTTACCCCGACGAACAAGGAAGCACTTAACGCGCGGGCTTTGTCAGAATTCAACCTCGGTCTTGATAGCGAAGGGATGGAAGACCTCAAAAAAGCTATAGAAATTGATCCCACCTACACTATGGCCTTGAATAACCTTGGATGTTTCTACCTCGGCCTAGGCGAACTTGATTTAGCTATTGAATGTTTTGACAAAACTCTCGCCCTCGACACAAGGAACTACGACGCCTTTTTGCTCAAAGATATGGCGGTCCAAAGACGCGAAAGAAGGCTAACGCGTCCCTAATCGGTCAATTAACGACTAGCCTATAGCCACCTTTGGTTGCTTTACTCTCAACAGACCTTTTTCTGATGGCCGCCTCGACAGCCCATTGTGGTCAGCTGAAAATACAAAAAAAATGTGTGAGTAATTTATAAGTACGACGTTGAACAAGCCACAAAAACTGACCCGCCAACTAGGATATGCGGGGTTTAACCGACGACGGCGTTTATGTCAAATGAATCAGCTCTTGGAACGGGGAAAACGGACGGCCAAGACGTGCTCGAGCGGATAATCAATAATAACATTGTTATCTTCCACTGGCAGGAAAAACGTGTTAGCGACCACGTTGCGCAAATAAGCATTGCTGGCTGCGAAGACAGCTCCTTGCCTGTCTTGACCTTTAAGGCAACAGGATTTGCTCAAACGTTCGAAACCCCCCAACACGCTGAAGCCTTTGTTGTTAGCAATACCGTTGGATTCATTCACGTTGGAAATATGCGAGGAGATGCTTATATCCAAGACCGATCGATTGCCGAACAGCTTAGATTGCATCTCGTGCTAAAACCAACCAGCGAACGAACGATACTGAGCTGCGAACTCACATTTGCCAGCTCCGGCGCACTCGAGACTCTGAATTAACAAAGTGAGATCGCCGCTACTTTTTCTGGTTATGCACGTCTCTCTTGGCAATCTCCCAGACCCAACACATATTTACGTCAGTGTCTCGAGACGCTATCTTTGGCCTAGCGAGACCGCCACGAGTGCCGAATTGAACTCGCGAAAAGAACGCAAAAAGGACAAACTGAATTGGCGTTGAGTCATATTGGTACTTGCCGAGCAAGCGAAAGGACGCTGCGACAGTCACGTGCAAACTTTCGAGGGCTATAGATGAACGAACACGAATTTGACTTCCTAGATATACCTGCGCCTGATCGAGAGCTGATCAGTAATTTTGTGAGCGCAGTGCACGCCTGGGCGCCAACAAGTCTCGAATCGATCGTTCTCTACGGTTCAGTTGCAAAAGGTGTCTTTCCAGAAGTCTATGATATCGATATAGTGATGCTCTTTTCCAGTGATTTCGATCATCCGCAGTTTTACGCTGAGGTTTATCGAATAATAACAGAACTTGAACCTCAGCGCGAAATGCACGTCGTGCTAAAGTGGGAAGCAGAGATAGAGCCAGCGTATCAAGAGTTAATTGAAAAGGAAGGTATCACGCTGTTTCCGTAAAAGTGCTGCTGTTTCCTACATCAGGGGATGCACGATGGTGTCCTTCTTGGACAATAGCTCGTTTATCGTCGGCGAATCCTTCATTGCGTTGCTGATTGCACTTTTTGTCGCCTGGTAGTTATAGTCATACAGTTTTTTCTTGTCTTTGGCGCTGCCGTGAATATAGACTGATGCGATTATCATCAGCTGATTTACCATAGAGGCCGGAATTACGTTTTCCTGAACACTGTCGAGAACTGCTTTTGCTATCGCGGCTTGGGCAGGCCCGAACATAAGCTCAGCTTGCGCTTCGCCCTTAATCGAAACCTTGTTTACCATAAGCGTGGTCGGCTTGACGGCATAGTTTGGGGCCAATATTGCTAACAGCGCAGTATGGCCCATTCGCGGCGTTGCGAGACCTGTGAGGAAAGCCGTCTCAAAAGGGCCTCCCTTTTGACCGATTGCGATGTCGATGTGTGCAAGTTCCGGCATCTCGCCAACTAAGGCCTCGCCAGTTCGTGTACCTAGTTCCTTTCTCGAGTCTTCGCTCTCCATTTTTTTGTGCCTCGTACTGAGCTACTTTCGGTGCCCGTATATATCGTTTGCCGCGTGACACCGCGTCGTCTCTGGAGGAAAAACTCAGAAAAAAGCTAGAAACCGTCGATTTCGTCCGATGCTGAAAGGTTTATGTTGATAAAAGGATAGTAAAAACCATGAAAATTATCATAGGATACGAGAGTTACCATGGCAATACGCGAACAATGGCGTATGCATTGGAGCGCGGAGCACGCGAAGCAGGAGCCGAGACACTGATCAGAAACATACGACAAATAAAGCCTTTCGATATCAAGAGCGCAGACGTGGTCATTGTCGCCACTCCTACGTACCATCAAAAACCGCCCTCGAACGTGCGTTACTTTATGAAGAATTATGATAGTTTCGATTTTAGCGGCAAGACAGCTTTCGTGTTAGGTTCCTACGAGGAACTCGGCGACGCGATAGACCAAACCATAGACTTCTTCCGCTCCAGAGGCGCGACTGTCCTCGTCCCGCCAATTAGAGTGAAAGGTAAACCAACCAAAGCCGATCTCGAATCGTGCCAGCAAAAAGGATCCGAAATAGCGACCAAGTAGCGCTCTTGTTAACGCCTCGAAGCCTCTTAGCGCTGCAATGCTAAGCTCAACGGTCAAATGCTGCGCATCAGGCCTATTTTGTTGAAAAAGGGATCGAAACTTTCTTGCTTCAGATGAGGCAGCGAAGCTTGTCTGCGCTTTTGATCAGTTGCATAAGGAGCCGTTTGGTTACACCAGGTCAATCTCGAGCCCGTCAGCAAAAACGCGCGGTTTGCGAATTATCGCATCGAGGTGCACGCCGGCAACGACGTTTCCTCCTATCGTGCTGTTGTCGCCTAACGCGATGTGCGCAGTTCCTCGCACCTTCTCATCTTCCAAAACAACGCCGATTATGCGCGCGCGCGGATTTGTTCCGATTTTGAGAACTTCCTTCGCACGGTCGCCTTGGACGTCGACGGCGAGTCCTTCTTCGACTCGAATCCTTAGAGGATTTTTCAAAAGTTCGAGCCCGGCCATGGAGCCATCGATCACGACGGTGCCTGTGCAGTTTTCGGGAGCCGTATAGACTTCCCCTGCGGGCAGATTTGTGCTGCAACCTTTCTGTCGACAGCACCCCACGTCGAGGTTCCATTTCGACGCATCGACTTCAAACGAGATGTCAGTTCCGAGCTCTGACGTAATTCGGATCTCCGACGCGCCTTTGAATGTTTCGGCGAGGCGGCGGGTTTGTTCCATCACCTCTTGGGGCTCCGCAGTCAAACCGCCTTCAATCATCATTTGCTCAGTGACGCCGGGCATGCTCGCAGTTCGGACGCCGGCATCGTTTGCCTGCTTTCGCGCGCTCGTGTGCGTCAATGACATCGTCGTAGGGGCGATGACAACGTCAACGCTTCGCATCGCTTCTGCCACTGCTCGGGGGGGCTCTTCTCCGTGGCGGGAGCGGGGTGGCATCGTCATCATTATAGCGTCGCAATCCATTTCACGCGCGGTATCGTACAACGATTTGGCAATTCTAAGCCTCAGCGTGTCGGTGACGATAAGCACGGTCTCTGTTTGTTTTAAGCCGAGGTACGTATGCAAAATGGTCCACGAGCTTTTGTATCCGCTGATGGGCTCACTTCCTTCGAAGTCCTTGAGTGCTCCACCCTTATATAACTATTTTATGCCATTCGTTGAAACGACGCCCAGCAATCGTTGCCCGTCCGCAAGCGTTCCGCAGTTGATTTCGTTTACAAAAACATTAAACTAGCAGCACTGCTATTAATATCTGTTTCAATGAGACAAAGTGAGGCTGAAGGAGCGAGCATCGTGCAGATCGAACAGATACACGATCTGTGGGCCTACGTGCTTCCAGATGACAAGCTGGTGACCGGAAGCAGCTACGGAAACAAGAAATGCTTCGCGAATTCAAAGGCGACGGGAGCAATCGAAAGCTTGTTTTCACTCGACCTGGGGAGGAACGTCATTGGCTCAACGCTCGTCCGCTACTACGACGCGGAATCCGGTGTGTTGCTTGAACAGACCGGCACAGGAGATTTCACAATTCATCCGGCCTATCAAAAACGTAACTTCAAACTCGCCCACGGACTCCGCGTGTCGGAGATCTTTTATGTGCCAAATGCGCCGCAAGACAATCTTGACGAGTGTGCGGCCGCGTATTTAGGGCTAAAGGTTACGAACAAGAGCGCAGACGTCCAGCGGATCTCTATAGTAGCCTACTCGGACCTGCGCCCCAGGTTCCTCGCAACCGCTCCCGATGTGGAGGTCCGTTATAGCTACAAGAACGCAGCCATCATAGCGAGCAATCAAAGTAATGAGCACTGGACGAGATTCTTTGGCACGACGGCGAAGAATCCGATCTGCTCGTATACCACCGACATTTCAGCGGTCACCGACAACTTCAACATCACCCCTAGTCTGCGCCCCTCATGCGAGCAGTATGTTGGCAGCAGTTTCTCCGCAGAGCGCTGTTCCGTACAGTACGTTCCGCTGGCAACCGATTCTGCTGACCTGAGGTCAGCAAAAAGCGGCACGGACGAGCGCGCAATCATCGGCAGGATCCAAGTAGACATCGATCTGTCACCCGACGAGGAGGAAGAATTCACTTTTATGATCGGCTTCTCGCTGGCCGGCGATGCAGACGCCATTCGCAAATTTGAGCTGCTTGAAGACTACGAGAAGGTGTACGAACAGACAATACGCCATTTTGTGAATGAATGCAGCTATTCTGTCGTCATGACGCCGGACCAGGTTATTAACCGAGGGGTGCAGTGGGCGAAGGCTAATATGGCTCGCGTGAAAGCCCTGTATCCGCAAGGCTGGGGATTCACGAATGATCCAAGCCTCTCAAGCAATATCGTCGCCCGAGACACCGCGTGGTTCGCGTTTGGATGCGACTACGTCGCTCCGGAGTTTTCCAAGCATGCTCTGAGCGTCTTCAAGCGGCTGCAATCGGCCGATGGGCTCATCGCCGAATACTATAACGGCGTGAGCGGAGAAGTTGACGATTACCAGCTCAACATTAACGACGATACGCCGCTCTACATCCTCGCCGTCGAGCACACGTTCCAGATCACCGATGACCGCTCATTTCTCGACGAGATGTACCCTTCCGTAGAAAAAGCAGCGGATTACATTATTTCTCAAAAGGACGAGCGTGGCCTCGTATACTGCAAATCAAATGGCGTGGGCGTCTATGGCATCTGCGGCTGGCGGAACATAATCCCAAACTACGCCATAAACGGCGCGGTTACCGAGGTTAATGCAGAATGCTTCGCGGCGCTGCGAGCGACGGCGCTGTTGGCCGATTTTATGGGCCACGACGATCGAGCGGAGTATTTTCGGACAGAAGCCAGGAAGCTCAAGAACGCGATGAACACGCACTTAATCGACCTCAAGAGCGGTTTTTACTACTTAAATATCGATATTTTTGGCAATGAGCACCCTGACGTCACGTGCGATCTGATATTTCCGGTGATCTGGAACGTAGCTACTCCCACCACATCGCACCTCATCATTGACCGGCTGAACCGCCCCGACTTCTTGACGACCGCAGGCTTGCGGACCGTGCCGCGGACGGCTCTCAACTACCATCCCGAACGAGGATGGGGCTTGACGGGCGGAGTGTGGCCTGACGTAGCCTTCATGTTTGCCTATTCGTGCTCAACGCATCAGCCAGATGTGATGGTAAACATTATGCGAGGCACGTTTCGCCAGTACGAGCTCGACCCAACAAACCAGAACACCGTCCCCGGACAGTTCTCCGAGTGGTATCACGGGGAATCCCTCGTTAATAACGGCATGAAGCTGTCACCGTGGTTCCCGCCGAAATACTTGTGGACCGCCGTGGAAGGCGTGTGTGGCGTTGGCCTCTACCGTGGGTTGCACATCAACCCCAACATTCCCCTTAGATGGAAATGGGTAAGCCTCTCAAACATGCCGTATCACGGCAGCGCGGTGACCTATTTTGCGTGCTGGGTGAAAGGGGCCCTCAATATTTTCGCAAACTATCCGTTCGGGACGAGTTTGAAAAACGCCCGCATCGAGCTCGATGACGATGTTACGACCATGATCCACGAACGGCTCGAAGAGATTCACCTCGTAGCGCTCGCGTCGCCGTCCCACGTCGTTATCTGTGTCGGCAACATGGCGGCGAGTTCGACTTCGTTCACCTTCAGTGTGAGTGAGATCGTCGAAACCTACATCACGCCCGGCCGCTATAGGATACGGGTGTTTCACAGCGAGATCGACGACTGGTACGATCAAGGAGTGCGCGAAAGCAGCAACATCCGTGGCTTCACCGTCGGACTCGAAGTGGGCGGGTTCAAGCTCATTGAACTGACCGCTCAGGTCGCTTAGCGCGGCCCGTCGTCAACCGCCTTGAGCCACTCTTGAAGCAAGCGCTCGTCCGTAGCCGCGGTGTTGTCCAGCGTGAGGGGAGTAACGGAGACAAACCCGTTGTTCAGGGCGTAGACATCAGTATCGGGCTGCTGACTACTCTTGAAGTCGCTTCCGATCCAAAAGTACGCGTTTCCGCGCGGATCCAAGCGTTCTATGATCCTAATGTCAAAAACGTTTCGCTGAAGCCGTGTTGTTTTATATCGCGCGACGGCAGCGCCCATCGGAACGTTGACGTTCAGTACATCTACCTTCGCCGGCAGCCCGCGAGCAAGGGTGTGAGCGGCTAGTGTCCTACCAGCCTCTGCTGCCAAGCTAAAATCTACTTCGGATCGTGCCTCAAAGACGTGTGCCCGATGCGCCTGCAGTGAGATGGCAATCGCGGGAATGTCCTGGCTTGCGCCAGTTAACGCGGCGCCTAATGTGCCCGAGGTCATGACGGACTCTGTACTGAGGTTCTCGCCGACGTTGATGCCTGCCACCAACAAGTCTGGTTTTCGTTTCAAGATCGCATATTCAGCAATGAGCACTGCGTCCGTGGGGGTTCCGGCGACCGCATACGCTTCGTGTCCCTCAACTTTCGCGCTGGATACCCGAATTGGCTCAAAGAGCGAGAGTGACCTTCCTACGCCGCTTTTTTGGACCGAAGGCGCGACGATGATGAGCCTGCCAAGATCGCTTAGCGCGTTTGCTGCTGCGAGGAGCCCCAAGGACCGTATGCCATCGTCGTTCGTTATCAGAATTGTTTTTTCCTGCGACATGACACTCCTTGCAGCAGCTATGGGCGCCTGTGCAAGCCAGGTGGCGCTCAAGCACGAAAGCCTCACTCACCACGCCAGCAACGTGAGTAGAGACGCTTCGTTTGATCTAACGCGCAGTTCAATGCGTCAGAGTAGCGAACACCTTAGTGCGCGGGACGTAATAGTCTTTGCGCAATACGGTTGTTGGAGGGCCCGCGCGGGTTTGAGGGTATTATGGAACATCCCTCAGCGATTCTTGTACCACACGTTACACGCACCCTCACCGGAAACCATGCAGGGTCCCACCGCTTTGTGCGGCACGCATACCTTTGCGAATAGTTTACAGTCGGTCGGCACTCTGAGCCCCTGCAAGACGAGGTTACAGATACACCCGGTTTTAACTTCTTTGCTCGTGAAATCGAGATTGTGCCTAAGCCGAGCATCGTAAGACTCAAACTCACGCTTTATCGCGTACCCTGACTGACTAATGACGGGAAAACCGCGCCATTCAACGTCAACGACGTCGAATGTCCGTTGCATGAGCTTCTGCGCTTTGACGTTTCCTTCGTAGTGCACGACGCGCGGATACGCATTTTCCACCTTGTGCTCGCCATTCACAATTTGCTTAGCGATAAGATACAAACCGTAAAGCACGTCATTGGGCTCAAATCCTGCGACTACCTGTGGGACCGGAAATTCTTCGAACGGCCGCAATCCAATAATGGTGCAGACGTGTCCGGGCAGCAAAAAGCCGTCTATTTGAGCCCCGGATTCGCTTACTTGCTCCAAAAGCCACCGTAGCGCCGGAGGAATGAGTCGATGGGAGCACAGTATCGAGAAATTACGAGGTAGCGTCTGCAATAGCGCTACCGAGCTCGTTGGCGCCGTCGTTTCGAACCCCACGGCGATAAACACCACTTCATTGTCGGTCTTTTTTGCAAGCTCCACGGCGTGCGTGATGCTGCCGACGATGTGCACGTCCCCTCCTGAATCAGCAAGAGACCCATCGGTCCCGGGCACGCGCATCAGATCTCCGTAGGTCGCAACCGTAATGCCATCCTTCGCCATCTTTATGGCCGCATCGATTTCGCCTTGGGGGGTGATGCACACCGGGCAGCCGGGACCCATTACCACACGCAAGTTTTCAGGCAGAAGGGATCTCACGCCAAAACGAGTTATCGATGCCTCGTGGGTCCCACAGACGTGCATTATTTTGATCTCTTCACCGTGTTTGCGCACGAGCTGGCCTATTTTTTCGGACAGCCTAAGTGCTGTTTGGTGGTCGCGATAGTCTACGTTCAAAATCCTTCTCCTGTTGGTGAGCAGCGCCGATACATGGCCAATGCCGCCTCACCGCCAAACTTCATATGGAGTACAGAGTTGAGCCATACTAAAAATATTTAGCTACGTCAGAAACAAGTGCGGCATTTTACGAAGAACGATGAAATCGCTCTCTTGCCACGCAATAAGCTTCGAAACACAACGCGGGCACGACACGCCATGACCGATGCGTCATGGTGCGCGACGAAACCTCGGTCTCAAAAGCAACTATGGTTCGAGTTTCTGACCGACGTCTCGGCCGGGGTAACGGTGGCTAGCACAAAACAGCTATAGGCCGCAAAGAGATGCCCGACGCTGAACATCGATAGGCATCTGTAAAACCGGCCTATAACAACAAATCGTCACGAGAGAATGGGGCGTGAGCCGCTATTTTTCACTTACATAAAACAGGGTTCTATACCAGTGCTTAATCGAACGCAGCCGAGTCTAAGCCTTGATCTGCGCAGCAGAGAATCCTTTTCCCGCAAGGATATCTTTGACTCTGTCCTTGTGATTCCCCTGCAATTCAATGAGACCGTCTTTCACAGTTCCTCCGCATGCAAGTCGCGCCTTGAGGTAGCTCGTAAGCTCTGCGAGGTCGATTTCGTGAGGGTCCATTCCCTCGATGACGGTGACCTCCTTTCCGTAGCGCCTTTTGTTTACCTTCACCGTTATTCGCTGCTGTTCCTTGGCTACTTCTTCACATATGCATAACTCGCTAGGGAGTCCGCAAACGGTACACATTCCAGAGCTCATGCCTTTTTGGAAACCTCCGATTTCTCCGTATGTATCTACTTATGTCGCTTCTGATTATATAAACATTAGAGTTGTGTCAGGGCCTTTTTCGGCTTCTTGCCGCCAGATTGAACCGCTTCCGAGAAGGCCCTCACAGAAAAGTCGGGCTTTGAAAAATAGGAAAGATCCGCCAGCGGAACAAAAACTGTAGATTGCTACGGCCATCGACAGTCAGGTGCTTTCACTTCTACCTATAAATACATTTTTTACTGATCGTGTTTTATGTAACTAGCATGCAAGAACTTGCCAACGACGAAGCTGTTGCGTTTATCAAAACGAAAAAGTACGGAAATTTAGCGCTGTGCAAAAGCAATCAGCCGTACAGCATTCCGATCGCCTACACGCATACCGACACAGCAATTCTCCTCTATCAACACTCCCGCGGACGGACGCTCGAATATCTTGAGGCAAACCAACGGGCCTGCTTTGAAATTCACGATATTAAGGGCTTCCAAGACTGGAAGTCGGTCATTATTGAGGGCTGGATCAGCCGCGTCACAGATCCTTCGGAACTCAGAGACTCGCTCAAGACTATTGAAAAGAACATCAAATTGATGGAGGGGTCATATGAGGAGACCGCACGAGCCATATCGAGTGGCCGGGTCGGAGGCGTTTACAAGATCTTAATCGAGAAGCTCAGTGCCGTTCAATCGTCGGAGTAAGCGCATCTGACCAGCTGATAGGAGCATTCCACTTCTTCCAAACTCGCCACGCAACCTGCGGAACTGCCTCCAGAGTTTAGATTACGCTTAAATACCGTCGCACGACCTCGTTTGCGCTTCAGCCAGCTCCTTGAACAGCTTCTCTTCACACGCTCGACATCGCATTTGTTAGTCTCAAACAGAGCCATGCGTTTGATCGACTTTTCCGCACCTATTGCGGGAATTGCGCCCCATTAAAACTGCTAAAGATATATCACTCTAACTACGAGTCTTATAGAGTCGTGCTCTCGTCCGGCATCCCTATCGAACCAGGCGGCGACTCAACAGCTAGACGAACAACGTCGGCGCGGGCGCGAGCGAAATGGGAGGCGTGATGAGCAATAGTGAGCTGAATTGGAAGATTGGAGGCGAAGCCGGATACGGCATCATGACGGTCGGAGAGATCTTCTCAAAAGCGTTTATCAAAGGCGGTTACTACGTCGTTGCACACACCGAATACCCTTCGCTAATCCGCGGTGGCCATAACACCTTTCAGGTCAGGATAGCCGCGCAGCAGATACGAGCCCCTACCCAGCCCGTCGACGTCCTTGTGGCGCTGAATGCCGAGACAATCACGCTGGATCTGGACGATTTAGTCCCGGGAGGTTTGCTTCTTTACGACGCGGCAAATTCCGACGTTGCACCAGCGCGCGAAGACATTACCCTGTGTGATGTGCCGCTCGCGCAGCTCATGGCAGACCTGCACCTTCCCAAGGTGGCCATAAACATGGCCGCGATGGGCGCCTCTGTCGGCCTGATCGGTTATGAGCTTAGCCTCTTAAACGCGGCCATCGAAGACGCGTTTGGAGGCAAAGGCGAAAAAATCGTCGAACAAAACGTGGGCGCGGCAAAGGCGGGATACGAGTACGTCGCCCGTGCCTACCCGGAGCCGTATAAGGGCGGGCTGCCCCCAGTCGAAGGGCCGCCACGGATGACGCTGACCGGAAATGACGCGATCTGCATGGGCGCCCTCAAAGCCGGGATGAAGTTCATCGCCATCTACCCGATGACGCCAACGCACACCATTATGACGTACATGGCCGCGCACGCGCGCGAGTACGGCGTTGCGATGATACAGCCCGAGGATGAAATCGCCGGCATCAACCTCGCCGTTGGGGCCAGTTTTGCCGGCGCTCGTTCGATGGTGGCGACCTCAGGGGGTGGCTTTTCGCTCATGGTTGAGGGGCTCGGCCTCGCAGGGGCGACCGAGAACCCGCTGGTCGTCGTCGAAGGTCAGCGCCCCGG
>Ga0208037_1001309_pt1 | contig 12388 bp, 12 predicted proteins | sample June2015DPH_13_1_3_FD_184710 | JGI IMG/M metagenome (GOLD analysis project Ga0208037, IMG submission 184710) | Peatland microbial communities from SPRUCE experiment site at the Marcell Experimental Forest, Minnesota, USA - June2015DPH_13_100... | ecosystem: Environmental > Terrestrial > Soil >...
AATTCCTGAGAGGCGATGAGGACCGCGGGTTCGTCTTTCATCATCTCCTGTCTACATCGCAGTTTATTGCGATTCTGGCCTTCGCGACGGCAGTGTGGATGGCTCTAATCCTCCGCCGCAAACCTGCGCGGCAGCAGGCAAGGGCTGTCGAGACCACTGAGGGCGCAGGGCGCGGGAACCCCCAGGATAAGAAAGTGTGTGAGGACGTGGCCCCATCGGCAAGGGTCAAGGCTGCAACCATGCCTCGTGCGCCGAAAAGGGCTCGGGATTAGGGGAGATGGGTAGTCTCCCAATTCGACTGTCGGGCCGCCTCTCTCCTGCCATGGCGGGACGGGAGGGCCTGGCCGGTCCCGCCTTGCGGGACCCGGCCCTACCAGGGAGATGATATGGATTTGAATGAACCTGAAGGAGCTGCGGGGGGCGGGAAGACCGGACAACCGGAAGCCGGCGGCAAGGTGAGCAGATTGGCGAGCCGAGGCAAAGTGCTGATCGGCGCGGTGCTGGCGGTGACCCTGGTGTCGGGTCTCTATCTTGTCAACCGGTACTGGATCGCCCCCGCCCTGGAGACGCAGGCCATGAGCGGCGGGGATCATCCTGATGCGCCGCCCATTTCACTGACGGACATCGGCGGCAAAAAGCTGGACCTGGCTGACTACAAGGGCAAGGTGGTGGTGCTGGATTTCTGGGCTACCTGGTGCGGGCCGTGCCGGATTGAGATTCCGGGGCTCATGGAAATGCAGGACAAGTACGCAAAACAGGGCTTTTCGGTTATCGGCATCTCTCTCGATGATGAGCCTGGCCCTGTAGTGGAATTCTACAAGGAATTCAAGATGAACTATCCGGTGGCGGTCGGCAATCAACGTATAGGGGAGCTCTACGGGGGAATCTTTGGGCTGCCGACGACGTTCCTGATCGGCCGCGACGGACGCATTTACGCCAAGCACACCGGCGCGACAAGTCCCTCAGTGCTCGAGGATGAAGTTCAGCAATTGCTGGCTATGAGTCCGACCGCCGAGAATATGGGCTTCAGGCCGGGTATGACGGCGGGCACTTCAACCAAGATTGCACTGGGCGATCCCGCCGCCATCGATTCGGAAATTCCCGGCCTAAACATGACCAAGCTGACCGCCACACAGAAGGAGGCTTTGAAGAAGCAGCTCGGCGAGCTGAAGTGTCCGTGCCGTTGCGATTTGACGGTGCTGAAATGCCGCCAGGTGGACCGCGCTTGCAGATTCAGCTTGAAGATAGCGCAGGCGCAGATGGAGAAGCTTCTGAAATCGGGAGTCTGAAGCCCCATGATCCCGGTCGTGACGGCCTGTCGGGATGTCAAATTCAAAGGGACAATGATGAAGAGGCCAAAGCTGAATATGAAACCGTTTTTTTTCACTTGTATTTACGTTTGCCTGGCCGCACCGGTGGCTTGGGCACAGACGCCGGGGCAGGTGGTAAAGGCGAAGGTGACGATGGCGTCGCCAGTGGCGCGTCCCAATTCCATCGTCAGGGCGGCGGTGGTGGTGGAGGTCGTCCCCGGCTACCACATCAATGACCATCATCCTAGCCTCGATTATCTGATCCCCACGGAAGTCAAACTGGAGCCGACCAAGCAGGTGACGGTGCAGGACATTACTTACCCGAAGGGTGAGCCGAAGAAGTTTGCCTTCTCGGATGCTCTCCTGTCCGTGTACGAAGGGACGGTCCGGGTTGACGTGGCGCTGCAAGTTGAGCGCAAAACGCTGCCCGGAAAGTACGAGGTCAAGGGGCAACTCGCGTATCAGGCCTGCAACGATCACGCCTGCCTGCCGCCGGCGAGCGTGCCGCTATTATTCTCCTTCAAAGTGGTGCGCCGTGGGGCGCCCGTAAGGCGCTCGCAGTAGAATGCTGCCAGACAAAACGAGCCCGGATGAGCCCGAGCCGGCCAGCCCGCCGGTCTCGTCGCGCCGGGCGGTGATTTATCTTTTTGTCACGATGGCGGTGCTTGCCGCGTTTGTTTGGGCGCTGAGGCCGAACCGGCCGAACGTCAAGCCCTCCCCACTGCGCCCTCAAGACGCCGCTTGCCCTCAACTTGACGGCGAATTCACGCCCACGAATTTCACGGAACTGCCCGGCCTGGAACTTGCTTCCCTCAGCAAAGTGCGTCGGAACCATGTGCTCCTGCGGCTCAACTTCGAGCCCTGCCCGTGCGGCTGCAACACGAGCATTGCATACTGCCTCCTCAGCCATGCGCCCTGCGAGAAGTGTAAGGAGTTGGCGCAAAAAATCCTCGCGGAAGAACGCGACCGGCAGCAGCCCTGAGGCCGAGTTGGTGAAAATTTGAGCACAGCACGCGCGTCGTAATCTTCGGCCATAGCCATGCGCCGTGCTCGGTCGCGCTGGCCGGCAAGCTGTTCTTCAACCCCGGTAGCGCCGGCAGGCAACGCTTTTCCCTGCCACGAAGTTGCGGCTGGTTGGAGGTGTCGCCAGAGGGGGTGGAGGCGACAATATTCAGCCTGGAACGGTATAATAGGAAATTGCCTGAGAAAGTGTGGTTACCTGTCGGAGGTTAGCACCGATGTGGAAGTTCCTGAAATTCTTGAGAAATACGAGTGAAGTTCTCGCCACGGCGGGGGCGGTGCTGGCCGCAGCAATCGTCGTGGTCGAGACCTACCAGGCGCTGAGAAAGAAGATTGACGCTGCCGGCCCTTCCTAGCAGCTTGCCGAGAAGAAGCCATGCTTGCGTCATCCTGACGAGTCCGCCCGTCTTTATGGTTGGCGGGATGAGGAAGGATCCGGGAAGATGTAGAGGCGGCTTTACGCCGCCATTTGGCGATCCCGCCTTGCGGGATCGCCGCTACAGCATCAAATTGACCACTACCCGTTTGTCAGGACGACGCTTCCCCGCGCAAATGAGCTGCTGCCCGGTGAAGGCGCTCCACCACGCGCCTTTGCCCCAGAGCGGCCATTACTTCAAACAGGCCCGGGGCCACCGCTTGGCCCGTGAGTGCCACACGCGTGGCATTAATCAGTAGACCCGCCTTGACCCCTTTCTCCTCTGCCAACGCGCGCAGGCAAGCTTCCGTTTCCGTGAGGTCGAAGGGTTGGGCACAGGCAAGCCGCGCGCCGAGTTCGTCGAGCAACTCGGGTAATTTTGCATCCTTCCAAAACTTCTTCTGCGCCTCGGGGTCGTATTCGAACTCTTCACTGAAAAAGGCGCGACCGGAGCGGGAAAAATCTTTAATGCTGCGCGCGCGAGTTTGGAGCAGACGGGCGGAAATTTCGAAGCGCTGTTTTTCCTCCTTGCTGAAGGCCTCCTGCCAAAGCCCGGCAGCCCTCAGTTCCTGTTCAGCCCGCGCCAGAAGGTGCTCCGCGCGCAGATGCCGGAGGTACTCGCTGTTCATCCAGGCGAGCTTCTCCGGGTCGAAGACCGCATTGGATTTGGAAACGGCCGTGAGCTCGAACTCCCGCACCATCTCTTCACGGGTGACGATCTCCTTCTGAGCGGGCGGCGTCCAGCCTAGAAGTACGAGGAAATTCACCAAGGCTTCCGGCAGGATCCCCAGCTCGCGATAAGCGCCCACGGAAGTCGCGCCATGGCGTTTGCTCAGCCGTTGCTTGTCCGGGCCGAGGATCAATGGCAAATGCGCAAACCGCGGTTCCGGCGCTCCCAGTGCACGGTACATCAGGATTTGCTTGGGCGTGTTAGAAATGTGATCGGCGCCCCGCACCACGTGGGAAATGCGCATGTCGATGTCGTCGGCCACCACGCCCAAGTGGTAAGTGGGATGACCGTCCGAGCGGAGGAGAACGAAATCTTCAATTGCCTGGTTTTCGAGTTCGAGGTGGCCGAAGACCTGATCGTCAAAACTGGTTTGACCCGTGGCCGGGACACGAAACCGGAGTGCGAATGGACGGCCTGCACTTCGCCGCTGTTGCCGCTCATGCTCAGAAAGATGGCGACAAACGCCGTCATATCTCCAGGGCCTCTTTTGCGCTTCCGCTTGTGCGCGCTTGGCCTGAAGTTCTTCCGGCAGGCAGAAACACGGATAGGCGTGAGCAGAGTTTTCCAGTTCGCTTGCCATCGCGCGGTAGCGCGCGAGACGCTGGGATTGGTAGAACGGCCCTTCATCCCAGTTGAGTCCCAGCCATTCCATGCTCTGGAGAATTGCTGTGGTAAGTTCAGGCTTCGAACGGTCCACGTCCGTGTCTTCAATGCGCAGCAGGAACACGCCGCCGTGATGGCGGGCGAAGAGCCAGTTGTAGAGAGCGGTGCGGGCTCCGCCCACGTGCAGATATCCCGTCGGGGAGGGTGCAAAACGGACTCGAATTTTGGACATAGCGGATGGAGCCGGCAAGTCCGCGCCAGGCGTCCCAACAGGATGCTGAAAAAGATTTCTGCACGCTGTCATTCCGATCCCGCAACTGCGGGATCGGAATGACAGGTTAGACGGTTTTCAGCATCCTGCCAAAGGTGCGCGCAGACTCGCTGGTCCGAACTCACCATGCTAAGTCATTGGGAGCAAGATGGGAAGTGAGAGTTTTCCTCCGGGGCGGGTGCCTTGGCGGCCAGCGGCGCCGTTCGGGAGAGTCCGATATTTCCTGTCTTTCTGCCCGCTACCCGCCAAGGTCTCAGCGTCGCAATGAAGTGAGACGGATCGCGTCGCCGGCAGGGACTATCGTTTGCTCTTTCTATCGGCAAGGTGCGTCAAAACTTGAATTCATACGTCGGAATTTAACCAAACGTCCTCGAGCGACATGCGCTCCGACTCTTTGGAGCTTCCCGATTTCGCTACAGTGCTTGAACATGCCGGACGAGCTGCTCTGGAGATGACATGAGAGCGACGGCGTGTGTCGAGCCGCTCAGGCAGCCACGCTCGACGGAGAGGCTACTGTAATAGTCGTCGTAGCGGAATCCGGTTTCCCCGCGCCACATGGGAAAGAGGGCACAGGCCTCGAGCCAAGCGCCGAATACCGGCGTGATATCAAGGTAAGTATCCGGAGCAAAGCCCGTCGCGTCTTCCCAGTTGTCGGTGAAGTAGAGTTTCGGCACGTTGTGGGCCGCGTGTTCCCGGGTGAGAGCAGGCAGTCCGGCGTAGAAGACGGCGTCCTTCACGATCTCGAAGCAGGCCACGTGATCCTTGTGCCAGCTTCCGCGCCAATGGGTCAGGAGGACGTTGGGTTTGTAGCGCCGGATGAGGTCGCACACGGCAAACTTCGCTTCATCGCTGGCACGAATCTCTCCGTCGGGGTAGTTAAGAAATTCGACCTGCGCGCCGAGCAGGCGGGCGGCGCTTTGCGCGGCTTCACGCTGCAGGGCCGCGTATCGCGCCGGCGCAATAGTGGAGGAACCCCTCTCGCCGAGGGACAGGCTCAGAAAGACGCCTTGACCTCCGAGCCGGACGGTGAGAGCCACCGCGGCGCCCATGGCGAAGAATGCGTCGCCAGGGTGGGCCGCGATCGCCATGGTGTTCGCCGGTGCTGACGCCTCGGCCTCGAGGTTCCCGGAACTCGGACGCCCCGGCATGGGGCTGGCTTTTTCCTGGTCTCCGGCCACCGAAAAGGCGGCCGTCCCCAGGCTGAGATCCTTCAGGAAGCTCCGCCGGGTGGAATGATCCATATTCTGGCCTTTCGCGCGTCACGCCGCGTTCTTAAGCAAGAGCACAGTCACGCCGGCGCGCCCGCTGCCATCTTATCACCGCTTCACCGTTTGTACCCTTCATGCAAAGGGCAACTGCCAGCCGGGCACCGCCGGCAGTGCCCCTCTTCATTTCCGGTCTCCTGGGAGCCGGCGCTGCAAATTTCGCCTGACATTCTACCGCCCAATAGTATGTACGAGTCCACTTGTATAGACAACTGGAGCAGAAGCGCCATGCTTTCCTTGGCCATTAACCGCCACAGCGTGAGTCCGATCTACTACCAAATCCAGCAGAGGCTGCTGGAGCAGATTCAGACCGGCGCGCGCAAGGCCGGTGACCCGATTCCATCGAAGATTGAGGTCTACGCTTGCAGGGGGTGGTGTCATTTGGAATGGGGATCCACTCGAGCCGCCGGTCATTCCCGTCCCGCCCTGCGGGAGGAATCCACTCCGACGACAGCGCATTTCCGAAGGTTTGCCGAGTGGATTCCCGCTTTCGCGGGAATGACTGCGGCTTCGAACGCCCATGTCTCGCAAATGACACCAGTACCCGCTTGCAGGGGGGCCTTACATAAGGTGTAATAGACTGCATGGACGCGAAGGGGCAAGCCGCCGTTGAAATTCTGAAAAGATTACGCGGGGAGGGTTTTCAAGCGTTCCTGGTGGGCGGCTGTGTGCGCGACCTGGTGATGGGCTTTGTTCCCAAGGACTATGACATCTCGACCGACGCTGCTCCGGAGCAGGTGGTGCGGCTTTTTCCGGAAAGCCTGACGGTAGGGGCTCAATTCGGTGTGGTGATTGTGCCGCGCGAAGAAGGCAACGTGGAAGTGGCGACTTTCCGCAGTGATGGACGTTACACCGACGGGCGGCATCCGAGTCAGGTCCGGTACGCAAAAACTCCGCAGCAAGACGTCTTGCGACGCGACTTCACCGTTAACGGCCTTCTTTACGATCCGCTGAAGGAGCAGGTACTCGATTACGTGGGCGGGCAGGCGGATATCCGCGCGCGTCGCCTCCGCACCATCGGCGACCCTTATGAGCGCTTCAGTGAAGACCGCCTGCGAATGCTGCGCGCGGTGCGCTTTGCGGCGCGTCTGAAATTCACCCTGGATGCTGCGACGGAGGAAGCTATACGGAAAGAGGCGGCGGAGATCCGCCAGGTGAGCGCCGAGCGCGTGCGTGACGAAATCCTGAAGATCCTCACCGAGGGGCAGGCCCGGCAGGGTTTCGAACTCCTGGATGTAACGGGTTTGCTTCAGGAGGTGCTGCCGGAAATCAAGCGCCTGCAAGGGGTGGCCCAGCCAGCGGAGTTCCATCCCGAGGGGGATGTGTGGGTGCATACGATGATGATGCTGGAGGGCCTGCGTTCGCCCACCCCGACCCTGGCTTTGGGAGTGCTCCTCCACGACGTTGGCAAGCCGCCTACATTTTCCGTCCGCGAACGCATCCGGTTCGATAACCACGTGGAAGTAGGAGCAAAGATGGCGGAGGAGATTTGCAGTCGCCTGCGGCTTTCCTCGCGCCAGACGGAACAAGTGGTCGAACTGGTGAGGCACCACCTGCGCTTCAAGGATTTTCCACGCATGCGGCGCTCCACCCAGGTTCGTTTCCTGCGCCTGCCTGGATTTGAGGAACACCTCGAGTTGCACCGGCTGGACTGCCTGGCGAGCCATGGCGATTTAAGCACTTATGAAATGGCGAAGCGTCTGCTGGAGGAGACACCCGCAGAGGAAATCCGACCGGCGCCGCTCCTGCGGGGCGACGACCTGATTGCCCAAGGGTACTCGCCGGGGCCGATTTTTAAGGAAATCCTTCAGGCGGTTGAAGATGCGCAATTGGACGGCAAGATACGCACCCCCGCCGAGGCGCTAAGCCTGGTGGTAGAGCGGTTTCCCCCTTCCCGCCCCTAGAAAATCAGTGGCCAGCCATCCCGCCGCGGCGGGTCAGCCTTCAGCAAAAAACGAATGGAGTGATTCCAGGAACTGAGAGCTGACCGCTGCTTTCTGTGGGCGGAGCGGGGTAGTGGGTCAATTTGATGTAGAGGCGGCTTTACGCCGCCATTTGGCGATCCCGCCTTGCGGGATCGCCGCTACAGCATCAAATTGACCCACTACGGGAGCGGCAAAGGGCTTGACGTGAGGCTGGAAACCTGCAAGCCTTAACCCTTGGAGGCGAACTAGACTTTTCCTTGCCCGCAAGCATCGAAAGGCCTGAGGGCTTTTGGGAGGATTCGAGAAATGAACATGAGGCTGACTATGAAAATGACCGGTTTGCTCGGCATTCTGGCTGTGACGCTTGTGGCGTTGCCTGGGGCGGCCCCGGCACAAGACCTGGTAAAGGAAGCCCTAAGCGGATTTCCGACTCAGACGATTCGGCTGGAATTCTCAAGCCCCGCGAAGCTGCGGAGCCTTCCCAATTACGCGAGTCTCCGCCAACGCTACGTGGGACCGAGGCTGCGCAAGCTGGTTGACGCGCTTGGGCAACTCGGCATCCGCGAAGAGGATATCTCAGGTCTGGTTCTGGGCTGGCAGCCGGGAAGCGCAGAAATGGGATTGTACGGCTTTGCCACCGGCCGCTTTAGCGCCCAAGCGATAACGCAAAGCGCTGAGCAGCGGAACATGGCGGCCACGCCGGTGGCAGGGAAGCCAGCCTACTGCCTCGAGGCGGGGTTGGCGGGGACATGCGTCGTGGTGCTCCAGGATTCCCTCGGAGCGTTTGGTTCCCTGACGGTGCTCACTTCCATGCTGGAAGCGCGCCAGGGCCAGGCTCCCAGCCTCAGCTCGGACAACCGCTTTCCAAGTCTCGTGGCCGGCGCGAACAGGGACGCGCCGATCTGGGGCGTGGCCGTGGGTCCTGCGGTGGCGGATTGGTTCCGAGGTTGGATGCCCAACCAGGGGAACCTCAAACTGGACTGGAGTAAAGTTTTTGGAGATGTCAACTCCCTTACGTACAGTGTGGCAGCCGGTGACAACGTCAACCTGGGCTTGAAGATGGACTGCAAGTCTTCGGAGTCTGCCGCCAGCTTGCGGCAGGTCCTGGAGGGCTTGAAGTTGGTTCAGCAAATCGCCTGGGACAGCCAAAATCCGGGCAAGTCGAATCCTTACCGGGCGATGGATGTAGGACTAGAAAGCAACCAGGTTTCTCTGAGTCTCACCACAGGGTATTCGGAGCTGGAGCTCGCCAGCGGAGCTGCGGGGACGGCGAATTAAGTGGGCGCTTCCCGGCGGTCGAAGGTCAGGCCTCTAGCCTTGAAGTCGGGACAGCAGCCCTCTCCCTTGGAATCTGTGTGATGACGCTGCCTAAGCTGTCATTCCGAGCGGAGCGAGGAATCTCGCTCTGACTATTTTCAAGGCAGTGCGAGATTCCTCGTTGCCTGCGGCTCCTCGGAATGACACGCAAACTCGGGTTATCACACAGACTCCCTTGGGGAGAGGGTGGCCCGCAACCGGCGTTTTCACCAGCCGGCGCGGGCCGGGTGAGGGGTTACTCTTGTACCCGGCTAGGTCTTCGGAAACTCTCCCACCGCCGTGAAGCAGGGGACCCTGGGCTTCATCGAAGTGGGTCCAGGCTGGAAAGATAGGTAGTGATTCGCGGGCGCATACGTGCCACCGTTTGGCATGTATGCGATCATGGCACCCCGCATTGCCGCTCTCAGGGCGCCGCTTGCAGCCGTCAAATGACGGAGGAATCCGCCACACGCCTCCGTTCCCTTTGCGAAGCTTTTCCTTTTCCACGGTTGTGTATTCCTTCAGTCCGTAGGGTGGGTCGGTAACGATGGCGTGAATGGAGTCCTTTTCCCTCTTCTCCATCCAGGAGAGGCAATCGCCGAGATACAAAGTGTAACGCGTCACTTCTTGCCTCGAATCTGCATTAAAGGGATGTTACCACGAGTTCGCGTGCGACTCTCTGTTCATTGAAAAAACGAAGCAAGGGCCCTTCAACCCGAATTGGTAAGTTGAACGACGTTCCTAACTTCATGGAATGGAGAAACCCCTCACCCGCCCTCCTCCGTCGGGCACCCTCTCCCCACGGGAGAGGGCTCTCATTTGTGGGGCGCGTTGAAGTTGGGAAAACCGCCCTCTCCCTTGGGGAGAGGGTGGCCCGCTGCCGGCGCTTTCACCAGCCGGAGCGGGCCGGGTGAGGGGTTGGTTGGCAGGGGCTCGGAGCCTAGAGTGAAGCAATTGTTAGGGGCATTCTTCTGTTGCTGCGCAGCTTTGGTGGAAGCGACTTCAATCTAGCGTGCTGGAACCGAACAGGGCCCCTCAATTTGCGAATTCGGGTTCAATGAGTCAATGGATCAATGGTTCAATGAGTCAATTGAAGAGTCCCTTGGCTAGGTCCGTCAGTTGACGGATGGAGACGATTTCTCTTGACAACGCCCCGCCGCTGTGGTAGCCTACTAATGTGAAAAGTCCAAGCCGCGGGGAAGTCCTTTCCTCGCTATCCTAACACCCCGTTCCAGGAGGAACCATGTCCTTACGCAAATCACCCCAACTTACGCCCGCGTTGCTCGCCGCCGCGCGCCAGAATGCCCAGCATTCCACCGGACCGCGCAGCGCCGCCGCCAAGCAGAACTCCAAGCTCAACGCCTTGAAGCAGGGCGGACGCGTCAGCGACGAAAATCGCTACCAAGCCATGCTGGCGCTGGGCGAAGACCCGGAACAATTCCAAACCCTCACAGAGGAACTCATGCGCGCCTTCGGTCCCGGCGACGCGCTCTGGGAGAAGCAGGTCGAGGACCTCGCCTGGCTCTACTGCCGCCGCGAAAGGCTCGAGCGGGCGCAAGAAGGCCTGAAGCGGCGCGCCTTGCAGGCCATCGAGGACTGGCAACACCGCCACCGGCAGGAGATGGCCCGTGTCACCTTCGACGCCTCCCAGCACGAGACGCTAAACGTCAACATATCGGAGTCTACAGATCGAGGCGTGGTGCTGAAAAAGATGCTTTCTTTTCTTGAACTCATACGTGAGGAGGTCAAGCAGCGCACCTTCGGGACCCGCCAGTACGCCGTACTGGAATCTCTTTACCAAGGTACGACGGGGTGGCGACAGGCGCTGATGTTCAGGCTGCTGCACCGTTTCAGCGACCCTATGTACCTGGACGCGCAACGAGCCGACGAGGAAGAGCGCCAGTTCCTCCTGCGCGAAACAGGTTACGCCTACGAGCCGCCGGGAGAACCCGAGCACCAGGAACTTCTCCGTCTGCTCGAGGAGGAAATCGCGAGCGTGCGGGAAGAATTCGAATATGCGGAAAAGGCGAATGAGGAGAGAGCGGTGATAGAACGGGACGCCTGCCTTGCTCCGGAGGGGGAGACCTGGAGCATGATGCTGCGCCAGGAAGCCGCCCTGGACCGGTCCATTGACCGCAAAGTGAGGATACTGCTGAGGCTGCGGAAGGAATCGGCCAACCCCCCGATCGCTCCCAATGGTCAGGACGATGGCGCGAGGATGGAGACCATCGAGGAAGTCCTTGACGACGACATTATGCCCGAGACCTCGCAGGGTGTTGATACGGTGGAGAACTTAAAAATGAACGAACCATGCGGGTATGTTATTGAAAACAAAGTATCGCGCTTGGACAATCGGGGAGCAAGCGGGAATGTTATAGAAAACAAATGTAGTTACGCGCAAAATGCAGGAATGTTATTGAAAAGAAAGGGTGTTATTGGAAACGCAGAGTTACACGCGACAAGCAAGTGGCCGAGCACTCTACCCGTATCTGACGGTGGACGGTCTCTACGATAACGCGGACCGGCTCGATGTATCTTACGATGCGGCTCACCCGCTTCCCAAAGCCGATCTTCTGCAGTGCATGTGCAATGGGGCGTATCATCCCCTTTCATGTCCCGCTTGCGCTGCCCTTGGCCAAGCAAAGCCTTGTTAGGGTCTCATCCCTTTGCTTCTTGCCATTACTGGGTTAGGCTGCCCCACCCAGTTCGGCGGTTCCTCAGGCGTTCTAATGGGCAAAAACACATCCTCACGGGTTTCTTAGGGGTGAATTTCCACAAGACTTCACCTCCCCGCCCCTAAAAACAGTACGAAAGTACTACGAAGACCGAAAATTCCCGGGAGTGCTTTATATTGTGGTGTTGTCCCCACAAAAACGCAAGATAATGTATAAACCGGGGGCGAAACCTTGGAAAAAGCCTAAGAATTTCGTAAGAAACCCCCACAACTTGCAAAAACCACTTGACAACTCTGAAGGCCAAGGGTATATGCGTAGGAAGAGAGAGTATGTAGTCTCTCTTTTGGTTCAAGTGCTGGTCTTTAGAAGCCATTGGGGGGAAGAATTCAGTCGCGGGGTTGAACGCATGCCAGAAACCAGAGAGGTCATGGACATCCGGGAAGCGTCGGAGTACTTGGGAGTGTCCCGCGAAACACTATACAAGTATGTGTATGAGGATAAGATTCCTGCTTTCAAGTTAGGTAACCGGTGGAAGTTCAAGAAAACGCTCCTGGACCGTTGGATGGAGACACAAAGCGCGCAATCTGAACATCGTTCCACGCGGAAGGAACGCCTGGCCGTTCGATAGGGAGCAAAGCCGATGTTTGGAATGGGGAGAGCGAAGAGCTTAGTAGGGCTGGATGTCGGATCCAGCGCCGTCAAAGCCGTCGAGCTAAAGAAGCGGGGAGATTCTTACGAACTGGTCAACTTCGGGGTGGAGTTTCTGGGACAGGACACTGTGGTCGACGGCGCGATCATGGATGCTCTCTCGGTTTCCGCCGCCATCGAGAGAATTTTCACCCAGAACAAAATCAAGACTCGGAATGTCGCCACTTCCG
>Ga0208037_1001310_pt1 | contig 12380 bp, 11 predicted proteins | sample June2015DPH_13_1_3_FD_184710 | JGI IMG/M metagenome (GOLD analysis project Ga0208037, IMG submission 184710) | Peatland microbial communities from SPRUCE experiment site at the Marcell Experimental Forest, Minnesota, USA - June2015DPH_13_100... | ecosystem: Environmental > Terrestrial > Soil >...
AGAAGCCGTAGAGAAATAAGATTTCGTAAAACGACCAGTCCTGCAGCTTGGGAATCTTGGAGAAGAGCACCCACACAAAACCGAATCCCAGAACCGTAGCGGCCATGGAGGAGAAGAAGGCGATGAAGAAATCCGCCTTGTATGCCAACCGCACCTTGGCGTATTGGGCGAAGTACAGTAGGAATAGTCTGAAGTGCCTTTTCATCTTGTTGGCCCGTCTGATCCCTGCTCGCCCTGCAACTGACCCCTCACCCGGCCCGCGTCCCGATGAAGTGCATCGGGATCGCGGTCCACCCTCTCCCCTCGGGAGAGGGCAAGGTTTAGCCGTGACGCCACGCTACTCCCCAGCCCCTGACACCTGGCACCTGCTTTCCTCAGCCGCCCTGAATCGTGATCTTCCGGCTCGACCATCTCCACATGGCATCCCCGATGGCAAAGAGCAGGACCACCCAGACAAGTTGCAGGGCAAGCGATCCAAGGATCGCCCCGCCATTGATTTTCCCGAGGTAAAGCAACACCGGGATATAGCTGATGTACTGGAACGGCAGGAGCTTGAAAAGCTTTTGAAAGGCGTCCGGGAAAAAGGAAATCGGCAAAAGCAAACCGGAGAAGAGTTCCAGCAGAAAATACTTGGCGCGCAGCAGACCCAGAATAGACTTCAACCTCACCGCCAGCGTCCCGACAGCGAAATTGATGGCGGCCACGATGAAAAAGCTGAGCACCACGCTGGCGAGGAAGGCTATGAAGTGGTGCAGGCTCGCGGGCCGCCGCAAGGGGTATATGAGCATGAGCACCAACGCCGTGGGCAGGCTCAGCATCCCGGCGCGAAACAAGGACTCCCCGAATGCCTGGGCGACGTACATGAATTGAATGTTGACGGGCTTGATGAGGTCCATGGCCAGCTTGCCTTCGATGACCTGGTTGGCGATGTCCTGGTCAACATTGTTGAAGTAGAAAGAACGGATGATCCAACCCACCGCGATGTAAGTGAGGATATGGCTGAAGTCGAAGCCCTCAATCGTGGAACTGTGTTCGTAAATGGCTTTCCAGATGAAGTAATAGACAGTGACGTAGATGAAGTAGGTTACGATGCCCGTGTAGTAGCGCAAGCGGTAGGCGAGCGTGTTGACGAACCCCACGCGGATGAACTCCGCATAGACCCGCCAGAAGCGCTGTAGCGCCGTTGTCCACGGCTTCCGATGTGTCACGCCTCGAAGCACCATCCCAGTGTCATTCCGAGCGAAGCGAGGAATCTCGCCCTGCCTTTCCCCTCCTCTGCGCCCAACCCAGAGCGAGATTCCTCGCTTCGCTCGGAATGACACTGCCAATTGCGCCTGCGTCCTTCATCCCACCTCCCCGCTCAGGTAGATCCGCTTCACGATGTCCTCAATAGGTTCTTCCTCAACAAAGATGTCCCGCACCTCGAGCTGGTTGACGAGGTTGCGGATGACCTCGGCGGTCGAGTGCTCGTCGCGGTTAAACCGCATCAGGTAGGTGAGCTCGTCGACACGCTCACAGGCAATGCCGTTGTCCGTGATTTGCGCCAGCCGCGCCGTCTGGGAGCGGTCCTTCAAGAAGAATTTCACCTGATTGTATTTGGCCAAGCGCTTTTTCATCGCTTGCAGGTCGCCGTCGAAAAGGATGTGGCCCTTGTCGATGATGATGATTCGCTTGGAAAGCTCCTCGATGTCGGAAAGGTCGTGAGTAGTCAGCAGGACCGTTGTCCCTTGCGTGCGATTGACCTCTTTCAAGAATTCCCGGATGCGGTCCTTGGCGACGACGTCCAGTCCAATCGTAGGCTCATCCAGGAAAAGCAGGGGCGGGTTGTGAAGCAGCGATGCCGCCAGGTCACAACGCATCCTTTCTCCAAGGCTGAGCTTTCGCACCGGCGTATGAAGGTAATCTTTCAGGTTGAGAATCTCGCAGAAGAAATCCAGCCGCCGGCGGTAGTCCTGCTCCGGCACTTCGTAGAGTTCTTTGAGGAGTTTGAAGGATTCGATAACCGCGATGTCCCACCAAAGCTGCGTGCGCTGACCGAACACAACCCCGATGTGCTTCGTGTAACGCCGCCGGTCGCGGTACGGCACATAGCCGTTGGAAATCACCCGGCCGCTGCTGGGGACAAGAATCCCGGTCAATACCTTGATGGTGGTGGACTTGCCCGCGCCATTCGCCCCGATGTAGCCCACCATTTCACCGGCATCGATAGTGAAACTGACATGATCCACGGCACGAATGGTCAGGTGTTCGCGGACAAAGAGGTTTTGGATCGCTCCCTTCACGCCTTCGCGGCGGCGGAAAGTGCGGAACTCCTTCGTGAGATCTTTTACTTCAATAATAGGCGGCATGACTGAGGGGATTTCCTCGGCCGGGTACTGCGGGCCACATCCTCGCAATCCTTATTCTAACAGATGCTCAGCCTAACTTGAACGGAACGCCGAACTCGGGTAGTGGTGTTATTTGCGAGGCATGGGCGTTGCGAGCCGCAGTCATTCCCGCGAAACTGGGAATCCACTCGGCAAACCTTCGGAAATGCGCTGTCGACGGACTGGATTCCCGCTTTCGCGGGAATGACCGGAGTTTCGAAAGGGATCCGATGCGAAATGACACCAACACAGGGTGGCTTTTCTTCTTGAATCTCCGTCTGAGATGACTCAGACTAGGAAGCTTGCAGTCAGTAGAAATCTGGTGCATTGGAGCGTATTTCCTATGAGAAAGCATCGCGTTCAGGGTCTGCTCCTCGCTTTGTTCCTGGGTGTTGTCCAGGCGGTCGCCGGGCAGTCAAAGGTCCCCCGGTTGGACTTTACCGACCAGCGGCTGGAGAACGGGCTGCGCGTGCTCATCGCGCCCGACCATAGCGCGCCGGTTTTTTCGATCTCGATCACCTATAAGGTTGGCTCCCGCAATGAGCGCCCCGGCCGGACCGGGTTCGCTCACCTCTTCGAGCACATTATGTTCCAGGGCTCGGAGAACGTAGGCAAGGGCGAGCACTTTATCCTGGTTTTGAACAATGGCGGCAATATGAACGGCACGACCAATGAAGACCGCACGAACTACTTTGAAGAACTGCCCAAAAACCAGTTGGACTTGGGCCTTTTCCTCGAGTCGGATCGTATGCGCTCCCTGGCGCTCAACCAGGCCAACCTGGACAATCAACGTAATGCGGTTCAGGAGGAGCGCCGGCGGGGAATCGATAACCAGCCCTATGGGAAGTCAGAGCTCGAGATTGATAACCTCTCCTACGACAACTTCGCCTACAAGCACTCCACCATCGGCTCCATGGCCGATCTCGACGCCGCCAGCGTGGATGACGTGAAGGATTTCTTCCGCATTTACTACGCTCCCAACAACGCCGTGCTGACCCTGGTTGGAGACCTGGACCCGCAGGAAACCTTGGCGAAAGTGAAGAAGTATTTTGCTGCCATCCCGTCGCAGCCCGAGCCTCCCAAGGTTGACTTGGCGGAGCCTGAGCATTACGGTGAAAGACGAGAGGTGGTCTATGACCCACTGGCCCGCCTCCCCCAGCTCCTGATCTCCTACCATGTTCCTCCCGGAAACACACCGGACAACTTCGCGGTGCAGGTCCTGGCCAACATCTTGAGCACCGGTCAAAGCTCGCGTTTCTATCAGCACCTGGTGAAGGAGAAGCAACTCGCGGTTTCTATCCAGGCGCGACCGGGGGAGCGAATCGGCCCCAGCCTGCTTCAGATCACGGCCATGCCGCGCCCCGGCGTTAAGCCGGAAGACCTCGAGAAGGCCATCTACGACGAGATCGAAGCCGTGCAAAAGGACGGCGTAACCACCCAGGAGATTGAAAAGGCCCGAACTCAGTACTTGCGGAGTCAGATCCAAGGCCGCCAGTCATCGCTGTTTACGGCCATGCGGCTGGGTCAATACGCTGCCTATTTCGATGAGCCTGACCTGATTAATACCATCTTTGATAAATTCAACGCCGTTACCGCAGAGCAGGTCAAACAGGCTGCACAAAAATACTTGGTGACTTCGGGACGGGCGGTAGTGACTACACTGCCCGCAAGTTCTCAGGCGAAATCGGCGGCGGGCCGATAGCAGGATGCAGAAAAACGTTTGCGGACGCTGTCATTCCGAGCCCTTCACTGTCATTCCGAGCGAAGCGAGGAATCTCGCCCTGGCCGTTCAGGGTAAACTGCGCGAGGAATCTCGTAGGTCCTATGCTTCCAGGGCGAGATTCCTCGCTTCGCTCGGAATGACAGCCCTGAGGGGTTTTCGATATCCGGTCATAGGAGGAAGTCGATGAAGCGTTTTGCCTTGATTCTTATCGTCACTTTTTGCCTTGTGGACCTGGCCGGGACGACTGTGCGCGCACAAGGCCCCGGGGGCGAGAAGGGAACAGCAGTCTCAGAGGTGCAGCGGCTCAACCGTGCTCCCGTGAGCAAGGAAGTCCTGCGCGTCAAGCTGCCGCGCCCGCGTGAAACGAAGCTCGACAACGGTTTGACCGTCCTGGTGCTGGAACAACACAAGCTGCCTACCGTGGCCTTCACACTGTGGGTGAAAACCGGCGCTTTGGCCGACCCCAAGGGCTTGCCGGGACTGGCCAAAGCTACGGCGGAAATGCTCCGCGAGGGGACCACTCACCGGACCAGCGCCCAACTGGCTGCGGACGTTGATGGTCTGGGGGCAAGTCTCATGGCCTCGGCTGGATTCGGTGCTGACACCTCCACGGTCAGCGCTTCCGGCCTTGTGGAGAGCACGGATCGCCTCCTTGAACTGATGAGTGATGTGGTCCTGAATCCGACGTTTCCCGCCGACGAGTTTGCAAAATACCAGAGACGCCAACTGGCCCAGGTCGAGCAGGCGCGATCGCAGCCGGGCTTCCTGGCCCAGGAACGGTTCCAAAAAGTGCTCTATGGTGACTTTGCTGCTTCCATCGTTTCGGCCACGCCCGAATCGATCAAGGCGATGACTACGGCGCAACTCAAGGATTTCCACGAGCGGTACTACGTTCCCAACAACGCCATCCTCGGCGTGGTCGGCGACGTCCAGTTTGACCAGGTCGTTTCACTGCTCCAGAAATCCTTCGGGGACTGGAAAAGCCATCCCGTGGCCCCCCCGGACCTGGGAAAAATATCGCCGCCTGCGCCCACTAAAATCACCCTCGTCGATCGTCCCGACTCCGTTCAAACCAACATTCTTGCCGGTGACTTTGCAGTGCGGCGCTCCGACCCGGATTTCGTACCTCTGACGGTCATGAACCGCGTTCTGGGGGGCGGACCCAGCGGGCGCCTGTTTCTGAATCTGCGCGAGAAGCATGGATACACCTACGGCGCTTATAGTAGCTTCACTTCAGATATCTACCCGGGCGCCTGGGGGGCTAACACAGAGGTCCGCAATGCGGTCACCGATGGATCGATGCATGAATTGATGGAGGAATTCAAGCGCATTCGCACGGAGAAGGCGCCGGAGTCGGAACTCGACGAGGCTCGCCGCTCCATCGTCGCAGGGTTTGCGCTCTCGCTCGAGCAACCTGCCGCTTTGCTGAACTTCTGGATGACGGCAAATTACTTCCGCTTGCCCCAAGACTACTGGGACCGCTATCCCGAGCAGGTCGCGAAAGTAAGCCCGGAAGCCGTCGAGCAGGCGGCGAAGAAATACGTCGATCTTGAACACTTGCAGTTTGTCTGCGTGGGCGATGGCAAGCAGATTAAGGACATCTTGAAAAAGTACGGCCCCGTGGAAGTGTACGACGCCGATGGCAAGCGGCTCGAATAATTTTAGATTTTGGATTTTAGATTTTGGATTCTGAATTTAGATTTTGAATAATTCTGAATCTTAGATTTTGGATTTTGGATTGCCTCCTGGGTAAGAGGGAACGGGGAACAGGGAGTAGGGAACAGGGAACAGGGAATAGGGAATAGGGAATAGGGAATAGGGAACAGGCAGCAAGAGACAGGGAGCAGGCAAGTCATACTTTATAATTCAGCCTTTACCCTTTATCCTTTACCCTTTCCCCAGCCCCTTTACCCTGCCCTGGCCTACTCCCCGATGACCTTGATCAGCACTCGCTTCCGCCGCTGCCCGTCGAACTCGGCGTAATAAACCTGCTGCCAGGGGCCGAAATCGAGTTTCCCGTTGGTCACGGGAACCACCACTTCGTGACCGATCAGGAGATTCTTCAGGTGAGCGTCACCATTGGTCTCACCGGTGCGATGGTGACGGTAATCACGGCGGAAGGGCGCCAGCTTTTCCAGCCACTCCTCGATGTCTGCGATCAGGCCGCTTTCCGCGTCATTCACATACACCCCGGCAGTGATGTGCATGGCTGACACAAGAATCAGGCCTTCCTTGATTTGCGACTTCTCCAGCGTCTTCTCAACTTCGTCCGTAATGTTGATGAACTCACGTTGCTTCTTGGTGTTGAACCAAAGGTATTCGGTGTAGGACTTCATGGTTGCTCCTCACAAGTGAAGACACATCAGGCACCATAAACGAGTCTTCCTTCCGCCAATGCCTCCCGGATGACCCAGCCTTCCGCATCGCGGTACTTCTCGACGTCCTCTTCTGTTACCACGACGATATCCGCACCAAAGTCCAGCCCCACCATGTTGCGATAGATACTCTGCGCGGTTTTGCGGCGCTGGGTTCCATTGGGCACCACGACCAGCAAGTCAATATCGCTGTTCTCGTGCAAGTCGCCCCGCGCCGCAGACCCGAACAGGAAGACCTGCTTCGGCGAAACAACCGACAGAATCCTGCCGATGGTGTCTTGAACAATTTTATCGAGGGCGGCTGCGGTCATTGTAACCTGCCAGGGTTGCAAAAACTCATTGGATACTCTGCCGCTTCATTATAACGGTATTACGGTCAGGTGGCGCAGGCATCGTCTTCTGATTTCAATCCCTCACCCAGACCAAGAGTTACGAGCCTGATCAGGCGATCGCTTTGATCACCGACGCGATCATCGTTGTTTTCCCACTTTGATAGCGTGGTCTTGTCCACGTGAATCAGACGCGAGAACTCCTCGCCCGTCAGCCGCAGATACTTCCGAAGAAAACGCACCTCTTCACCCATCAACCGGTATGGCTTTTCGATGACAGCGAGCGCCAGGGCTCTCATGAGTCCGTTCATGTTGGGTATGACCGGGTCTTCGTTCTTGCACTTCGGGCACTTGACGATCTCAATCCCCTGTAGAACAACATTCTTCAGGCCTGTCTCTTTGAGATCGTAAGTGCCATGCACCACTGTCGCGGGCGCGCCGCAATTGCTGCACTCTATTCCCCTCAATTCTTTTCCCTCTCTCTGTTGCGGAGCTCCGGGCTTCTTCGCGTGCGCCGCGAAGATCTCCCCCACGTGTCAGTAGTGCGTCCGTGCCCTCTGTGGTCAGAAGAGCTTCAACACGGAGGTCACCGAGATCCTCCGTGCCCTCCGTGTTAAAGCTTGAAGCGCACGGAGGACGCGGAGAATCTCGGTTTGATTGCGGCCAACGCAGCACGCGGGCCAGGCACCCGAATTCGGGTTCATCAAGCATCCCCAGGTAGGCTAGCAGCCGCTGGCTGGCGCAGAGCACAGCTCTGCGCTTCACCGTGCTATATTAGCGCTGGTCGCGCCCGCCCACAATCGACATTTTGGGCGCGGACGGCGGGAACTCCAGGCTAGCAGACACTATTGCCACGCGAAGCCTCTTGAGGGTAATCGGCTCCGTCCGATTTCAGTGTTGTCTGTGCACCGCAGAGCTTCGCTCTGCGCCAGCCCGCGGTCAGAACTGCACTGACCGTGGCTACCGGCTCTCTATTTTTTCCGGTAACCTCTGGCCCGTATCCTGACTCTGGGCGTATAATGATCCCATGACGCACGACGCCACTGAACTATTGAAGCGCGCCCTCGCCCTTACTGCGGAAGAACGCGCCGAATTGGCGGGTTCTCTGCTGGAGAGTCTGGATGGCGCCCCTGACGATCCCGAAGCCGTCGAAGCCGCCTGGAACGAAGAAATCGCGCGCCGCATCGCGGACCTCGATTCCGGCAAAGCAAAAACCATTCCCTGGGAAGAGGTCCGTCACCGGATTTCGTCCAAACTTACTCACGGCCGCTAAGTCCGTCGAGTTTATCGAGGAAGCAAGTGCGGAATACGAAGAGGCTCTTGATTGGTACTTTGCACGCTCCCGACCCCCTCACCCGGCCCGCCTCCCGATGAAGTGCATCGGGACGGCGGGCCACCCTCTCCCCCAGGGGGGAGAGGGCTAATTCACTATTCATAATTCACTATTCACAATTGCCGCACGCACAACTCCTTGGCAAAGCGCTCGAACTTGTGTACGCTCATGCGGATGCAACGGAAATTCACCATCGGCTTGATCCAAATGGCGTGTATGCCCGACCCGCAGGAGAATTTGCGGCGGGCGGAGTCGTGCCTCGAGGAGGCAGCGGACCAGGGCGCCGAGGTTATTTGCCTGCCGGAACTCTTCCGTTCGCAATACTTCTGCCAGCGTGAAGACGCGGCGCTCTTCGACCTCGCTGAGCCCGTGCCCGGCCCAACCACGCAAGCACTGGGGAAAATTGCAAGAGAGAAGCAAGTCGTCGTCATCGCACCGATTTTCGAGCGGCGCGCCGCAGGCGTTTATCACAACAGCGCTGCCATTATCGATGCGAATGGAGAGGTGGCCGGAATCTACCGGAAGATGCACATACCGGATGATCCGGCCTATTACGAAAAGTTCTACTTCACGCCCGGCGACCTTGGCTTCCCCGCCTTCGACACGCGCGTGGGACGCATCGCTATTCTGATTTGCTGGGACCAGTGGTACCCGGAAGCGGCGCGTCTGGCGGCGCTCCAGGGCGCGAGCGTTCTGTTCTATCCCACCGCGATTGGCTGGCACCCGCGCGAGAAGGAGCAGCACGGCGGCGCACAGCGTGATGCTTGGCGAACCATCCAGCGCAGCCACGCCATCGCCAACGGCGTGTACGTGGCGGCGGTGAACCGAGTGGGCCTCGAGAAACCAAACGATGCGCAGGGAGCGGGGCTGGAATTCTGGGGGACTTCATTCGTCTCCGATCCCTTCGGCGTGGTGCTGAAAGAAGCTTCGACGGACCGGGAGGAACTGGTGCTTGCGGATGTTGACCTCGAGCGCCTCGAAGAGACTCGGCGCAACTGGCCCTTTTTCCGCGACCGGCGGATCGACGCCTATGCAGGGATAACTCAACGATTTCTGGATGAGAAAACGTGGCGCAAAAAGGAGTAAGGAAGACAAGCCACATGTCATTCCGAGCGCAGCGAGGAATCTCGCCTGCCGCGCTTGGCTACCGCTTGCCCGCCGAATGGGAACCACACGAAGCAACCTGGATCGGGTGGCCGCACAACCTCAGTGATTGGCCCGGCAAGTTCACTCCCATCCCCTGGGTCTACGGTGAGATCGTCCGCAAAATCGCTCCCGCTGAGATAGTGCGCATCCTGGTGAACTCGAAAGCGCACGAAGAACAGGCGAGACGAATTCTGAGACGCGGGGGTGTTGACCTAACCCACGTTGAATTCTTCCGCTTCCCAACTAATCGCGGCTGGACGCGCGATTTCGGCCCAATCTTTGTGAAACGCGATGGCTACCACCCCCTGCCCCCTCCTTGCAAAGGAGGGGAGCGCGCATCGCGGCGGGACGTAGCCATTGTTGATTTCGGTTTTAACGGCTGGGGGAAGTACCCGAACTGGCAGAAAGATAATAAAGTGGCTTCGCTTGCCGCGAGCGCGCTCGGTTGCCGATTGTTTGTGGCACAAGTCACTATGAAGACTCGTAGGGGCAACCCTTGTGGTTGCCCAAGGGCGGCCACAAGGGCCGCCCCTACGCCCAAACAGTGCCAGTTCGTGCTCGAGGGCGGAAGCATTGATGGGAACGGGTGCGGAACGCTGCTGACCACCGAGGAGTGCCTGCTCGACCCGGAAGTCCAGGTGCGCAATCCGGGCTTGGCTCGTCAGGAGACTGAGGAGGCGCTTCGCGAGCACCTCGGGGTCAAGAATGTGCTCTGGTTAGGAAAAGGCATCGCCGGTGACGATACCCACGGCCACGTGGACGACCTGTGCCGGTTTGTCGGCCCGCGTACTGTCGTGCTTTGCCAGGAGAGTGATTCGAGCGAGGCCAATTTCCGGCCTCTGCAGGAAAACCGCGAACGATTGCAAGGAATGCGCCTCGAAGACGGCTCCCGCATCGAGGTGGTGGGGTTGCCGATGCCAATGCCGCTTTTGCTCGACGGCCAACGCTTGCCCGCCAGCTATGCGAATTTCTACATTTCAAACGCCGCTGTTCTGGTCCCGACCTTCAACGATCCGAATGACCGCATCGCCCTGGACACGCTCGCAGAACTTTTTCGCGACCGTCCGGTGATCGGCATACACGCCGTGGACCTCGTCTGGGGCCTCGGAACCCTCCACTGTCTCACTCACGAACAGCCGGGGACGGCAAAAGCAGAAACTAGAAATTAGAAATCAGAAGCTGGCAGGCTTGTTTCTTGGTGCCTGATTCGCGAGGCCGCCCTCGGCCACACCCTGGGCGGCGTCTGTCATGCTGAGTGGACATGGGCCTTCGGCCCACCCATGGAGATGAAAATCATCGTCGTCGCTCCCGCGTAAAGCTTGCCCTGAGCTTGCCGAAGGGCGGGGGTTTGGCCGAAGAACTTCATGCTGACCGACTCATCATGAAACGCCTGTCATTCTGAGTCCGTCAACTGACGGGCGAACCCGCCGCGGCGGGTCCGCAGTTGTCTTTTACGCTTGATTAGGATAGGCTACATATATAGCGTACTATTAGGCGGGCGAACCGTAAAGTGTGGCACACTGCCACACCCATACGCTTTCCCATATGTCCCCAGCACTCTTCTAACCACATGAAAACACATGGGAAAATGATGTCGCTTGCGCAGAACGCTTCAAAAGAGTGGGATGCGTGGGAAAAATGGAAATCCCTGCGCTGCCCTGCGCTCAGAATGACAATTCATCCTCAGCCTCGTCTTCCAAGGCCTGTTCTACGTCTCGAGGCGCTGCCGGATTTGTTCGACGAGTTTTCCCATGTCCACCGGCCGAAAGAGGAGCGTCTCGAAGCCGCGGCCTTCGAGGCCGCCTTTCACACTCAAGGTGTGGCTCGCGATGATCCAGATGGGAATGCGTCTCGCCCAGATCGTCAAAGACTCGATATCTGCCGAGGGGTGGTCGCTTGCAGATATGTCAGCAATGAGAAGCGCCGGAAGGACAGAGCGGCATTCGAGCTGCGCCAGGGCTTCCCCAACTGTCTCATAGGCCTCCACGCTGGCGCCTTCCTCGATCAGTTGCGCTCGAAGCAGCGCCCGAGCTTGCCAGTCCTTGCCGACAAGTAAGACCTTGGCCATGGAAACAGTATATTCCGCATTCAAGCGGGAATCGAAGAGAGGATTCAGGATTATGGTAAAGAGAAAGGGTAAGGGGTAAAGGGTAAAGGAATTTCCGCCATCTCTTAAAAGGCGAACGATGAAGGACACTTCACCCTTCACCCTTTACCCTTCACCCTTATCGGCGATTCTGTGTTCATTGGACCGAATCCTGAATCCCGAATCCTGAATCCTGCCTTTATGCTAAGCTGATTCCAGGGGGCAGCGGCGGATCGCGAGGCAATGCCATGCGCATAATTCTATACACAGGAAAGGGTGGAGTGGGCAAGACCAGCATCTCCGCTGCTACCGGTCTCGAACTCGCCGGGCGCGGTTACCGGACTCTCGTGATGTCTATCGATCCCGCCCATTCTTTAAGCGATGCCTTCGACCTCGAAAAGCGATTGATGGATCACGAGGCTGGGAAGCTCGTGAATATCTCGAAAAACCTCTGGATTCAGGAGGTGGACGTCCAGGAGGAGATTTCGCGCCACTGGGACTCTGTTTATGCTTACGTTTCAGCCCTCTTGAATGTCTCCGGGCTCGAGCAGACATTGGCCGAAGAGCTTGCCATCTTTCCGGGCATGGAGGAAGTCAGTTCGCTGCTCTATGTGAATCAATACGTGCGCGAAAAGACCTTCGACGTAATGCTGCTGGATTGCGCTCCCACCGGCGAATCGTTGCGGTTCGTGAGTATCCCGACCACACTCGAGTGGTACATGTCCAAGCTCTTTAAGGTGGAGCGCCGCTTGGCGGGGATGGTGCGCCCGATGCTCAATACGGTGGCCGGCGTGCCCATTCCTAAGGACGATTACTTCGAGAACCTGGAATTGCTTCATCGCAAGCTGGCCGGCATCGACCAGCTCATGGCCGACCCAAAGATTACCACGGTGCGTCTGGTCACCAACCCGGAAAAGGTCGTCCTCAAGGAAACGCAACGAGCCTTCACCTATTTCTGCCTGTTCGGGTTGACTATTGATGCCGTCATCGTCAACCGGATTCAGCCCAACAAGGTCCGCGAT
>Ga0208037_1001320_pt1 | contig 12347 bp, 10 predicted proteins | sample June2015DPH_13_1_3_FD_184710 | JGI IMG/M metagenome (GOLD analysis project Ga0208037, IMG submission 184710) | Peatland microbial communities from SPRUCE experiment site at the Marcell Experimental Forest, Minnesota, USA - June2015DPH_13_100... | ecosystem: Environmental > Terrestrial > Soil >...
GCTACAGGCACCGCTTCACCTTCGAATCCAATTATTATGAATGGTGCTAAGACAGCTACAGCAGACTGGAAGACCCAATTTCAGTTAACTGTGACTTCTGCTTATGGTTCTCCGACTGGTCAGGGTTGGTACGATACAGGTTCAATGGCTAGTTTTGGCGCAATTACTCCTGTTTCCGGCGGTTCTGGCAAACAATATGTGTTTGTTTCATGGACTGGTTCAGGCACTGGCAGCTACAATGGCACTAATAATCTAGGTAGCATAGTGATGAATAACCCGATATCTGAGACTGCCCAGTGGAAGACTCAGTACTACTTGACTTTCACTCAATCTGGCGTGGCTTCCGACTTTTCTGGCACTGTCATAACGGTTAACGGTACTGCCTATGATAGGTCTGGCATTGCGTTTTGGGCTAACCCGGGAGATGTTTACATGTTTAGCTACGTGTCTCCGCTAGTTGTTTCTTCGAACGGTGAGCAGTATGTGCTTACGGGTGTAAGTGGTGATGGCTCGGCCTCGTCTTTTACTGTTACGGGGGCTGTCGCGGTTACTGGAGCTTATAAGACCCAGTATTATTTGGCGGTGTCTTCTGCTTACGGTGCTGTTAGCGGTGGCGGCTGGTATGATTTTGGCTCTTCTGCGTATGCTTCGGTTAACTCTTTGACGGCTGCTGGAGCAAGCGGAACTCAGTACGTCTTTACTAATTGGAGCGGAGACGCTACAGGCACCGCTTCACCTTCGAATCCAATTATTATGAATGGTGCTAAGACAGCTACAGCAGACTGGAAGACCCAGTACTATTTAACAGCATCTTCTGCTCATGGTTCGATTGACGGCTCTGGCTGGTATGACAGCGGCTTAACAGCTTACGTATCTCTAACCGCCGGAACAGTTTCAGGCGGTGCAGGTACTCAATATGTCTTCAATGGGTGGGGCACTGATGCATTTGGAACTAACTTCGCCCAGAGTAACCCCATTACCATGAATGGCCCAAAGACAGCTACAGCAGACTGGAAGACCCAGTACTATTTAACTGTGACTTCCGCTCATGGTACTGTTGGCGGCGGGAGCTGGTATAATTCTGACTCTTCTGCGTATGCTACGATTACGTCGTTGACGGCAGCCGGGGATAGTGGTACTCGATATATCTTTACTGGTTGGAGCAGTGATGCTTCAGGCGCTAATTCTGCTTCAAACGTGATTGTTATGAACGGTCCTAAAACAGCTTCAGCCAACTGGAAGACCCAGTACTACATCAATGTAACCAGTGCACAAGGCGACCCAACGCCTTCAACGTGGATTGACGCGGGACAAGACTTCTCTGTTTCCGTGAATAGTCCAGCCGGCACTGTTCCAGATGATCACAGGTTCGTGTGTACTGGCTGCAGCGTTGACGGCGGAACCCCAAAGGTTGAAAATAGCTACGAGTTCACTAGTTTAGAGGCTGCGCACACAATAGTTTTTGATTGGAAGCTGCAGTTCTGGGTCGCCTTCAATCCAGAAGGCTTACCGAAAAGCCTCACAGCTAATGTTACGGTAAACTCAGTGACACACAGCTTACCATACGCCGACTGGTTCGACCAAGGCGCCACCGTGGAATACGTGTATGATAAACAGTTGACCAGCGGATTTAGCACACAATATGAGCTATCATCCACGCCAAATACGTCGCCGCTGACAGTTGAATCTTCCTCCAACTTGGACATCAACTGCGTCAGGCATTACACAATAGAAATGTACATCGTGGTCGCAGTACCAATAGTCTTAGGGTGCTTGGTAGCTTCAATTATACTCGTGAGATGGAATACAGAAAAATCACGTAGAAAAAATATTTAAGGCCTCAACTAATGCGATTTTGCTAATTCTTGATTCAGTGTTGAAATGTTGCGCATGCGGTGTTGAGATCCTCCTTTTTCGTGTCACACACTACGATAAATTTGCATGATTTTCCTCGTTTATGCATTCTACTCCCTAAAAGTGTCATATATCTAACATTTGTGTCATGTACTTGGGCTGACTAGTCGCGTTAAAAAAACTCCTATCACATGCTACCCTAATATTTTCTTAACTCAACATAAAAGAGAATGTACGCGCGCTTTCTGAGAGAAACTTCAAAGCAGAAACTTGCAAGAACCAAATAAAATGTCTCACCAAAATCACTTCAACAAAAAGCAAAACAATTATTTACCTTGCATGCGCGCAAGCGATGATTCCCTTGATTAAGGATTGGGCAATTAACGCGTGCCCCGCGAGAGTTGGATGCACTCCATCAAGAGACCAGTAACACGGATTCTTCACGCTTGCAGCTTTAACAAATATGTCGTTCAAAGGGATTAGCATAGTTTTAAATTCTTTTGATAGTTCTCTCACGACTCCTATTATTGGAGTAAGGTTACACCTTGTTTCTGCATAGTTATCGTTTGAACAAAGCAGGAAAGGCTCTAGCAAAACTATCTGGATTTCTGAATCGCACCGGGTTTGCTCCAAGACATATTCGTAATCTGATTGAAAGCTTTCCACGGATGTTGGTTCTTTCCAAAAAGGCTTACCAAGAGCATCGTTGATACCAACTAGAATTGAGACAAGGTTAGGTTTTAAATCCAAACAGTCTTTTATCCATCGATTTCTTAAATCCCTAATTCGATTTCCACTTATCCCGCGGTTAATAAATCTGGCCCCGTATTCCGGATGCGAAGCCGAAACCCATGCAGCGGTCATCATAGCATATCCTTCTCCCAATGCTTCGTAGGATTTGCGTTTTCTCCCGGCATCGGTGATGCTATCTCCCTGAAACAAAATCGTCGGGTTAGACTGTAAATTCATTTTCTCTTCTTCCTCAACACGGATCACGAGAAGAGATTTCAGAACTGTTTAATATTTTGCTGGCGAGGTACTGTAACAGGCGTGTTTACGGTGAAATGAAAGAAAAATAGTTAAGCCCAAACAAGACAATCGTTAAAATCGCGATCACATATGAAAGCTAGCCGATTAGAAGAAGCAGCCAGATTATTAGCGCGTTGTTCCACGTTCGCGTTAAAAAACCTTGGCGAACTAACCTTTGCAGTTCTTTGCAAGAACCAATCAAAGTCCCCCGTAATCCAACCATTTTAATGGAAAAAAACCAAGGGACATATCGCTTATTCGACAAAGTCTTCAAATCGCGAACATCCATATTCAAAACAACGGGCAAGCAACATTTTAAGAAGGGTATGCTATGAGTGCGCGAATTGAAAGATATCACATTAACACCGGTTTTTTTGATGTTGTTGAATTGTTCTACATCTAGAGGGCTTCTATTAGAGTGAAAATAAAATATTTTTGACGGCGCCGTAAAAAAGTTCTTTAAATTGGAGTACCTCTCGACAATTGATTTTTCTATGTCGGCGAACCGCCAAAAATATTGAACATTCAAAAGAAATTGCCCATTAAAACAGTAGATTCGTTCTGCGTTTAGCTTCTGTCCGAAAAAAACTGCCGCATACCCTCCGGAAGAAGACCCAAGGGTAATTATTTTGTAACCGTTAGTTTCTGCTCTTAAGAAATCAGTTACTTTTTCCAGTGTATCAAGATGGCTGTTTATACCGCTTAGATAATGGTGTTTCTTTACATCACGAATAAAAATATGCTTTGCTCCGCAATTAATTCGGGTATGATACCATTCATATTTGTTTTTCCTAATTAATTGCTCATAAAAATTCTCTAGTGTGTTCGGATAGTAAATAGCATCGCTGCTAAAATAAATTATGCAATATGGACTAGAATTGCTTGCACCTTCAGAGTATTCGATTAAGCAGTTTTTGTCTTTAGCATAAAGCCTATTTACTTCATCAGATAAGATGCGAGATGCTTCTTTCGATGTTACACACGCGCGCGCTACGTGAGGCTTAATGCTACTCAATTTCTAAAATCTCTCTCCTATTTCTGGGCTGAATGCCGTCAAAGGTCTAATAACCTCAGTAGATGGCTTCAACTCTGTTGGTATATTCTTTCTACGATCTGTCCTCTTTTAATTATCAAGCTTATCTAGTCATTTAGGTTTATCAATATGAGCCTCAGCAGCTTCTTTTCGCAAAATCTCCGTAGCTCGAAACCAACAGTTACGTGAACCTTTGTCTGATATTTTCTTTGCTGGACAACCTGCAATGGTAATACCAGACTCAATGAAAGATTTGTTAACATAAGAGTTTGCTCCGATGGCTATCCCATCAGCAATTTCAATATCTCCATCAATAACCGCACCTGGTCCAATAAAGACATTATTGCCTATTTTCGGAGGAGGAATGGGGTGATGAACACTTCCAATTGAAACACACCGATCTATTCTGCAGTTTTCTCCTACCATAGCTTTCGGATGCACTACTATTGGGCCCCCATGAGCAATTGAAAGGCCAGGCCCAAATACGTTTGGGGGAATCGACAAGCCTAATTTCACGCTTAATTTTTGGAGATTCAATCTTGCCTGCAAATAAGCAATCCTGTCTATAGGATTATGTCGGCAATTCTGCAAGTATTCTACTTTGCGCAGCAACCGTTCGAATCTCCAAATTTCGTCTTGAAATAGCCGCGGACGCTTATACCTAATCGATAGCGCAAGCTTATCAGCCGCTAAATAGAATTTATAATCTTCTTTGGATTTAATCATCCTTATTCTCGACCCATCTGAATACATGCAGATTCTTTACCGTTTAAAATAAGTAACAGTCCCTTGTACGTAATTCAGTTTTCCACTTTGTGATTGTTGATGGGAACGCCTGCATCCAACAAAAAATCTTGAAACGATTTATATATTGGTTCTCCATTCGAATATGAAGTTCTTTGAAAAATTGGAAATTCTTCCAATAAAAAGTCGGCTATCTTTGGAATTCTATTTGTCTTGCGATATATCTCCAGAGCATATGCTTTTGCTTCTTTAACATGTAATACTTTTCTTTTTTCATAGTATTCTTCAAGTGTCATAATTACCTTGCAAGGATTACCTGCCGCGACGCAATTAGAAGGAATATCATGTGTAACCACTGAACAAGCGCCAATAATCGAATTTTTTCCTATCTTTACACCTTTTAATATTACTGAATTAACGCCGATAAAGTTATTCCCTTCCAAAACTACTTTTCCAGAAGAACAAAACATTTCCCCGAAAACCTCACGTAAGACAGACAAGTCATAACCATGCGTTAAAAGAATAACTCCATCAGTTAAAACACAGTTTTTGCCTATCTCAACTAGATAAGGTCTAGTGCAATCAATTCTTACAAGTCCAAAAAAAGCTGTGCCTTCACCAATAGTAACGCCTTTCTTTCTCAAAAATGAAATATATAAATGCGAATTAGACATGCAAATTCTTTGCAAAAATGCAGATATTAAACTTAAGACTTTAACCATTGGTAATCATCCCATTTCTCTTTTGTTTCTTTGGATTACATCAATTCGATCAGCTGTTGTTTTTACCTTCTTCTTTTACCTTCCTTTGCTTTTTTCGGTTTCTGATAACTCAAAATATTTGATTTCTCGTCGCCCTCGGGTCCTCAAATCCTAGGACGAGAATAGAAGCTGTCATAAACCATTTGTGCAAGTCCTTACTGTGATTTTATTAACACGCAGGAAATACCATCATTGTATAACAGGTTTAGTTTTTCCCCTTGAGAAAGGCTCTCCATGGAACTATAGTTACCTAAGTTCAAGCCTGCAAATTGTGGCGTATATAGTATGGCATCCGGTTTGTCGCCTATGTTCAGCTGTGGGAAGATATACTCATAAACACTCAGTTTCGCTGTCAAGTATGTATCTGTTAAGAAGTCTGTAACGACGAAGCTGGATTTTTCCCAACTGTAATGGTCTAGGAAAAAGTTGTCCGCAGTGTGAGATTCTCTTGTTTGCCATGATATTTCGGTGTTAAACGAACTGTGAAGCGGCACGAAAAGGGCCAGCACGAGCAAAACGGAGAATAACCCTACAAGGTATTGTTTGAATTTGCCTTGAAACAGAAATGCTGCTCCCAAAGAGACAGGAAAGAAAGCTACTGCTACTGCACGCCAGCCGAGAGTATTCAACACAGCGCCCAAACTCGAATAGACCACACCGGTAAAGAGGATGGCTTTGTCAAGGGCACTCGTTTTTCTTTTAATTAGTAGGAGAATAAAACCAGCAACGCATAGTCCAGCGAATGCAATTATCACCGTTCTGGAAAAAAATTGACCCGTGACATAGATTGTATTTGAAGGTGAAACAGACTTAAACGTATTCGAAAGTATGATAGAATAAGAATCAACAGGCGGGTTTATAATATTTTTAACGATTTGGTCAAATGAAAATTTTGCTTGGGTCAATTGTGCTAGGAACCAACCGATCAAAGTAATTAGAAAGAGATTTCTATAGAGACTTTTGTTTTGGCTGTTTTTATCAAATAGGCATAGCCCCAGTAAATATAAAACAAAGAATAAGGGTACAAAAAAGTGAGTAATCAAAAGGCTTGAATACAACAATAGGATGATTACAACCAAGCCGCTGCTCTTTCGATGGGTCCCCAGCATGAACAGGAGAAATAGAAGGCTGAGGGCGAGCGAAAAAGGAACAGCTTGGTAGTTTATGATATCACTGATTGGAATGAAGAAGACCACTACCGCTAGGACGCCACCGTTCGTGAACTTCTTAGAGCCGTATACATAGAGGGCGGTAGCCATCAGGAAACCTATGATTGTGTACATCAGAAATTCGAAGTTTACTAGTGTTAACCCGCTTACGGAAGTTACAATATCTGCCAAAACGTAAAAGGCGGGCCATTGGTAATAGTTGTGATTAAATTGCGAGGGATTCAAACTTTTTGTTTTTATGAAGTATTCCATCATTCCTCTGTAGAATTGATTATCTATTCCTCCTTCTGACATCATGGAGTAGAAGTAGGCCAAAGAAAAGAAAGTCAGAACAATTCCTATTGAAAGTAGCCACTTCAGAAGGTTGTTTTTCGTTGTTACAGCCATTAGGAACATTGGAACCAGTAACAACGGAAGGCTGATCCAATACAAAATGGAAATGTGGTTGAAAAGAAAGTCGTTTGCTGAGATAGTTGACAAAGGATAGGTTAAGTACCATGAGTAGCCTATAAGTATCAAACCTGCAAGAAAAGGAAGAATTAATAGTATTTTCTTTTCCATCTCTCTTACACCACGTACACATTTGTCGATTCATATGGAATGAGAACAATCAGAATTTGTGTTGATTCTGAGAGAGATGCCTGTTATATTCAGCCAATTTTTCATTTTCAATACACTTGCAACCTTGCTTTTAGATGCCATTCCTTTTCAGCCATGTCCTAAAACAGCTTTTTCACCGCGCCAACGTAAAGCTTCATAATTTCGATACTCAAAAAAATCCAAATTTGTTTTCTAATTAGGAAACAAACAACATTCAGGCTTTTCGAAAGGCGGCATTTACTTCGGAACGAAAACGGTATATAAATGCTGCATAAGGCCTAAGTCTAAGTCAGTCTCGAAAAATTTTATAGTGAAGTATCCTTTTTTGAGTTGTATACTTTGTTGAAGACAGTTTTTCTCGGAACGTGATGGGAAAAACATTTTAGTGGCATGCCTTCTAGAAGGCAATAATCGTGGAGGAATTGTACTTGAAATTGAACCTAAGAGAAGGCGCATCTGCTGATTCCAAGTGTTCAAAATACAGAACAACCTGGAATATGCACTGCTGCATTAACGAAAGAAAAGGAAGTAAACAAAAACGAAAAAAAGGCGAACTTTCAGTTTTTCATAAATTTTGGACATTTGATAAAAACCCTGTCTTCGATCTTCTATTTAACGAGAGGTTAAGACGCTTGATTAAGATAATAGATTTTGATTCAAATGAATACCGTGTAGGATTAGAAATAGGATGCGGTGGCGGGTATTTTTCAAGGTATCTGGCGCACCAAATAAATGGAACAGTTGTAGGCGTTGATTTATCCAAAGCAGCCCTGTACTATGGCAAGTTTCTTACAGAATGGGGGGCTTTAGGTCACACTGAGGCAGAATTTGTTTTAGCAGATGCAAATCATTTGCCATTTGGGACTAACTCTTTTGACCTAGTGGTTTGTGCGAGTGTCTTCGAGCACATCAAAGAACTAAGGGGAGCGCTAAAAGAAATAGAAAACTCTATGAGAAATAATGGGAATTTAGTTGCAGGGTATCCTATAGAGATGAAACTGTTCTTAGTCCTAGTTAAATTGTTTACACCTCAGCATATGAAGATTCGTAATCCCAAAATATTAGGAGAAGAAAATTTTGATAGAAACCCCGATACACACAAGCAATCTTTCATGACAATTAGGAGTTTGCTCCAACAGCAGTTCATACTCACACATAGAGAAAAATTTTTCTTTACTATTTTACCTGATGCGATATCATGGTATGAATGTGTCAAAATGAAAAAAAGAAACTAGCACGCGAAGTCTCTTTAAATTCTTTCATGAAATTTCTCACGCATAATTTGGCAATTTTATTTGTATGTAAAACGTTCACGGTAACTACAGTTGCAACTTTTCATTACTATTTTTCGAATCGCCTCTAACTAGGGTTTCGAGGCACAGGCAAACGTCGCATATTAATGGTGAAAGTTGAATGCTATTCGCTTGAACAAACCGAAATAGAAACCCGTTAATCTTGCTAAAGTAAATGAAATTACTAAAGGGTAGAAAATAATCCTCCAATTATATGTCTTCGTGCGTACTGCTGTGAATATGAAATGTCCAAACAATATGGAAAGGAGGAGCAAAAAGAAAATAAATGGAGAGATCAATAGGGTGATTAGTAGAACGAGACATAATAAATTTGTAAGATAGAACGAAGCAAAAAGAGATTCATACCTCGCATATTTCAAAGTTTTCCAGGATAGATAAAATGGCACCATTTTCGAACTGTTCCAAAAAGCATGCTTTAACCCCTGCCTATGATGCAAGACTGAGATCTCAGGATCAAAACACAAACGGTATCCGTTTTCTGCTAGTCTTCTGTGAAATTCCCAGTCTTCTCCAGATCTTAATGTCTCATCTAAATAACCAATTTTATCAAAGACAATCTTCCTATAACTAACGTTGCATCCTGCAATCTTTCCAACAGCTGAACGATCAAAATACTTACCTTTCAAGTGAGACTCCAAAAATGAACCTTGAACGAATATTAGAGGGCTCTTTTTGGATTCTTCAATAGGAGTCAAATGAGGCCCCCCCAAACAAAATAATGAGGGATCCTGTTGAAAGGTTGAATATATTTTTTTAAGCCAATCTTCGGGGGCTTCAGCATCATCGTCTATGAAGGCAACTAGTTCTGCTTTCGCGTGCTTTACTCCCAAATTTCTTGCTGCACCTAAAGTGGATGAGGTTTCTTTCAAGGTGACGATATTGCCGGTTTCTAAGAGCTGACTAAGCTGTTTTGGAAATATCGAATATACTAAAACAATTTCAAATTCCTGAAAAGTCTGGTTTTGAAGAGATATTATGCACCTTTCTAACAACATTGATTTGTTGCCTTTAGTTGCCAAAATGACACTTATCAGTGGTTTGACAAGTCTGTTTGCAGTTGGTTCGAGATTGAAGGATTCACGAGGAACAGGCAACACTTCTTCTTGCATAAGTACACCTTAGGTTTTTGAAACTATTTCTACATTAAAGTTGGTGCAGCCCACAATAGGCAAATAAGTTCTTCAGTTTTGCGATTGAGATTCTATCGATTTTTCAATACATCTTGTGTGGACTTTGTTGTAGAAGTGGCAAAAGTCTTGCTAACTCATAGGGCAATTTTGGAAACAAGATTTTGAGCATGTGCGATTACATTCCATGTTAGATTTGGCAAGCTGTTAAAGCCCACATAGCTGAGAAGATTGAGCAAGCCTATGTACGCACTAATTGAAACTGTTTCCATGGAAGGTTTTAAGAAAAGCTGCGCTCCCGATAAATTTGTTTTTGGTCTTAAGTATTCAGTAAATTTCATCTTGGTAATGTGTATTGCAGATGTTCAGATAATGAATCCGAGAGACATAGAAGCCCCCTTCTTTCCGCACAACTCCTTATACTCATATTCTACTTGTTGTTTTCATGTTGAACAATTCGACACGAATATTTATATATTCGTGAAACTTACGACACACGAAACGAACGGCAGTTAAGCGTGCGCACAAACGGATGGTAAATTTGATGAAAAAAAGGAAGTACCTCGTCTTTCTTGTATTGATAATGTTATGCTATTCTCTTTTCCCATCTGGTACGAGAGCACAGAGTTCGTCACAGATCAGTATATCTTCTCAAGGAAGTATCAATTACGCTCCTACTCCAACTGCAAGCCCGACGCCTTCGCCCTCGCCTACTCCTACTCCAACTGCAAGCCCGACGCCTACACCAACTCCATCAAACTTAACACCTTTTCCAACAGGTTGGGAAGCCCCAAGCATCGGTGGAACATCTTCCGCTTGGTCAGTTGGTTTAAGCGGTGTTACCAATGTTGTATTAGATAATAGTGTACTTTACAACGGGCAACCAACCATCAGAATAGACCCAACTGGCTCAAGCACTGACCCTGACAGGGAGAATGATGGACCTTGGATTACAGTACACCCAGGTGATCACTTGGTTTTTTCTGGTTGGGTGAAAACTCAAGCAAGTACAATAGGTGACACGTATATGTATCATGGAATATGTTTAGGAGTGGACTTTTACGGTGCGAATGGAAGAATTTGTGGGGTTAGTTCACCAACAGGACAACCTTGGACACCTTCAGGTGGTTATCCGAGCGATAATGGTGCAGAATTTGTTTCTTGGGGTCATACAAGTTGGGTTCAAATAAAAATAGATTTTACTGTTGCCTCTCAGTACCCAGCAGATACTTTTGGTTCAGGGTTTGGCACAAATTTTGCTTATTCGGTTGGTCAGATGGTTGCGCCTGTGGCTCTTATTCCTTATTTTTGGTGCATGAACAGCTCAGGAGATACAGCTTCAGCTTGGTTTGCAGGTGCGGTGCTTTACATAAATCCTTAGGCTGCAACAAAAGTAGCAGTTGCGTTTTGACCTTTCCCTGATTTTTGTTAAATACAACAAGTGTTTGCATGTCTTTTTTGAGAGATGTCAAATTAAAGGTAACACTCCTCGATTGAAATAGTTACTTGCTGCAATTGACTAAAAAACTAACTTTATTTCTGAATATAAAGCTTAAAAGACTATAAGACAATTGTATAACTAATTACAGACTTTTTTAAAGATGTATTCTACATTAATTTTTTCTCACAACGAATTCGTAGGAACCAGTTGTCCATAGTAGGCGCGTTAATTCATTGCACTGATTAGGTCTCAACAGCGTGCATGCGTGTTCCGAAAATGGTCAAAAATGGTAATAATTCGCTTCTTATCATTCACAACCGTTCCTGTTCTCCATTCAGATTTAATGCCTCTAAGACTGACCCAACCCCTGAATAATGAATTAAAACCATTTTTCACCAATTTAGGAACAGAGACTGTGTGAAAAGTCAAATTTGCTTCAAGAAATTGCGCTTTATATGTATAGAACACATCCGAAAACCGGTTTTTGCACATAAAACAAGCAATTTTCTGAAATTGAAAATAGTTTTCACACAGTCTCGACAGCCATGCGCGCCAATTGTTTTAGAGTTTAGAAGATACGTATTATGAAGGAAAACGTCTAAAGTCGTTGGATTAACCCAAAGAGTCTTAAGCTTTCTCAAATCAACGAACTCCCGCAGAATGCCTGCAGGTATTCAATCTTGAGTTATCCCATCACTTGTGTAAAATACTTTCATAGCATTCTAGGATATTGTCAGCAATTCTATTCCAAGTATAGCTTTTTTCAATAGTCTTTCTTGCTGCTTCTCCAATTTTTACCCTGAGCTTATCGTCTTCTAATAACTTTATTACCGCCTCGCTCATTGCTTTAGGAGATTTTGGAGGAACCAGAAATCCATTCACGCCATCGGATATTACCTCCTTATTCCCACTAACTTCGGTTGCAACCACAGGCAAACCGCAAGACATGGCTTCTAAGAGAACATTTGGCAGGCCCTCGTAATGAGAAGGGACAACGTGTACAGTTGCGTTTTGATAGGTCTGAATGAGCTTATCTCTTTTCACATATCCCAAAAAAACAATCTGTTTTTCAACCCCGAGTTTCCGAGTTGCTTCCTCTGCCTTGTGGAGAAAAGGGCCTGTGCCGCATATAACAAATTTAATGGTTTGATCCACATTGCAGACGTACCTTGCGCATTCTATAAGGTCGAATAAGCCTTTACGCGCACGCAGAACTCCAGTATACAGAACGTATCTTGTGCAGTTTCTACTTTGAGCTGGAGCAAATGCTTTTTCA
>Ga0208037_1001346_pt1 | contig 12225 bp, 14 predicted proteins | sample June2015DPH_13_1_3_FD_184710 | JGI IMG/M metagenome (GOLD analysis project Ga0208037, IMG submission 184710) | Peatland microbial communities from SPRUCE experiment site at the Marcell Experimental Forest, Minnesota, USA - June2015DPH_13_100... | ecosystem: Environmental > Terrestrial > Soil >...
CCTTCTTCAGGCTGGCACCCCCAAGGGGTGGCTTCAAACGATCGATGCGAAGGGCGTCCTCGGAAGAGGGAATACTCGGGAGCAATCCAAAGCTCAGCGAGCTCGTTGGGAGGATGCTCTAGGTTGCCGACCCGCACCAGAAAGAGTAGGAAGTACAGGGGGAGCAGGACCCACGGCTACGGGCAGATAGGTCAACACCGACACTCCGGTTCGAGAGGCGGACACGGCAACGCCGGCCTCCACAAGCACAAATGGAGCTGGCTGGTCAAGTACGACCCCGACCACTTTGGGAGGGACCCCTTCAGACCTCTTGGTCGCCCGAAACCGAGGACCTGGGTGAACGTAGGCGACCTGGAAGACCTGGCGAAGGGAAAGTCCGTAGACTTGACCTCCATGGGAATCCAGAAGCTGCTCGGCTCGGGCACGGTCGGAGCGCCGTACGAGGTCAGGGTGGGCTTCTTCACGAAACGGGCTCAGGCTAAAATAGAGGCTGCGGGCGGAAAGATAGCAGTCAAGGAGTAAGCCTCTTCCATTGGCTTCGATGCGTGATTTCGTAAAGAATGTAGGGACGGTTCTTCCTGAGATACCGAAGCCAGAAAGGAAACCGTCCCTGAACGAGCGGCTCATGTGGACGGCCCTCGCCCTCGTGGCTTACCTCGTAATGGCCACTACCCCGCTCTTTGGGTTTGGAGGACCGGGGGAGCAGCAGGACCAGCTAGCCTTCCTGAGGGTCGTCTTTGCGTCCGCCCAAGGGACCCTCATGGAGCTCGGCATCGGGCCTATCGTGACGTCGGGCCTGATATTGCAACTGTTGGTCGGAAGTGACATCATCAAGCTGGACATGAGCGATTCAGACGACAGGGCCATCTTCGGGATCGCAACCAAATTCCTCACGATGATTGTGATAGTGGGCGAGTCCGCGGCCTACATCTTGGGTGGAGCCCTTGGAAGCTTCTGCACGGCGACAGTCACGAGTAACTGTTTTCACGGCACGGGAGGCGAAGCGGTGATCTTCGCGCAGCTCTTTGTTGCCGGCATCCTGGTACTCATGCTCGATGAAATGATCCAAAAAGGGTGGGGGCTCGGGAGCGGCGTCAGCCTCTTCATCCTCGCGGGAGTCGCCCAGACCGTGGTGTGGTACGCTCTCTCCCCGGTGACCTTCTCGCCCACATCAGGGGTCAGGGAGTACTTCGGTTTCATCCCAGCCTTGATCAGCGCTTTCTTCACGAACACCCTGCCAAGCATAGTCGTCCGGTCATACCAATACCCCAGTCTTCTGACGTTCGTGCTGACCGTGGTGATGCTGCTCGTCATAGTCTACATCGAGGGCATCAGGGTCGAGCTGCCGATCACGTCCATAAAGTACAGGGGTTTCCAGGGAGTCTACCCCATCAAGCTGCTCTACGTTTCGAACATCCCGGTCATCCTGGTCTCTGCGCTGGCCGCCAACATCACTTTCTTCACTAGAATCCTCTACAACTTCTCGGGGACCGGCAGCAACCGGTGGCTTCCCTACATCGGGCAGTTTCAGGCGAACTCTTCCCAACCTACAGGAGGCATCGTCTACTATATGACTGCCCCGCGGAGTGTCTTTGATACGATCTCGGACCCCATCCATTCGGTTATCTTCCTCCTTTTCATGGTCGGAATGTCCGTGGTCTTCGCCAAGCTGTGGGTAGAAATCGGCGGACTGAACGCCAAGCAGGTGGCAAAGAACCTGATGGATGCGAACGTCCAGGTCCCGGGTTTCAGGAGGACTGGCCTCTCGATAGAGCAGGTCCTGAACAGGTACATCCCGGTACTCACAATAATAGGCGGCATCTTGATCGGACTGATCGCAGGCATCGCAGACCTCTTCGGGGTCTTCGGCTCGGGCATTGGCATACTCCTTATGATTGACATCATCCTGCAGTACTACCAGATGCTCCTGAAGGAGCAGGTGGAAGAAATCTCTCCCGCTCTCGCCGGCCTCATAGGAGCTGGCTAATCCCTTGAAACTGAGGGTCGTCGTCGTGGGGATTCCGGGCGTAGGCAAGACCACTGTCGTCGAGAGGCTGAAGTCCAGGCTCGAGGGCGCGAAGCTAGTGACCTTTGGAACCGTGATGTTCGAGGAAGCGACGAAGCGCAAGTGGGTCAAGGACAGGGACGAGATGAGGACGCTCCCCGTCGGAAGGCAGAAGAAGCTTCAGGCCATCGCGGCGGCCAGGATCTCGAAGATGGCCGACCAGATCGTCCTGGTCGACACCCACCTATTCATCAGGACCAAGGAAGGATTCTGGCCCGGGCTACCCTTTGAGGTCGTCAGGGCCTTGAACCCGACGCACCTGATTCTGGTCGAAGCCAGCCCGGAGGAGGTCTGGGCGCGAAGGGCGTCTGATGCAGCAAGGTCGCGCGACCCAGTGACCAAGGAGGAGCTGGAGAAGGAGATGGAGCTCGGGCGCGGGTTCCTTGCCGTGTCATCGACGCTGACCGGTGCTCCGATGCTGATAGTCAGGAATACGGAGGGAAAGGCGGACGCCACCGCCGAGGCCCTGGCCGCAGTCATCAAGGAAGCCGCGCGATGAACGCAGCAAGGAGAGGAAGAGAAGTGCAGCGCCTCTGGGCCGGAGGCGGGCGATGCCTATTAGTCGCTTTCACTGTCGCGGTAGTTCTGGCCGGCCTGACGATGGCCTTGCCGGCCCTTGCCCAGAGCACCGCCAGCACTTCCACGAGCACGGGCGCAGTCACGGTCACGGTCACGGTCACTAGCACGCTCACGGTCACGAGCGCAAGCCTGAGCACAAGCCTGACCACAAGAACAGGCCTGACCACAAGCACAAGCCAGAGCACCTCAAGTTCGTCCACGACAAGTGTTGAGGTCTCGCTCAGTTACACTACTAGCGGGCCCGGCACGACCATAAGCATCACCGCGTCCGGCCTTTTCGCTGGCCGCAACGTCAGTGCAATGTTCGGCACAACGTCGCTGAACATGAGTAGCGGGTGCACTACGAACTCGGTTGGAAGTCTGAGCGGCTGCTCCTTCGTGGTGCCTGATGTCGCCTCTGGTTCTTACATAGTCACGGTCTCCGATGGGACAAACAACAAGACGTTCACTTTCAATATCCCTTCGATCGCAATTCCGGAATCGACCTTGTTGATCACCATGACGGCCATTGGCCTGAGCCTAGTGACCCAATTGGTCACCAGAAGGGTAGTGAACCTAGACGCTGAGAGACGGATGAGGGCCGAGGTCTCGGCCTTCAACAAGGAGAAGAGGGCGGCCACACTCGCAAAGGACCAGGCCAAGCTCGAGAAACTCAAGAAGAGGGAGCTTTCGATGAGGCAGGAACAAGCCAGGGTCTCTTCTGCCAGGCTGAAGGTCACGGCAATCACCTTCGTACCGCTGCTGCTGGTGTACTACCTGATGGCGTCCTTCCTGGGTGGATTCGGCGTCATCGTCGCGCACTCGTCGATTCCAATCCCCTACCTCGTGGGCAGTTTCTCAGGAAAAGGGGGAACGATGGCCCTCTTCTGGTGGTACATGCTTAGCTCATTTACATTCTCCACCCTGTTGACCAAGCTGCTGCACACCGGAACCTAGAGAGCACTCAGCATTGGACGCTATCATAATCTCAGGGATGCCAGCTGTAGGGAAGACCACCGTGTCGAAGGTGATCTCCGAAGCACTAGCCATCCCAACCGTGGGGGGAGGCGACGTGCTGAAAGAGATGGCAGTCGAGGAAGGATACTTGTCCGGAGGTGGCGACTGGTGGGACACCAAGGACGGAATGAGCTTCCTTAATGAAAGGAAGAAGTCATCAGGGTTTGACAAGGAAGTCGATTCTAGGCTGCTGCAGAAGGCGAAGAAAGGCCGCGTTGTGATAACCAGCTATCCTCTCCCTTGGCTGGCGGAGAGAGGGCTGAAGGTCTGGTTGTCGGGAAGCGCCAAGAGCCGGGCGAGGAGGATGGCCAAGCGCGACGGAATGACAGTATCACAGTGCCTCGAGGTCCTCTCCATCCGTGATAGTGAGAACTACAAGCTCTACAAGAAGATCTACGGGATCGAGTTCGGAAAGGACCTAAGACCCTTCGACTTGGTCGTCGACACCGATTCAATCGACGAATCGAGGGTCGCCGAGATCGTCTTGCACTACATCAAGAACAGGCCTGACTAGATTGCAGTCCCAGAAGATGGTGGTCGTGGACGAAGAGCCTGCAGACCCGGAACACGGGTGGGACCCTCGGGCTCGGCCGGTGGAGGTGATGCTCGATTACGGCCTAATCGCTCTTGACAAGCCGCGGGGTCCGACGAGTCACGAAGTCGTGGCATGGGTGAGAAAGATGCTGGGCATCGATCGGGCGGGTCACAGCGGCACGCTGGACCCTCCGGTCTCGGGTCTCCTCCCAATCGGCCTCGGACAGGGCACCAAGGCGCTGAGCCTCCTCCTGCTCTTCCCCAAGGAGTACCGAGGAGTGATGAGAATCCACGCTACCGTCCCGGCCAAGCAGCTCGAGGCGGTGGTCGCGGAGTTCACCGGAGAAATATTCCAGAGGCCCCCTCAGAGGTCGTCTGTAAGCCGTCAAGTCAGGAGCAGGAAGATCTACACTCTGGATCTCGACGAGGCCAGGGGCAACCTCCATCTCTTCAGGTGTCTCTGCGAGTCTGGGACCTACATCCGAAAGTTGGTCTATGATATCGGAGAAGTGCTAGGAGTCGGTGCGACCATGGTCGAGCTCCGCCGGACACTTGTAGGACCCCTCAGAGAATCAGACGGCTTCGTGACCATGCATCAGTTGAGCGACGCGGTCTTCAAGCTACGAAGTGGAGATGAGTCGGCCCTAAGGGCGCTAGTCAAACCGATTGAGGATTCGCTGGGCGCCACGAAGAAGATCGTCATACGGGATTCTGCGGTCGACGCCATCTGCCACGGCGCGCGCTTGGGGCTCCCCGGCATACTTTCCGTGTCAGCAGGGATATCGAGGGGTGACACCCTGACACTGATGTCGGCAAAGGGGGAGCTTGTGGCGATAGGGAACGCAATGCTTCCCACGGACGAGATGACCGCTATGAAGAAGGGTCTCGCTTGCTCGACTGAACGCGTCATCATGAAGCAAGGAACCTATCCGAAGATGTGGAAGAGCCACGCTACGACAAAGGCTGCGTAGTCGATCTGTCCCCCCACTCGTAGAGTCTCACTAGAGTGTTCACAGCCGAGTTAGGTCGATGCGGTGCTCTCAGGTTGCGTCCACGCTTTTTTCCCACACAATTGAGACCGGGACTGCCGGGGTCGCCTAGTCTAGTGGGTGTACCCTCTGATTGCGGCCCATCTTTCTCGCGCGCAGGACTCTCGGAGCGTCGTGAATTGTGTAGTCACGAATCCGCCGTCATTCTGTCGCTCATTAGAGTTGAAGTGCGCGCGCGCACTGGGAGAACAAAGGAACGTACCGAATACTTAATTCTAGTCAAAGAGCTTGTTGATGTGGGAAAGATGAATTCAGTTAGCAACATTTCAAGAGTCTTAGGAGCTGCATTTCTCCTTCAGTACTTTACGTCTTTGATCAGTGGACTGATTCTGAGTCAGGCGTTGCCTGGCAACTTCCTGCCATCTGTCGGGCCTGTAAGTGTAAATCTGATCGATGTCGCGAATAACGCCTGGCTGATAAGGGCAAACATACTAGGTCAGACAGCCACTGCCGCTGGGGTCATCTTCTTGGGGGCCATGCTTTTCGTGACCCTGAGGAGACGGAATGAAGAAACGGCTCTTGTTGGCTTTGGATTCTATGTTCTGGAAGGGGCGCTGCTTGCCGCCAGCATGGTAGCGACCTTCTTTCTCTTACAGATAGGTCAGGAGTATGTGACAGCAGGAAACCCCGCCTATTTGCAGACGATAGGGAATCTGGCATTTGAATCAATGAATTTTGGAGAGACACTGGCGGAGTTGCCTTTTTGTCTTGGTGCAATACTCTTCTATTATCTGTTCTACAAATCACGAATTGTTCCACGCATTCTGTCTCTCTGGGGGCTGGTAGGAGTTTCCCTCGTACTGATCGGAACGCTGTCTGCCATATTTGGCTATGGAGTCTCGTTTTTCGTATACCTTCCCTATGTCCCCTTTGAATTCGTAATCGGAGTTTGGATCTTGGTCAAAGGCATGAGCGACGCTTCAGGAACGAAGCAGTAGTCTGTATCAACGAGCTCACTGGATTGAACTGCTGAACCGAGGTCCCCGCACGCTGTCCGTTTGCTTCAGAAAAGCCCCCCTGTCTCTGAACCCTGTCTTCCTAGGTTTCTACGCGAGCAGGAATTCGAATTGGAGCTTCATCAAGCTTACAAGGAATCCGTGCAATCAGTACCAGTGACGTGAGGACCCTTAGGATGCAGCCACAACCTCGGCCCGGCATCAACATGAGCGACGCAGCGTCGGTCATGGATGCTGACGCTTCTCATGTGATCTCCACGCGTTGTGCGATTCACGGGATAGAAATGGATTGCCAGCAGGGAAACACCTACTTCTGCGCTGAGTGCCTGGGATTAGCAGACGAAAGACACTCGAATAGGCGCCGCTAAGGCATGAACCTTATCCGTGACCTCGCGAGGGAGCTTCGGATGTCTCCAAAGTCTAGGTCCCACTAGCGTACCCGCCACTTCATGGTGACTCGCGACACGGATGTCCTGATGTGATTAACAGAGTGGGGTGGGTCGTGGCCAGCTTCAATTATATGCAATTAGTGGGCTTGACCATTCTTGAAATTAGTGGGCTTGACCATTCTTGATTAGGTGCAATTGAAGTGCAGGGCAAGTCCTGGCTGGGGAGCTCATGTCGACCAGATGTTCGTGTTCACGAAGGAAATTCATTTTCGGAACCCGTTTGGGGGATGACCCCACCAGACACGCTCAAGATGGCCTCTGACACAGGCCCTACACGTTCCCCATGCGAACCATACGTTCCTTTGTTTTGGTCTATGCCAAGAATCCCTAATAGGGACTGCTGTTCCTTTTGATACTCGATGGCTGAGGCACACAGAAATACAAGGAGAAGTACAGTTTCATCCGAGGGGAACGAGACGCCAAAGAGAAAGGCGAGGCAGAGCCCGAAGGTCGTCAGCGCCGAGCCCGCAGTTGATGTCAGCTATCCATCGAAGTCCGGCACCATTGAGATCAGCCCTCCTTCAAAGCCCGACGTCGTCGAGTTGGCACCCCCTACGTCGGACGCAAACAGGATTCCACCGCCGATGGCGAGTTCAGGTCAAGTGTTGGGACTTGCAAAGGAGAAACCAGTGACGAAGTCTTCAGCGCCAATCGTCGAACCAGCGCCTTCCCCGGTGGCCGCTGCGAATCCGGAGGCTGAATACCTCAAAGGCCTCACAAGAGAAAGAGTAGTGTGGGGAGTTGTCGTCGCCGTCTCGTGGGTGGTTACCTTCGTGGCACTCCTGCGCCTAGGCATAATCTAGCTGACCCTCACACCGCGGAGACGGTGAGTAAGGCGTCGGGTCGGCTACAGGAAGTGCTGCAAGGGGGCACTTGCCAATGGACCTCGAGTTTCCATCGTCGCTGAATAGCGCCTAGGTCTCATTGTGACTCCCAAGGTGTTACTCTCTGCGCAAGGTGAAGACTACTGCGTCGAAGAGCTGATGGCGAGGTCGATCCTCTCCTTACCTCTAGACCATACTTCTCTCCGTCTTCAGACCATATTGTTATCTCCGGACCTACGGCCGATTGATCATCGCTGGACCATATTGGCCATAACGCCTCGACCTGAAGCCCGCGTTCACACCGATGAACCTCGACTTCTCAACCGGTATATACTCTGAATCAGTATCACAGGTGAGCTCGGGTCGCACCAGTGCGGCTTTGGGGCTTGGAGCCAAGTAACTTGTTCAGATCTGGAAAAGGAAGGTTCGTCGCAGTCCCGCTAGCTCTGCTCTTCTTGTTCGCATTTGCTCCGATCGCTCACGCCACACCGCCACCAAACCAGCTAGACCTGACGATTACCGGGAGCGTCGGGAGCTCGGGTCAGCAAGACTACACGCAATCTGGAGGGGAAGTTGTCTACGCCTCCATCCTGGGACAGGTCGTCAACTCTTCGACTGCGGTCTTTACCGAGAACCTCTCCGCCTCGGTGGACGGGCTTGTCACCAGCGGGACAGCGTACTTCTCGCTCTCGGGAGAATTCTTGAACGGGACCAGCTTCGCCATCGGGGGCGCAATCGGGATAGTTGACGCAGTGCCAGCCGAGGCATTTCCCCTGGGTTGCTGGGACGGAATCACCCTTCCCTTGCCCCCGGCCTGCACGAGCCAGGTGCCGGCTTTCTTCGTCGGGCTAGGTGCCCTGAGCGGCACGGTTCCTCCGTCGCAGCCCCCGCTCTGGATGGACCTCGAATCGGCGTATCTCAACCCCGGGCCGCTTCCCGGACCGATAGTCTGGGCCTCGACCGACGGCAGCGTAGTCATTGTGTTCTCATATGTCGCAGCCACGATAGACTGGCACAACATCCAGACGAACGGGTCTCTGGTCGGGACCCTAGGCGCGACGCCGGTGAGCGGCTCTTTCAGCATGACGACGAACGCGCACGAGGACTTGTTCGCGGGGACCGAAGCCGAGAGCGGGACCATGACATTCTATGGCATGAACCCCAGCTACCTTGACGCGAGCGGGGCGTTCACCGGCTCCTCCACGATTCCGACCTCCAATGCAATCGACTGCTCCTCGATTACCGGGATAGCAGGCACATGCACAGAGACGGGTCTGGCCTCGTCGGGCAGCTTCACCCTTGACCCCGGCAACGCCCTGATCCAGGGGTCCTACGACATCGACTGGACTGTGCCCGCGTTCTCCTTCTCCGGCACGTCCGCAGCCCTGGTCTCCCAGGGAGGCGTGACGGGCGTACCCGAATTCGGGGCTGGTGCTCTCGCACCGGTCGCGATGGGAGTGGCCCTGCTACTTCTGCTGAGAAGAGACGGGCTTCGAGCAAGGGCCCGCAACTGAACTCCGCTGGACCAATGCGTGCAGAGATCGTACTCTCGACGCTCTCGCTCGACAAGCTCACAATCAACGAACGTCCCCTCGTACCCGGATACTTCCTCACGATTCCTGTCTGTGCGCTTGCTTCAGGATTCCTAAGCAGGGTCGATGTCGTCAAAAACGGACAAGATGACCCCCAGTTCCACATCTGAAGGGATTACAAGCGGGTTACTCTTGCCCAGGGCCAGATACAGGAGATAGGCCCCTACCAGAGAAATCCCAAGGGAGTCGAGGATATTGGGGAAGGTAGGGAAGAGGACCCAGTGGTCGAAATACCTGGAGAAGCCTATGGCCCAGGCGAAGGCGCTGATACCGAGGACGAAGGGCAGAGGCCTCTGAATGTGTGCGAACTTCATCCGCTATCCTCCCGCATCAAACCTAGGTGTAGATTCCGGACGATTCCAGCCATCCAGCGGAACGCGCCAACGGAACCCAGGTCATGACTACCGTTCGACCCACTGCCTGTTCCTGCGATGAGAGAAGAAGAAAACAAGGGCGCGAGTTCTTTCATGAAGCCCTGGAATCCCTTTCTCCCTGAAACCGACCCTTTGCCAAACAAACCCAAGCGTGTTCGGGCTGACCTCGTGCTTCTTTGCCGCCGCATCTATCGTTTTCCAGGTCACGACCCCATCTTTGCTTTCTACCCAGAATTTGAACACCTCTCCTATCGCATCGAGGATGGTCTCTTCTTCCGCATCGAGGATGGTCACTTCCTCCTCGTCAATCGAAGCCCCGGAAGGTGTCTGCCCGAAGTCTCTGTCCTGAGTCATACCAAAGGATGCCCTCCATCTCTTGGCAATCCCACTTCGTCACTCACATGAGGATGATGAACAGGATAGAGAGTTCTATGCTGCTCATATCCTCCAGCTCCCTCAATCCTCCCACATCCCTCTGCACACGTCCACGCACGGAGAATCCTTGACTCTTCAGTACTTGACGCCAGGGGGGGTGACGACAGCCGCCATGAGGGCCGCAGATTCAGGGAATTCAGCCTCTCTGTGAGTCTTCCACTCTCTTTCAGTATCCTGTCTCTTGCTTCTCGCAGCACCTCATCCGTCTTCTCATCTACGTCGGTTGGATCATCCTCCTCGACTGAATCGCAAAAGTCGAACGCCATCTTCTCGATCTTGTCGACAGCATCGCGGAAATCGCGGACGGCGGCGTCGAATTCCGCTTGATACTGGTCTACACCCTCGACGATGTAGTCACTCAGGTCATGGGCTTCGATGCGAATGTCGTATTCTGCCTCTAGCCAGCCCAGATAGTCGTTCAGGCCTCGTGTTACTTCGGAAGAGAGGCGAGCCAATCGGTACCGGCAATCCGGATTGCCCCCATATATTCTCGTATGGACCTAGAGGGCTTGAGAACAGGATTTGTTGGGCTCGAAGACAATATTTCGAGTGAAAAGGCCGGGGGCTACGCGAGCCGCAATGGCAGGCCGTTCGCGCTCGCGCCCTGCCAATGGCTCCGACACTCCCAGCCGTGATGCGTTCTAGCTCAGTTGTTCGGCCACAAACCAGAGTCGATGCGGGGTGTCGTCGGTGGGGGCCGTCGCTTCGCTCTTATCTTATCAACCGGGGCGCTCGGTAGCGCGCCTTCTCACTTGACTATCCAGCGGTGAGGATTTTCTCTTCTTCTCGCTCAGGGCTTCTTCGTCTTCTGCTTCAGTGACGCCCTGGAGGCCGCAGCACCTCTGACTGGGGCGAGCCTGCGCCTGTACGTTTTGGTTGGCCTAGAGATGGATGGCGCTCCGAATGATGTGGTCGATGGTGCTGCGAAGTAGACTGGGGCAGGAGCAGGCTGCACAGTCTCGTAGATCGCCTGGATCTGAAAAGGGGCAGGCTCGGCCTCGGTCGTTGCCACCGCAGCGGGAATCTCTATTGACTGCTCCGGCGGCGCAGTGTAGGATTCGACTGGCGCCACCGATTCGATAGATCCATTCCTCCTCAGGTGCCCCAGGTAGCCCTTTGATGCCCAATAGAGCACCGCCACGACGTCGATGCAGGCGTCGAGCATTACAACCGTTAACACCAATTCAGAGACCATTGCTGACGTTGATACGGGGCCAGGGGTTCTTTTCAGCCAGAGTCAAGTCTGGTAGAGGAGATTGTGAAAAATGACACTACACAGATAGTGCTTGGGTCACACCAAGACGTTCTGATCTTCGAGAATTGCGTGCTAGACCGGGGCTTGTTTGTCGACTCGAAGGCCGCGTCTCGCGTATACATACGACATCACGACGATGACTGTAGCCAGGAGAGCGAAGCTGAGCTGGGCTGGGAACTCGGGGATCCCGCCCCCTCCACTTGACGAGCTGGATGTGGTGGTCTGAGAAGTTGTCGAGCTTTTGCTCGTGCTGCTGGTGGACGGGGTGGTGCTCGTGGTGGATGTTGTTGACGTGCTTGATGTTGAGCTCGAAGAGGTACTGCTGCTCGAAGTACTACTGCTGCTCGACGTACTTGTGCTACTTGAGGTAGTACTGCTACTTGAGGTAGTACTGCTAGTGGAACTGCTACTTGACGTAGTGGTGGTGGTCGCGGGCGCGAACTCAAGGATGTGAGAGCCCTGAGAGTAGGAGACCGTGATCGTAGCGTAGGTCGAGTTTGTGCTGATCGCTGGAGAAACGGACTTGCCGTCAATTGTCGCACCCCACGTACTTGGATTGATGAGAGACTTCGGGATTGAGATGGTGAAAGTGCCGCTTGTGCCGACTGGGCCTCGTACATATGTTGAGATTGTACTCCCACTAAGCAAAAGGCCACCAACCAGGCCCACCGAAAGCTCAGAGTCTGTCTTGGTCGAAACGATGGCCCCCGCCGATGTGCTCCACTCTTGAGTTCTTTGGGGTTGAATCAGCGATGCAATCGTCTGTCCTTGGACGCTACCCAAAATCGAACCGGGGCTAATCACGTTGAGGGTCAGCGTCACTGCGCTACGGGTTCCCCCTGGGGCGACGCTAGAGACCACCTGGAACGACAGTGCCGTCTCAGCGTATCCGCGTGCTGAAGCGGACACATTGATGGAGTCGGTAGACGTGAGTGGCATCTCCAGATTGAATTGCCCTGCGGCGTTCGTCTCTGTGTCATTGGAGACATGAGACGAGATTCCTTCGCCTGACACTGACGCAAACTTGACTGGATTCCCATGGTTGTCTTGCACTGCTCCTATTATGTGAGCAGGAACGACGGGGGCGGGGATTGTGAGCGTGATTAGAGGGGCCGTG
>Ga0208037_1001363_pt1 | contig 12068 bp, 16 predicted proteins | sample June2015DPH_13_1_3_FD_184710 | JGI IMG/M metagenome (GOLD analysis project Ga0208037, IMG submission 184710) | Peatland microbial communities from SPRUCE experiment site at the Marcell Experimental Forest, Minnesota, USA - June2015DPH_13_100... | ecosystem: Environmental > Terrestrial > Soil >...
TCGAGGCTCCGCTTCGCAGGGCCTTGCGGCGAAGCGCTGCGTAGTCGTCGCCTTGGCCTACATCCCCGACCATGGCGATAACTTCGCAGCCATAATTCTCACGCAGCCAGGGGATGATGACGGAGGTATCCAGCCCCCCCGAGTAAGCAAGAACAGCCCGTTTAACAGGCTGGTTGGAATTAGGAGCAGAAGTCATCTTTATTCGAACTCCCTTTGTGATCGGGAGATCTGGAGATCGGGTGATCGGGTGAATGAAAACAACCTATCCCGAACCTGCTTCCTGTTCGCCCGATCTCCCGATCAGCCGATCTCCCGATCTTTCTCATGCACCCACCAACGCCAGGATTTTCTTCCTGAAATGCGTCGCCTCGCGGGCGCTGGCAGTAGCCACAAAGACCGTGTCATCGCCGGCAACTGTCCCCACAACCTCAGGCCAATCCTGCGCATCCAGCACGGCGGCGACCGAATGGGCGTTGCCCGGGTACGTCTTGAGGACCACCAGGTTCGACGCCTGGCCCGCTTCTCGAAGAAACTCCTTGAGGATAACCTGCAAGGTGGGCTGGACAGACGCAGGAGGCTCGGCGGCATCCGGCAGGCGGTAACCGGAACGCGTCTTGGCCAGACCCAATTCCTCGATATCCCGCGACACCGTTGCCTGCGTCACCTGGATGCCACGCCGCGCCAGCTTTCGGCGCAACTCGTCTTGGGTCGCCGCCGGATCAGTACGGAGGAGGTTCAGGATTTGAGTGCGACGGTAGAGATTGTCCATGTAAATTTATGCAGACAACTTATAAATATACCAAAACCTGTCACGCTGGACAAGAGGCGCAAAGACTTGGTGCGGGGTCCCGGCTAAGTCCGATGGGATGGCAAGGCACCCCTCACCTGGCTCTCCCGCGCCTGCGGGATCGCCACCCTCTCCCTTGGGGAGAGGGTGTCCCGCGATCCCGATGCACTTCATCGGGACGCGGGACGGGTGAGGGGTGGGTTGCGCGCTGAGGAACGATCGGATGGGCGAACACAACGAAGTAACCCCCACCCAGGCCTTTGGCTAAAACTGCGGCCTTCGCATGTCCATCTTTTGGGGCTCGCCTTTGATGTGCGAAGTTTCGTTGCTGAGGACTTTCTCCAGCACCATGGTCATCTCCCCACTGGACATCTTCACCGTCCCGTAAGGAGAGACTTTGCTGGATATCCAGACGTCCATGGTCCCATGCGGCTCCACCTTGCGGTAATGTTCACACTCAAAAGTGCCCGCAGGAACCGTGATGGTTTCCGACCCAACTCTCTCTCCTGGACTGGTGTCGCCTTGTCCGGGCGCCTGCTGGCGCTGTCCCATACCCAGCATCATGCCCATAGGCATTTCCATTGGCGGACTGCCGGGCGACTGCATGATCATCCGCTTGATCTGGGGCCTGTCGCCGCCCAGGACCATGAGATGTTTCATCACCGTCTCTCCAGGCATGCCAGGGCTTTCCATGCGCATTTCCATCCAGTAGCCTGTGCTCCCCTCCACGTCCTCTTTGCCCACGATGGCATAAGTAAAACTCATGGTGCCGTTCTTTGCGGTCATCTGGTACTGTGCTCCTTCCCCGACCACCGGTTTGAATGCCCCCAGCATCCGGGGCATCTGCCGACCCATGCCACCCCTCATGCCCTGGGTCCACCCAGCAGTGGCAAAGCCCAAGGCCAAAGCAATAACCAACGTTCCCATCTTGAATCGACTCATAACCTACCTCCTCTTCTGAACATCTGGATTGAACAACTCTTGCTCGTTTCTTCTCATTCCTCTGCGCCCCCGTGGCGAGACGGTTGTTGCAGTTATCTTTCACTGTTGCCAGGTGGCGGGGCGGAGCGGGATTCTTGCGAACCAAGGACGCCTTACTCCCCGTGTCCGCCGTAAGCCATGAAATGCTCTTTCTTGAACTCTCCCCATTGCTCGGGCCGGTACTGGTCCTTGGGGATAAACTGTTTAGTCCGAAAAGCGATGCCCAGTTTCGTCTCCTCCACGTCCGCGCCCTTCTGGGGGAGAAAGTCAAAGACGCTGCGGTTGGCGCCATAATACGCGCACAGCCAAACTCCATCGGAAGATTCCACCGCGTAGAGAGCGCACACCAAGGGTAAGGGCCGGGTTGCATCCACGGAGACTTTGACTTGCGCTTCAATGATCTTCCCGCGTACGAACTGGGGAGCACGAGAGGGTACCGCTGGAGCAGTTGTCATGGTTTGCCTCGCTCAGCTATGGGTAGCGCGGACCTCCGCTTTTGAGGTCCGCGGCTCTTATCTGCTGATCACCTTCCCCCTCTTGTATTCTAACGCCGTGTCGCGTCTCCGGCCAGTACCATTTGGTACGCCTTTCTTAACCCGAATTCGCAAATTGAGGGGCCCTGTCCCGTTCCAGCACGTTAGATTGAAGTCGCTTCCACCAAACCTTCGCAGCAACAGAAGAGTGCGCCTGACGATTGCTTCACTCTAGGCTCCGAGCTCCTTCCAACTAACCCCTCACCCGGCCCGCTCCGGCTGGTGAAAGCGCCGGCAGCGGGCCACCCTCTCCCCGGGGAGAGGGTGCCCGACGGAGGAGGGCGGGTGAGGGGTTTCTCCATTCCACCAAGTCAGGAACGTCGTTCAACTTACGAATTCGGGTTTAACGAAGGGAATTGCGTCTTTGCCCTCTCCTGAGGGGAAGGGGTTGGCTCAGGGGGTGGCTTGGCAGACGATGGGCTCGATCATGGCGTCGCGAGATCGATGACCAGGAGCCGGCCATCCGTCTTCCACGTACCCCCGGTGGCAGTGAGTCCCTGGCTGAGCGGGTCAGGGCGCGTCACTAATCCTTCGGCGACCACACGCCCGGTGACCCTGAGATCGGCGCCAACCTTCGCTCGCTCGGCGTCAAGGTCAGGGTCAATCTCGTGGGAGACGACTCCGGGATGAACGTCCAGGCCCGTGTCGTGGGTCGCTGCTCCAAGCCAGATTTCGCGGCCACCGGGAGTCGTGGCAGCCGTCCGCCACAGGCGCAGGTGGTGCCGCTTCAAAAAAGTATTCAGCCCTTTCTCGAACGCCAGATCCTCACGGTGGCCAAACAGATAGAGGTCTGAAACAGGAGCGCCGCCAAACCCCTGATCGCCAGCCACGGCGCGGACCGTATCCCATACGGCTTTACCCGTTTTCCTTTCAGCCTCACCCCAGCCCGCCTGTTTGAACACATCGCGAATTTCTGAGATGTTCCCGACCACGACAAGGTTCAGGGGATCGCCCGGCCTACCGTCCTTTCCTGAAGCTCGCTGCGGAGCGCCTTGCAGCATTCGCGCGACAGCGTAAGGCGCCCCGGACGGGAGTTGATTGAAGGAGCCGGAGGGAGGCATTTCAGCCAGGCTCAGGGGCTTGTCGAGCACCAGCGTCAGGTCCGTCCCAGCCCCGTAATTGATCGAGGTGTCAGATTTTCCGAAAGCTTTCTGTTCATATTTGGAGAGCTCACTATCTTGTCCTGCCAACTTGCCCATCGCGTCCTCAAGGTGGCTCACGGGCAAATCGCTGGCCAACACACCCTGTATGGTTCCATCCTGCAATACATTCTCCCGCGCGTTCTCAACCTCGGAGATATGGCCGGCAAAAGTTACAGCCGGGTTACCCGGGATTATCAATTTGTCGAAGCGGATGAGCAAACGCGCGCGGTCGGTAGCACTTGAGCTGGGTATCAACTTCTCAATCCGGCCCTGGACCTCGGCCCCCAGCGGGATCAGAACTCTGTTGCCGCTATCCACCTCGCGGATGATGCGGGCCTTGACGACGCCGTGAAGGTGCGACACGGTGGTACCTACGGGCGCCTCAAGGCGAAGGTAAAGCGCGTACCCCTCCGGAAGAGATTGGTATCCTAGCTTTGCCGCGGCCTCAGCCAACAAAAAGGTCAAACAGGTCATTGCACAGGCCAGCAGGACAGTCAGTAATCGGGTCGACAAAGACCTGTCAGGATTGGTCCCAAATACACAGGATTTAGGTCGGATCATGGGTTCCACTTTGCACCTCTGTAAGATTGTGAGCGTGTTTGGGACAGCAGGGTTGTATCTCACTCGCGACCTTAGAGTGTGGTTGATGCCCGAAGCTGCCAATCTCTTGAGGCCGTAACCTGTAGTAGGCAGTAAGCAGTACGCAGACTCAATCCAAAATCTAAAATCTAAAATCTAAAATTCCATCACTCCCCAATGAACAACGGCTTGAGGTGGCGGTCGAAAAGGTTCGCGGTCACATTCTTGGCTATGGTGGTCTCCATAACGGACAGGAGATCCAGATAACGGGTTCCCATTCTCGCGGCCACCTTGAAGCCCACGTGGAGAAGTTGGCGAAGGCTGGTGTTGTAGGCCGAACATTTTGGGTCGTGACGTAGGGCGGACACAAACTGTTCCGACGACCACCCCCCCCACCAACTCCGGAGCGGGCAACTGGGCGGGATTGATGTTGATCACGGCGGCATAGGGTGCGCCCAGCTCCTCGCGCTGGGAGTAGGCCTCGTCATAAATCTCTTTGGCCAAGTCCAGCCCCTCGCCGCCAGCTTCCGCCAGACCGATCAGCTCTTCCAACCAGGTAGTGCCAGCAGTCTTCAAATGTACGCCTGCATCCAATCTCTTAAGTGTCCGGTGGATGGGCCCGTAGAGCGAGAACTTGTCGCTCCCGGAATGTACGCTGAGTTTCAGGTTGCTGGACATCCCGTAGTGCCGGACGGCAAATGCGATGGCGGCCACGTCATTTGAAAATTCTTCGGTGAATTTCGCCAAGTCGCCTACATAATCTACGCCCTTGTCGAAGCGGCCGCTAAATTTCGGCGCGATGGTCTGAATCGGAATCCCTTCCTCCGCCACCGCAGCAAGGACGATGAGCAGTTCCACCGGAGTCTGAGGTGAGTCTGTCTCGTCCATTGACACTTCGGTAATGAATTGCCCCTTGCCCTTTTTCTCCTCAACACGGCGGTAAATCAGGCCCGCCTCCTGCACGGCCGCAAGGTACTTGTTCGCAACTTGGACCATGAAGTCGCGGTCGATGTGAAAGGGATGAGCAACACCGGGAATGAGCAGCTCTCCCAGCAATTCCGGATGACCTTCCACGAACGCCCGCAAGGGGGCGGCTTGGGAGGGTCGGCCAATCATATCCGCAACGTCGATGGTGAAGAAATCGCAAGCCTCCACGAAGTTGTCCACTGTCTTGAGATTGATGTGGTCTGCGTCCACGTGGTACGGCTTGCTCCAGCCCAGCGTTCTTGCGGCTTCATCGGCCGCCGCTCGCGTGCTGGCAGGACTGGAACCGATGATGGTATGTTCCCGGTTCGATTTGTTCCACACCGGGATGACTTCCACTCCCTGCTCGGCTGCCATCCTACAGGCCTGCAGTTGAGGCTTGGCTTCACGAGCAAACCTGTCGCCAACTCCGATCGAATACTTTGAAAGTGAAAGTGTGCCGCCCATGTTATCACCTCTATCAACCGGCTACGCGCGCTAAGGCAGAAGCTTGACTTTGAGGTTGCGGAATTCGATCAGAAATCCTTCTGCTTCAAGGCCCAAGTAGCCTTTGAGCGCTTCAGGAACCGCGAATTCGCTGCTCACATCGCCGTTGACCAAGAGGGTGATTTTCGGCCCTTCGCACCAAATCTCGTAGATATTCCACTCACCAGGCGGCTTGATGCGGTTCACCTTCGGCTTAGGACCAAACTTCTTGGCGGTGAGTTTGCCGCCAACCAGAGTTTGGCCGAACAGATACCCGTCGTTTCCGGCCCCCACCTGCGCTTGGTGCCAAACGCGCCCATCGGCACTATTCCGAACAAAGACCCCGCTGTTATATCCTTTCAGTCCTTCGTGCTTCGTGAAGCGCCATTCCGCGTGAAGTATGAAATTGGCGAATTCGCGATCGTAGCGAAGCCATTCGTGACCGCGATCGCCCTCGCAATGATGATACGGTGCGCCTTATCCAGTTTCCACTGCGAGACGGGATCCAAAGCCTTGTCGGGCGGGATGGCAACCCGTGTCCAACCCTTGAAGGACTCGTCGGGCAGGATATCGATCCACCCGGAAGTATCGGACGCCAAAGCGTTCTTTGTCTGCGCCCACAATGTGGCCGAGAGTAGACACGAGATAGTAATGATCAAAGCCCCGCGTGATTTCATGACTGCACCCCCTCAAATTCGGCGCTGCCGAACAGGTCAAGAAGTCGAAGGTCAAAAGTAGACCAACTGGAAGTGGGCGCGATAAATCGCGCCGATTCCAGCCGTTAGAATCTACACTTTTTCTCGGACTCTCGCTCGGGAAAACGGTGGGCGGTAGGTGGGGGAAGAGCAGGTGTCAGGCGCCAGGTTTCAGGTGTCAGGTGCTGGGGACTGGGCGCCGGGATGACTCCGAATTGCAAATTCTGAATTGCGAATTGCCCGATGTTGAACAGTCGGGTTGGAAACATCAGATGCGGTGCTCTGGTTCTGGCTCCATGCCGAACATAACCACATGGTCGGCTAACAAGTCGGAACCGCCGCCGCTCACCGCCCGGTGTAGGTTTTCCGCAAGCAGGGCTCAGTCTGACGGGCTTGTGCCGTCTTCAGTCACGACCGATAAACTGACTGCTGACGACTTTTCTTGATCGTGTTAGGCGGCCAAGACCGGTTTATGCAAGTAAGCCTGACCCTCAGCCATACGAGTCATTCTGATTGATCGTGCAACCACAGGCGGGGCCTATGCTGAATGCAGTTGATAAGCTATTGCGGGTATAATGCAGCTTGAGGATCAACCATGAAATACAAAGTCGTTTTGCAAGCTTCTGAAGAAGGTTACAGCGTTTCGTGTCCCGGCTTGCCCGGATGCTGGTCGCAAGGCCAGACAGAAGAGGAAGCGCTTGAGAACATCCGGGAGGCAATTCGGGAGTACTCGGAGGCAGTCAAAGAAACGTTTCGAGAAGCGGAAGTGATGGTCTCGAGACCATCCAGTATGCAGCGTAGGTCCGTCTAACGTGGCGCTGCGCCTGACAGCCGCCACCCGCGGCACGAATCGTTAGCCCTTAGGTGAGGAGGAGCCGATCAGGCCGAATGACCTCGGTTTTTTGGTGGGATGCGGAGAAAGCTCGCTCGAACGTTTCGAAGCACGCTGTCACCTTTGAAGAGGCGGCATCGGTATTTCGAGATACCCTCTCCGTTACCGTTAGTAACCCGTTGCATTCGACTGAGGAGAGCCGGTTCGTGACACTGGGGCAGTCGGAACGAGGCCGCACCCTGGTCGTGGTGCACGCCGAGTTCGGGGATGCGATCCGGCATTATCAGTGCGAGACTCGCAACGCGCCGTGAAAGGAGAGACTATGAGGAAGGTGCGCTCTAGGCGCGAACCCCAAGAGATGCTTCCGGAGTATGACTTTTCCGGCGGCGTTCGCGGAAAATACGCCAGTCGATTTGCGAAGGGCACGATCATGGTAGTTCTTGACCCTGACGTTGCCGAAATATTTCCCGATCCGACATCGGTGAATAAAGCTCTTCGCGCGCTCGGTCATATCATCCGGGGCCGCCCTCCAAAGACCGGCCAACGCCGGTCTACAGGGTGAGGGTAAGCTCGGCCACGTCGGCGACGGCCCACGGGCGACTGACTACTGACGACTTTTGTCGATAGCGCTCGCCCCCGTTCTTCGACTGCAACATCGCGGGCTGGCGCAGAGCGTAGCTCTGCGATGCGCGACGTCGCCGGTCACCCTCCTAGCCACCCTGCGCTCACAGGCTTTCGCCCTTAGCGGGCTGACCGGAAAGCAGGAATGTCTTCGGATACGGTCCCTCACAGAGAAGTCGACAGTCGAAAGTCGAAAGTCATGCGCTGCGGGACCGCCCTTCCCCTCCGTGGTGAGAAATTCGGGTCAGGCGTTTGCCGTCGCGGGCTTGAGCTGATTTCCTGCCCGCCCCGCAAGAACGATCATCATTGCCGATGCCGCTACCGAGAGCCAGCCAAAGGCGTTGCCGTAGCGCGCGTAGAGGGTTGGAGTGGCCGGACCGAGAGGCAGGTCGACAAGCACGCTGCTGCCCGGCAGATAATCGCTTCGCTGGCGCGCAATGGTGTGGCCGTAGCGGTCGCTGACGTTCAGAAAGCTCTCGCGGCCCGCCCGGACGACCGAGTACCCGCTTTCAACTCCGCGCAGAGTGGCCACACTCGAGGCCATCCAGGCGTCGCGGTAGAAGTCCCATGCCGGCACGAGCATGGCGGAGACGCCCAGCCGCCCGTAGCGCCGCCCGAAACCCGTGAAGATCAGGTCGCGGCAGATCGCCAGCCCAAAAGGCGCGCCGCGGATGGTGCGCACAATCTCTTCTTTCCCCGGCGCAAGATCGCTCTCCAGGTGAGGGACAAGATGCTGCTTGTGGTACTCGGCAAGCAGTTCTCCCGTGGGACTGAACAGCCACGACGCATTGTCCTTGCGCTCGGCGCGGTTCAATTCCACGCCCGCCACCAAGTACACCCCAGTCCGCTGCGCTAGCGACGCCAGTTCGAGTTGACGCTTCGCGGCCTCCTCGGGCGCGAGTGCGGTAATCTTCTCCGGCAGCACGACGATGCGGGCGCCCTCCCTGGCGAGTCTGGCCACTGTGTCCGCATATCCGCGCCACACGGCTTCGGCGCGTTCGGGCGGCGTGTTCCCGCCGATGAAGTCGTCGATCGACACGATTCCGATTCTCACCGTGGGCGCCGTTTTGGCCTGACGAAGGCGAACCGCTCCGTAGCCGAGGCCAGCGGCGATTAACACCAGGGGAACTCCGTAGGCAAGCAAGGGGCGCTCGATCCGCAGTCCACGATAAAGCGCGACCGCAACGGTGGAGGCAAACAATCCGACGAGGAAGACGACGGCGGGCGCGCCGAGCACGGAAGCAATCTGGATGACGGGTAGTGCGTCCATCTGCGTGTAGACGAAGGTGCCCCAGGTGCCATGCGGCGAGAAGAACGAGACCAGCGTGTCGATTGCGGCCAGCAGCACGGGATACGCGAAAACAATCGGCCAGTTTCGCGAGGCCACCACTGCGGCGTGCGTTCGGGTCACGAAAAAGCCCCAGACAAGAACCTGAAGGAGCAGCAGCACCACCGTCGCCACCGTTCCCGTGGTCTTCAGGTAGTAGGTGAAATTCGAGCTGAGGCCGATGGCCGCCGCCAGCCAAGCAAGCAGGCGTGCCTCCCGCCGGCTGGCATGAAAGGCCGCAAGCAGTAGGGGAATGGGCGCCAGCCAGGCGGCCAGCCAAGAAGGCGCGAGCCCGAGCGTGAAGTAAAACAGTATGCCGGAAACCACCGCAGCAGCGAAGCGGGCGCCACGAGCTTGTAGAAGTTGGTTCATCCGGTTACTGCGGCCTGTTGAGTTATCCGAGAAACATGACGTGGACGGCAGCAATACGCTTAATCAAGTCGAGTTGCTCGCTGCGGTTCTCGGCGCCGATAGTAAAAGCATCCAGCACGCCGAGCGACAGCGCGTATTTCAGCGCCTCATCCGCACGAGATCTCATGTCACCCTGACCGAGGATCTTCATGCCGATGATGGCCTTGCCCGCCTCGCGCCCCGCTCGAAGGGTGGCGACGACGGTGGCGGGGTCCGCGTCCATATGCGACCCGATGGGGTTCACCCGCGAAAGCATGACTTGGACCCAGGGAGATTTCGCCGCGGTGCGGAGCGCGCCGATGGTGTGGCAGGAGCAGCCATGAGCCCGGACGATTCCCTTTTCTTGCGCCTCCGAGATCACGTCCATGGCCGGCCGGCACTTCTCGGTCCAGTCGTCGTCAGTCAGGCAGTGCATCATGAGAATGTCGATGTAGTCCGTCCCCAGTTCTTTACGGAAGCGGTCAATGTCGGCGCGCATTCCTGCCGCATCGCGTGACCATGACTTGGACATGACGGTGATTCTTTCTCTCGGCAATTTCTTCAGGGCCACCGCCACATGGTGATGTGTTCCGTAGGAATCAGCCGTGTCAAAGAAACGCAAACCCTGGTCGTATCCTTGCAGTAGCAGATCGGCGAGGCCCTGAATGCCCAAAGCCGATTGATTGGAATGATGGTTGGAGCCGACTGTCCCCGTCCCGCAGGCCAACCGCGAGGTCTTGATGCCGGTTTGGCCCAGGGCGACAATATCCGCAGCGCTGAACTCCCCTGTGACGGGCGGCATCGCGGCGGCCCATCTTTTTGACCCCAGCCACGCCGCAGCTACGCCCATCGCCGACTTGGTCAAGAAATCCCTACGCTTCATGGATGCACCTCTCAAATAAGCTGATTTGCCTTCGATCGAAGCCCTTAGACCCTCCGAGCAAGAGCAACCCCCGCCCGCATGGACCTAATGTCCCTAACCTTACCACGATCGCTGGGTGTCTGCAATACCCACCGGGCGGCTACACGACAGCATGGAACTTCGCTTCTTTGCGCCGCGTACATAGAGGCAGCGGGGAGGTTGAGATGAGTACACAGCGGTCAGGTCATGAGCGTGGCCAAGATGCTCGTTTCAAGTCGCGCGAGGCGGGTCGAGTCGTGGTGCTGGGGTTGCTGTTTGTGGCGGCTCTGCCCTTGGCCGCACAAGACAAGAAGGTCGCGGGCACGACCGAATCTGAAAAGCACCGAAGCAGCGTCGGATTTATCGCCAGCAATGAGGCGAGTGCAAAGGAAGTTGGCTTGCCTTTGTATCCGGGAGCGCGGCCACACAAGGATGATTCCGACGACAGTTCCGCAGCTCAACTTGGCTTGTGGGGCGGCTCCTCTGGTTTCAAGCTGGCCGTGCTGAAGCTGGAGTCGAACGACGCACCCGAAAAAGTCGCGGCGTTCTACCGCAAAGCCCTTGCGAAGTACGGCAGAGTCTTGGATTGTGCCAACTCTTCCAAACCAACGGTCGAAAAGGAGAAGGGCAACTCCTCAAATGAACTGGGCTGCGAGGGAGAGCGGCCGGAGAGCGGAGAGTTCGTCCTGAAGGCTGGCACAAAGCAGGAGCAACACGTGGTAGGGATTGAGGCGAAAGGAGGCCTTACCGTTTTCCATTTGGTCTACGTCGAGGATCGAATATCCGACAGCAGGAAGTAACCGCCCCGGCGACCCGCGCAATGCGGCGGAGAGCATCGCAAATCTTCGTGCGGTCTTTGGCCGCAAGCGCCCAATCCCGCCCTCGTTCACAGAACCTTCCGTATCTCCGGACTCAAGGAAACATGACTTACTTCGAATCCGTTAATGGAGTAAACGCGAGCCCCGGGCGCATAGGAAACCAATTCTTCATCTCGTTCGCGGGATAGCACCATATACCGACTGATTTGATAGTCGTCATCGAAGGCGGAGATCACCTTCTCCGTCTGCGCTTTGGAAAGGCCGAATTGCGAGAGGTGTACGGCCCTTCCAAAGCCTCCGGAGATTTCGGTGTATTTCCTGACGAGTTCCGCTAAGTCCATAACCGATTGCTGATTGGCGATTGCCGATTGACGATTGAACCCGAATTCGAAAGTTGGCAGCCGCCGTTCGAGCCGAATCACTTGATTCGAGGCCCGTTTGACGCAGATACCGGAGGAACAAAATGGTGCGGGGCCAGGCGTAGGGGCATCCGCCGCGGCGGACGCTGTGCCCCTACAAGATGCACATCACCCCCACGCTAACTTCCGAATTCGGGTTGAATAAGTGGTGTAGCAACTTCCTCCGCTGTCAATCGGCCATCGTGAATCGAAAACCTCCAGTTCCTGCCAACCCCGGGCGAGCGACGAGCCGGGAAATTCTTCGCAAGAAACGAAAAGGCCGCCACGAAGTTTCCTCTCAGGTGAGCTTCTTCAGCGCATCCAGGATCTCGGCGTTTTCGGGTTGCTGTCTGAGCTCGTAGATTTTTATCCAAGCGATCTTGCCATGCTCGTCCACAATGAAGACCGCACGATCGTTGACGAAGGGTATCTGGTGCTTTGTGGGAGGAAAGATGCCATAATCCGCCGCTGTTTTGGCGTAAGGCCAACGGTCCGTAGCGAGGGGGAACTGAAGACCCCCAAGAGATTTTTGGAAGGCGATATGGCAGAAAACCGTGTCGGTGCAGACGCCCATGACCTGGGCGTTCAGGCCGGCAAACCTGGCGAGGTCCGCTT
>Ga0208037_1001386_pt1 | contig 11952 bp, 11 predicted proteins | sample June2015DPH_13_1_3_FD_184710 | JGI IMG/M metagenome (GOLD analysis project Ga0208037, IMG submission 184710) | Peatland microbial communities from SPRUCE experiment site at the Marcell Experimental Forest, Minnesota, USA - June2015DPH_13_100... | ecosystem: Environmental > Terrestrial > Soil >...
CGCCAGGTGGGCGACATCGTGCAGATCTATAGCGATTACAAAGACCATGCCGATTTTCTGACCATCTACATCCGCGAGGCGCATCCGCTCGACGAGTGGCGCATGAAGTCCAACGAAAAAGACAAGGACGACGTCTGCTACGTCCAGCCCAAAACCCTGGCCCAGCGAGTTGCCATCGCCAACGATTTCACGCAGCGCTTCAAATTCCCCGTGCCCTTCGGCATCGATGAAATGACCAATGCCGCCAACGACGCCTACGCCGCGTGGCCCGAGCGGCTCTACATCCTTGACGAGAGCGGCCGTATCTCCTACAAGGGCGGCAACGGCCCCTTTAAGTATGAGCCCAAGGAAGTGCGCGCGTGGCTCGCGCAACGCTACGGCGAAGTGAAACATCCGGAGCCGGTGCCTGAGAAGAAGAGCTGAGCAGGGCGTTCCTCTCGAATTCCGGAGCAAATTGGATTGCGCGGTGCCCGGATCTGGGGAAGGCCTCAGGCCTGAAGGCCTGAGCTACAGGGATGACAACGAAGAAACCCATTGCGCGCCAATCTGCGGAACGCGCCGTGAACAAAACGAAGAAGGTGGGGCTCGCCCGCGCGCTCTCGAAGCTGGGTTTCTGCCCGCAAATCGCCTCTTATTGCGTTTTCCGCTTCCGGCGGCGGTTCCGATTCGCCTCGATTTTGGCGAGCGCTTCCTCACGCTGTTTCTCCGTCATGTCCTTCGGATGGTGACCGAACGGGATAAGCGTATAGAAACCCGGATAGCGCTTCATCTTTGTTTTATGCGCGAGCTTCCCCATTTCGGAGAATTGCGTGGGATGCAGTTTCGCCGTTTGCTTTCCGCCCCGGCGACCGAGCGTGACGGCCGCAGCGAGTTTCGGTTCTTTTTCTGCCGTCATTGCGTCCCCGCTTTCTTCTTTCCGATTTTTCTCCCGATCTCGCTTCCGATCAAAAGACCGAAACCTAAAAGGCAATACTGGAAACCCCACGTCACGATTTCCTTGTGCGGCGTCAACATAGCCGTGCAGCCAAAGAAGCCGAAGATGACTACGCCGACGAGACCGATCACGCTCAGGATCGAGAAAATCCAGCCGTCTTTTTCTCTGAGAAAGAACGAGAGGCCGACCGGCAATAGAACCAAGAAAATCAAGAGCACGGAGGTCATTCCCGGCCTTCCTTTCTAAGAAAGAGTATAACTTACAAGCGGTAGAATTGCGCGCGTTTTCTGACTTGCAAGCGGTTGTGTTTTCTAATTGTACCCGCGCCTTGCGGTTTTTGGCCGATTTGGGCGGAAATCGGCAAAATGCGCCGCGACGAGCGCTTGCATGTCCGAAGCCGCGTCGGTATTGAAGATGCACTACTTATGGGGTAGGTGGGGCGGGCGATGGGGATCAAGCCCAAGTCTGAATCGTGAGCAGCGGCGATTAAGTTGCTGCGTGCGGGCTATTCCACCAGTTGAAGATTCAGGGCAATGCGCACACCGTTGACGAGCACCTGGCTTTTGTCGATGAGCGCCTGGTTGGTGATTTCATTATTGACAAATTGCCGCGCCAGAGCCGCGGGAAGAATGAACTCGACGGCTTCCGAGCGTTCCTTGGCGCTCATACCGGAAGTCAGCGGATTGACGACGGAGAAATCGTACACGGCGATGGCGTTGTCGTCGGGGATCTTGTCCAGGATGTCCTTCAGTTTGGGAGCGAGAAAGAGATCGAAAGTCTGGGCGGCGCGCTTATAGATGGAAGATTTCTCGATGTCAAAGCGCAGGTTGTTGCGCAGGGTCATCTGCAAAGCAAGCTGTTTGCTGATGATGACGAAGGCCGGCGGGTCGTAATCTACAAACTGAAATTTGGCCTGCCCTTCCTTTGAGAGGGTGTCGAGCTGCACCTGGTATTGCGACTGCAAACGATCCACATCCGCTTGCGTGGCAATGGGTCTGGCTTGAGAAAGGTCAGGCTTGGCAGCCGCGCTCGAAGCAGAGTCGGGAGAGGCTGCTGCCGCGACAGAAGGGATCGCGTTGGGAATTGCGCGATTCAAACGGCTGAGGGTGGTTGAAGAGCCCCCCGAGGAGGAAGAGTCGATCTTCGATGGTTTCGTGCGGGGGAGCGTGGAAACGACGTAGGGATCCTTCTCCAACAGCGACAATCCGAATTCCTGGCCGCCGAGGAAGATCATGGACCGATTAAGGATATCCTGGCGCGCCGCGGCGTTGGTAGCCTGCGCCAGAACGAATGCGTCTGCGCGGTCCAGTACGATCACAAGGAGTTCCTTGCCCTCGTAGTCGTAGCTCTTCTCGGCGGCGCGGGTGTGGTAGGACACCTCGAAGCCGATGGCGTCGCAGGCAACGTCCGGCGGGATGCCTTGCGTGACCGTCTGCAGGATGGGAAGCAACACGTCCTGAAAGGTGCGGGCGGCGCGTTCATTGCGCGTGAATTGCGTTGAACTATACGCCGCATTGTAGTTGCCGGTGATCTTCAAAACGGTGCGATCGCGGAACTTCACGAATTCCAGGCCGCGCGAATCCGTCTCCGCCTGCTTGGCCGGCTCGATACCGACGTAGCGGCTCAAGTAGAACGGAAAGGGAAAGTGCAATTTGGCGATGGCTTGATTGAGGCTCTTGAGCTGCGAAAAATACTGTTTCTCCAGCGCTTTCAGGTCGGGGTCCAGAATTTCATTGGGGCTGACCTGGGCGGAGACAAGCGGCGCACTCGCCAGAAGAACGGCAGTGGTCACGATAAACAGCAGGATACGGGTGGCCGTAATAGGGCGCATGAATTTCATCTTGCGATTTTATCATCCACTACTTGGCAGTGTATTGCGACCCCGGGCGCCCGGGCCTTTGATAGGGCGGCTGAGCGATCGCGCGGGTGAAGGCGATCACCGCCTGGATTTCGCCAGCGGAAAGGGTTTTGCCGTAGGGCGGCATCATGGCCGACTTGCCCAGCGCGCTTCCGCCAAGGGTGATGATGTTCCGCATGAACTCATCGCTTTCGCCGTTTAACTTCTCGCCGTCGTTAAGGAGCGGGGGAACGGGCGTGAGGTTGCTGCGGTTGGAAGGGCCAGCGGGCGTGGCATCAGCGTGGCACCACACACAATACTGGTAGAAGATGCGCTTGCCTTGGGCTTCCTGATAGCCGAGATTGACCAGCTTCGTACTGTCGTTCCAATCCGCTTCGGTATCGTACGCGCCGAAGGCTTCCACGGGCTTCACAGCTTCAGCGCTTTTCTTGCAAGCGGAAATATCGAATGCGGCAAAGAGAAGCGGCAGGGCCAGCAGGATTCTGGATTTCATCGGCCTGCTCCCTGCCCCGCGAGACGCGCGTTCGCGGCGCTTGTTGAAGTTTGCGGCTTGATCGCGGCCTTCAGCGTCATCAGGTACGCGGTGAGGGCGCGAATTTCGTCTTCGGTGAGATTTCGCCGCGGCTCAATCGTATCCGGTTGGAGCGCTTGGGGATTCCGGAGCCACGCTTCGGTCCATGCAGGCGTGAGCCAGTTGCCGGCGTTGTTCAGGTTTGGTCCGACGTAGCCGCCGGTGCCGCCGATGGTGTGGCACGACTGGCACTGATACTTCACTTCGTAGAGTTGCTTGCCCATGCTGACCAGCGCTGGGGTGAATTGCCGCGCGTCCACGCTTTGCGGGTTGACGTCGGGCTTCTGAACCGCCAGCGCCAGATATTCCGCAACGATGTTCACTTCCTTATCCGTCATGTTGAATTGCGGCATGCGCAATATCAGGGTTGGGCGGATAGTCTGTGGGTTCTTCAGGAATTCAGTAATCCATTTTTTCTGGGCGCGGCTGCCCTCATAGGAAAGATCCGGGGCCAGTGTACCGCCAACGCCGTTGAAGCGGTGGCAAGCGTAGCATTTGTAGCGCTCGTATACTTCGGCGAAATCGCCGACGGCGCGGTAGGAGGCTTCGACCTTCGGCACCGTGAGATGCTGCAGCGCGCTGGTAGGCTTGGGGCCGGTCTGGCTGAGGAGCGCCGTGGTTACCGCGTCCAAGTCCGCCGGATTCCAGGTGTATTGCGGCATACGCGAGACCGGGTTCACGGAAACGGGATCCTGCAGCTTGGCCTGAATGTAGGAAAGCAGGTTGTGCGTGATTTTCGCCTTGCCGAACTCAAGTTCGGAGGCGTTCTTCGCGCCAAGCGCCGTAAGGTCGGGGCCAAAATCTTTCTGCGGAGTCACGCCAGCAATGCTGTGGCAACTGGCGCATCCTTTTTCGAGGAAGAGGCGTTTGCCATTCTTGATTTCGTCTTGGGTCGCGGCTTCCAGCTTGGGCACCGTGGTGAGCAGATCCGAATCCGTCAGTTGGTTCATGACGTATTGCGAGACCTTGTAGAGGTCTTCATCCGTCCAGCCGTAGCGCGGCATATTGTTGTGCGCCAGGTAGCCCTGCGGGTTGCGCAACCAGGAGACCAGCCACGGCTCGTTGACCTTGCTGCCCACTTTGGTCAATTCGGGCCCGATGTCTCCGCCGATCAACTTCGTTTCGCCCGCGCGGGTCACGGCCAGCGGATGGCAGGTGGTGCACATCATCTGGCGGAAGCGCAGTTCGCCTTGCGGCAATAAATCGGGCTTCTTGTTCCAAGCCGCTACGACGGCTGGATTGATCTTGTAGCTTTCTATTGGCTTGGCATTCTGTGCGCTCAGGAAGGCGGTGAGCGCAACGATTTCTTCATCCTTCAACCGGAATTTCGGCATGCGGGACTCGTCGCCGTTTTCGTAGCCGTTCACGGTGACGTTGCCGTCCTTGTCGAGTACGGTGCGGGGCTCTTTCAGCCATTTGTAAATCCACTCGCGGGAAACTTTGTAGCCGACGCTGGAAAGATCGGAGCCAAGCATCGGGCGCTCCAGGTCGTTCAGCTTGTGGCAAGCCTGGCAATTCAAGCGGGAGAGAAGTTCCCTGCCGCGGGTGAGCTGCGGCGTTTCATTCAGGTCGGCGTGGTGACAACTTCCACAGGAGGCTTGCAGGAAGTGCGCCGGAAGAATGGGCTGCTCCCAGGCGAGGGTGGTTTCATGCGCTTCGGCAATTTCGGTGGCGGGGCCCTGTCCGCGATGGCAAATGGTGCAGCCCCACTCGCGCACATTGTGCGGAATCGGGGGATGCGCGCGGAATGGCTGCGGCACGGAAGAATCCGCAAGAGATAGCTGCGTCATGCCCTGGTGGCAGGTGGTGCAACGATCGACTACGTTCATCCCGGGAATCCAGACCTGATCGATGTTGGGGCTGTAGTCGGCGAGAAGTTTCTTGGTGTCCGGGCGGCCTTGCGCGTAGCGCACGAAGGAACGCTTGTGTTTTTTCCATTCGGAGCGAAAGTCCTTGACGGGGGAGATCGCCAGCACGAGGACGCAGATCACGGTGGCTACGGCAAAGGCGAGCCGCATTTGGTAGGAGAGCTTACCCATGTCTTCAGCCGGCATATGTCCCCCAAGGCCATACCCAGGACCAGCCCGGGCCGCGGAAGAATGTTCCGACGACGGTCAAGCAGAGGGCGGCGGCGATGAACCAGGTCATCACCCACCAGGAGAGGGGCTTCAGCCGGAGACTCCCCATCCACCCTGAGCTGGCCTTCGAGTAGTAGGAAGCCACGAGAAGTGCGGCGACAAGAACGGTGGGCACGATGATGGTCCACGCATCAAAGATGGCGAGAAGGAGGAGCAACGCAAGAGTCACTCCGACCGCAATGGCGAAGCGCTTGGAGGCTTTTTCTCCCCACAGGGGCTTCCCCTCCACGTTGACGTGGAAATACGGAATCACGATCAACGCAATGAGCACGAGTGTGGGGATCAGGATGCCCGCGACGAATGGCGGGAAGAAGTGCAGCAATTCCTGCAGGCCGAGGAAGTACCACGGCGCCTTGGCGGGATTTGGCGTGAGCAGCGGATTGGCCAGTTGCTCGAGCGGCGCGTCCCAGAAGAGCGCCAGCACAACCATGGCGATGATCAGCACCTCGAAGACGATGGCTTCCCGCACCAGCAGGTGAGGATAGGTCATGAGCTCCGGGCCGCGGTCGTCCTTGACCTTTGCGGAAGTGTTGCGCGTGATGAAGACAATCCGGCGCGGCTCTTTCTTTGCATCGGAACTGAAACCCGATTCGATTTTAGTTTTTTCCATCATCGTCTTTTGACCGAACCGTCAGGCCGCCGTCCTTCTGCACGCGCCAGAAATGCACGCCGATGAAAAGGAAGGCCAGCAACGGGAGAATAACTACGTGAAGCACATAAAAGCGCAACAGGGCGTTTTCACCGACGATATTTCCGCCCAGGGCCACGAAGCGGACCTTGCTGCCAATGACCGGCATCGCTGAAACGATGTTCGTGCCAACCGTGACGGCCCAGAAAGCGAGTTGATCCCACGGCAGCAGATAGCCGGTATAGCTCAGGAACAGCGTGAGCAACAGGAGCACCACGCCGATCACCCAGTTGAATTCGTGGGGCGGTTTGTAACCGCCGCGATAGAAGACGTGGAACATATGGCAAAAGACCAGGAGCACCATCAGGTGAGCAGCGATGCGGTGCATGTTGCGGAGAAAAACGCCATTGGAGATGACGAAGCGCAGGTCTTTCATGTCCCGGTAGGCGTCCGGCGCGGCGGGGTGGTAATAGAACATCAAAAGGACGCCGGTGATCACCAGGAGCAGAAAGAGGAGGAAGGAGAGCGAGCCGAGATAATAGGCTGCGCGCGCGCGAAGCGACTTCTCGCGAACCTTGACCGGCAGCCAGTGCAGGAAGAGATTGCCAAAGACAGCCACGCTGCGCGTGCGGTTGGTAATGGCGGGGCCGCGGCGGAAGATGGACTTCCACACCCGCGTGGTCCGGAGGTTTTCAAGAGCTGCATGGAAAGTCGTGGCCATGATTATCCTCAGACGTTCAGAACCTGGTCGGGTTTGATGATTTCCAGCTTATTCACCAGCAATTCACCATCGGCGGCCAGGTTGATCGAATAGTGCGGTAGCGGGCGCGGCGCCGGGCCTGCGATTACCTTCCCATCCGGCTGAAATTTGCTCCCGTGGCACGGGCAGGCAATCATGTCCGCTTCCGGCTTCCATTGAGTGATGCAGCCGAGATGCGTGCACACGGCCGATACCGCATAAAATCCCGCCGCCGTCCGCACGATGTACACCAACTGGTCCTGAAGGAACGTGACTGAGTTCTCCGGATACAAATCCGGATTCCCCGCGCGAAACGTCATCGGCGGTTCGAACAACACGTTCGGCGAAAAATACTGGTAGGTGAGCGCGGCGGCGCCGAGGCCCGCGACGCCGAGCGCGCCCATGGTGACTTCGCTGAGAAAGTCGCGGCGAGACACTTCCGCTGGGCGCTGCGAAGCAGGCGCGGAATCGGGTGCGGGAGTGGATTTGGTGTCACTCATGGTCGTAGCACAATCTCCTCGACAGGAATGAAGCTGGGGTCCTCATCAAAAACCTCGAAGGCTTCCATGGAAATGGTGTGCGCGGGGCAACGCTCGGCGCAGAGGCCGCAGCGGATGCAGATGGTTTCGTCCTTGACCATCACGGAGCCTTCCAACTGATCGAGTTCTTCCGGTGCGACATGCTGAAGATCGATCGAGCGGAGTTCCTGTTCCTTGCGCAGGCGTTCTTTGTCCTCGTTGGTGAACGCAAAATTCTTCAGCGGCACCAGCGAGAGGCAATTCTCCGGGCAAACGTCCACGCAACCGCCGCAGAGGATGCACTCGGTGCCGGTGGCTTCGGTGCCTTCGAAAATCGTGTTGATCCAGCAGCGCAGGCAACGGCTGGCTTCGCTGCGCGCCTGGGTTTCGGTGTAGCCGGTTTCGACTTCGGCAACACCCGTGCGCCGGTCTATCGGAAGCACGGGCACGTTTAGGCGCGAGTATTCGTCGTAGTGCTCCGCCATTTCGTGGTGGTCAAGAACGGTCACCTGCACGTAGCGAGATTTGGGTTTCCATTCCGGCCCGCGCAAATACTTATCGATTTCAACGGCGGCTTTCTTGCCGTCGGCAACGGCGTTGATGATCAGGCGCGGTCCAAAAGCGATGTCACCGGCGGCGAAAATGCCGGGGGCCGTGGTCATCAGCGTATCGGGATCGATTTTCAGGGTGCCCTGACGCGTGGTTTCCACGCCATCGGCAGGGGTGAGGAAAGAGACGTCGGAAGATTGACCGATGGCGAGAATGACGGTGTCGCAAGGGATCACGAATTCGGTGCCGGCTTCAAACTTTGGATTGAAGCGCTTGTTTTCGTCGAAGACGGAGAGGCAACGCGTCACTTCAAGCCCGGTCAGCCTTCCATTTGCGCCCATGAACTGTTTTGGGCCGAGCGAGGGATACAGCTTCATCCCTTCCAGTACGCCTTCTTCGATTTCTTCCTCGGCCGCGGGCATCTCGGCGCGCGATTCAAGGCAGACGAGCTGCACCTCGCGCGCGCCCATGCGCAATGCTGCTCGCGAAACGTCCATGAATTCCTTCATGGCGACATCCATTTCACTGGAAGTCAGCTCATTAGGGAGCACAACACTCGCCATGTCGGTCACGAGCTTCTGCTGTTGCTCGCGCATCGCGGAACGCGCCACGTCGATGGCCACGTTGCCTCCCCCGATCACGACAACTTTTTTGCCCACCTCAAAGCGGTAGCCCAAGTTGACGTTAAGGAGAAAATCGATGCCTTTGACTACGCCGTCCAGCTCATGTCCCGGAAGATTCAAGTCGCGGCTGCGGTGCAAACCAAAAGCCATGAGCACGGCCATGTAACCCTGGCGGCGCAAATCTTCCAAAGAGAAGTCGCGGCCCAAGCGCGTATTTAGTTTCAGTTGAGGTCCGAGATCCAGGATTTCGCGGATCTGCGCCTGCAAGACATCGCGCGGCAGGCGATATTCCGGTATGCCGAGATGCATCATGCCGCCGGGCACGGCCGCCGCTTCAAAAACCGTTACGGGATAGCCGAGCAGGGCAAGATCGTGCGCCGCGGACATGCCAGCCGGCCCCGACCCGATGACGGCCACTTTTTCTGCGTTGTTGGGGCGGGATTTGTTGAAGAAAACGTCAATGGGTTTCCGCGATTCGGGCCCGTGGCGCTCGGTAACGAATCGTTTCAGGGCACGGATGGAAATGGGCAGGTCAAATTCTCCGCGGCGGCATGCCGGTTCGCAGGGGTGACCGCAGACGCGGCCGCAAATAGAGGCAAAGGGGTTGGGCATCCGGGCGTAACGGTAGGCATCTTCGTATTTCCCCTCAGCAATCAGGGACACATAGCGCCCCGCCTGGGTATGCACGGGACACGCCTGCATGCAGGGAAAATTCGATTCCAGCCAATCCAAATCAACAAGTTTTGTGCGCGTCGTCACCTGGTCGGCACCGGATGCCCCTGGTTTCTGCTTCCTTACTTCTTCACTGTGAGGTCGGCGGTCGCGCCGCTTGCGGTCACTTCCACGGCCAGCGTGGTGGGTTTGCCGTTTTCGCTCCAGGTCTTCAGCGTGTACTTGCCTGGCGGCACGTTCTTGATTTCATAGTTGCCGCTCTTGTCCGTGACCGCGAAATAAGGAGTGGACACAATAACCACGTAGCCGTTCATTTCCGGGTGCACGTTGCAGAGCAAGGAAGCCACACCCAGATCGCTGAATTGGAAGCTCTTCTTTTCGCCTTTCGGCCAGGTGCCGAGGTTATGGGAGAGCTTCTTGTTACCGCTGATGCTGGGCCAATAGACGTTGTGGCCAACCGGGTCGCTGTTAAGGAAGTCCACGGTGGTTCCCTGAAGCACAACGACCACATGGGGAGAAAACGACATCTTGACCTGATCGATCAGCGGATGCTGAGCCGGCGGATCGAACTTTTTGTCCGGGATCGTGTCAACGTAAACGGCGATGTTTTCCGCCGACTTCAATCCCTCGACGCTGACCTTGCCCTTGATTTCGCCCGCCAGGCTTGCACCCGCCAGGAGAAGTGCTGCACTGCATACCGCGACTGCCTGAACTGCAAATAAACGTAACCTCATCATTGTTCCTCTCATTCCCTTGAGATTTTCCGAGAACCCTGTTGGTTTAGGGGGCCCCGGCTAGAAGACGTAGTCTATGCCAGTCACGAACGTATTGGGGCGATAAAAGAGCGGGTTGCCGCTGGCATCGTTGCCGTAGGAAGCCGGCTGCCAGGCGCGATCGTATTCGCCGACGATCTTGATGTTGGCGCGGAGCAGAATCTGGTAGCCCGGCCGGAAAGCGTTGCGGGTCTGGTACCGGGAAACTCCGTTGACGAAATCGGACGGCGAGTTTACGAAATCGTAGCGCATCGTGGCGATCAGCCAGGGATAGATCCAGTAGTTGCCGCCAACGAAACCGCCGGTGAATGTGACTGCTGGGGCGCTCGCGATAGTCCCGGCTTCGGTATCCACCGTGTGGTTGTTGTCATGGCCAACGAGACCTACGGCGAAGAGTTCCAGCTTGCGATACTTGAAGCGAAGATCGCCACCGGCGCGGTAGAAGGGCTCGTTGATGGTGTCTGTGAACGCGTAAGTCGTGCTTCCGAAATTCTGCTGATTTGTGCCGTGGTAGTAGAAGGCGCCGACGCGGATGGAAGTATGGTCTCGCGGGCCCGTCGGTCCCGCAGCCTGGATTCCGTGACGGCTTTCCGGATCGCGCTCGAGGTTGAACTTGTAGTAGGCGCGCAGGTAAACGTCTTTCGTATTCCGCGTCACCAGATCCGTCGTGGTGCCATAAGCGGAACCCGTGCCATCGGTGTAGGCGACGGACCAGTTAAAGTTTCCGTTGTCGGCGTAGCCGCCGAATTCAATTCCCCGTTGTGGCGTGCCAAGGATAAACGGGTTATTCGCAGTCTGACACTGCGTGACGGCGCCCCCACATACCGGACCATGCGCCACGGCGGCTTCACTGAATACATCGTAGCCGGAAAGATAAGGCGACCTCGCTTGCGTGAAGGGAAGGTCGAGTTCAAACTGCCCGAATCGGACGTTCAGAAAATTCGTCGGCAAGTGAAAGATGTGGCCGAGGTCGTTGTATTTCAGGTAGCCATCACCCAGCCCGCCATTCGCGCCGGAAGCTCCGGCGGAGATGTCATCATCAATCCAGAAGGAGAGATTCGGCCCAAAACTTCCGGCGCTGATGATCGTAAAGGTGTTGGGAACAAACAAGTCGGTGCCCGGAATATATCCTCCGGCGGCCACGACGGGGGCGGGCTGCTTCGCGTTCCAGTTGAAGTTGCCTTCGTAACGGAAGGCGATGGGCAGTGATCCCGGGATTTCTCCTGGATAGACTGCTTCGGGGAAAGCTTCTTTTTGTGCTTTGGAGCCGAGCAGGACGGGATCCTGTTTCACGAATACGTCATCGTCCTTGGGGAATTTGAAGCCGTTCTTCTTAAAGGCCTCTCCAAAGTCGTTTAGCTCCGGATAGTTGTTGTGGCAAGTTGTGCAGGACGTCTGATATTTTCGGGAAAATGCAGGTATGGCATTGGACTTCGGCGCAGACCCTAAAACCATCCAGATCACGGCCCCTGCCATGACCAGACCGGTCAAAACGCTAGCGTCCACCCTCCAGCTCTTGCGACTCATGGGCACCCCTTCCCCAGTTAATTTGTGCGGCAAAGACAAAAACTCACAAACGGAACCCCATAGCCCTGTGTTGCGGGTTCCTACGTTGAGGGATGGGGTCACACCCGTGCCGTGACTCTAATCACATCTGTTTGTGACAAATGTCACAGTAATTCCAACCGCCCTGCTCGATTTCATCCGGGAGCAGTGGGAGATACTTGATCTGGAGCACGTAACACTTATTTTATCAACAGATTACGGAAAAGTGGGACATAGGTAAGGCCCCGGGCTCGGCTTGGGACGTGGTACATCCGGGTAACTTCTGCGCCAAGTTGGCAATGGGGGGAAAGCCATAAGTTATCGGTTACCAGTAGTGTCCGGTTGAGCATTTTGAGATCTTTGAGAAGCTATTGGCGCATATGAATTTAGCAGCGACAACACGC
>Ga0208037_1001387_pt1 | contig 11949 bp, 9 predicted proteins | sample June2015DPH_13_1_3_FD_184710 | JGI IMG/M metagenome (GOLD analysis project Ga0208037, IMG submission 184710) | Peatland microbial communities from SPRUCE experiment site at the Marcell Experimental Forest, Minnesota, USA - June2015DPH_13_100... | ecosystem: Environmental > Terrestrial > Soil >...
CCGCGGGTCGGTCATCTTTCTGGCCACGTTGCTGGTCTTCTGCGTCACCCTGAACGGAGTATGGGCGACCGACCACACAGCAAGCTTCCTGGATCTCGATTACGCGATGTGGGCCAACCACACCTTCGCGCTGGGCCGCGTGGGGCAATTCATCCCTAACTCTGTGGACGTCTTCCAGTACGGGGGGCAGTACTACAGTGCCCTGGCACCAGGGCTGGCCCTTTTCGCCTTCCCCTTCGTAGTGGCTGGGTTCATCATCGTCGGCCACTTCAGCGAATACGGGGCCGTGATGCTCTTCAGCGAGTTCTTCGTTGCGATACTGAATGCCCTCGCGGCGCTCTACATCTACAAGCTGAGCCGGATGTACTTCAGGGAAGCCACAGCCAGCTTCATCGCGCTCGCCTTCGCGTTCTCCACAGTCAGCTGGTCCCTTGCCACTTTCTTCTTCCAGAGCGACGTTTCCGCGGCGCTGGACGTCGTCGCGGTGTACTTCGTCTTGCGAGCCACCAGGAGCTCTCGAGGCTCCGTCGCATTCCTGCTCGGAGGCCTTTCGGTAGCCGCCGCGATGATGGTCGATTACGTGAACTTCCTCCTGTTGCCGGTGCTACTGGTCTACATCGTCGTGTCGTTGAGAAGAAGGGATCTTGGACTTCTCGCGAGGGCAGCCGCTGGGTTCACTCTCTGTTCCTTCTTCGGAGTCCTGGCGATAGGCCTCTACAACTACGCAAGCTTCGGGCAGGTCCTGGTTTCCACCGAACAACTGTATCTCCACAGTTCGTCCATCTTAGGCGAATTCTCAACGCCTTGGTACCTTGGAGTGGTCCTGAATTTCTTCACACCATTGAGAGGCATCTTCCTCTACTCTCCGGTTCTTCTCGTCGGCGCCTTTGGGTTCCGAAAGATGTTGGGCGCTTCTGCGGTCAGAAAGGAGGGCCTTCTCATCCTGGCGGTCTTCATGGTGCTGTTTCTGCCTTACTGCGCTTGGTATGATCCCACCGGGGGGTTGTCCTTTGGACCTCGATTCATAGTGGCGTCGCTCCCCTTTCTTCTTCTGCCGGCGGGCTACGTGATAGAAGGCGGCTGGAGATACCGGGGCCCCGCCGTCTACATCCTGTATTCTGCAGGGGTGGTAGTCAACGGCCTCGCGGCCCTCACAAGCACGCTCGCTGGGAACACGGATTGGCTGACCTCGCCCTTCCTAGACAGCACGATTCCCCTACTCTCCCATGGAACCCTCGACCAATGGTGGACGGGGTCAGTCGGGCGGTTCTGGCCCGTGGCAGCAGGAGCTGTAATCGCCGCGGCCCTTCTCCTTCCTAGTATTCTTGGGCGCGCTTCAGAACGGAGTCCGACTGTGGCGGATGACCCAACATGAATCGACGTGAGTCAGAATCACACCACCCAGCCAGAGACCGTCTCTTGAGGGGCACTTCTTCCACACTGCGAGCTCTTTGCTGTTGGGGCGCCTACTCTAATTGGATCCCGGGCAGCTTGGGTGGGCGGCGCGGCGGGGCGAGGGGCCTGGTCACCAGGCCTCAACTCCACCGGTCTGCTTCCCAACGTCAGGACCCATGCACAGAAGATAAGATACAAGCACCATAGGATATCGGGACCTGAACTCAGAACGACAAATCTCGGGTAGAATTTCGTCGCAATCTTCCAAGATGCCAAGAACGAAACCAAAGCAGCAAAATCAACAGAGGCCTTTCTTGGATAGATCATCACAAGGGAAACCACAGCGGCAATTATGGCAAGTGCTGAGTCGCCGTCGAAAGTACTCTGATGAAACCTTGATGGGGACCATTCACTCGTGTAATGCGAATAGAGCTTCGTCACCGACAAGACAAGCAAGACTACCGCAAGAATAGCTAAAACGTCTCTTCTCCGAAGGAATCCCTTGATGCTCACCGATATCGTCTCAGTATTCTCTTAATTTGTCTTCGGACGCTATATTCATTGTTACCACGGCTTTCAAGCTGGATCTTGTTGGGTAGTACTCCTACTGCCCGGCCGGCTGCGCCCATCCGCACTGGGAGGTCGAGGGCGTCTCGCCGGAATCCCTAGGACCCACCTAAGCATGATCTGAACACCGTTTTCTGTGCACCCTCCCCTGGAAAAGGGCCATATCGAGTTTCTTTGGTGAGTCAGGGCTGGATTCAGGGTCTTCTGGGTTGACCAATGAGTTGGGTTGGGGTTCAAACCCACCGGGCCCGAACCCGTCCCAGCCGGGAGAGGTCAACAGTTTCAATCAGAGAGTGGATTCGAACCCATTCGGGTCGGAATCCTAGCCGGGCTATGGGTTTGCACCAATCCAGGGGCGCCTTGCTGAACTTCATCTTCAAGTGAATTGATGATTAGGACTCAGATGAACTTGACATGAATCCGAGTTGATAACGCGTCGACCCAGGTTGATTCACCTTCCTTAGATGAGCTAAAGACTGAAGCTACTGATAGAGAAGCGCCGGCTCAGTGTTGACGTACCCCTTCTCCCCTTTTGCCTTGACGTATCCATCATAAGCTAGGAGTATTGCAAGAATCAAGGGGGCTAGTCCGAGGGTGAGTCCTGTCAGCAAGATATCAACGAGGAAAACGACAATAACAAAAAGAATCGTAGGCAAGCCAAAGACCTTCCTGTACCCAAGGTACAGGTACCCAAGCCCTATGAAGAGGTTGAGGATTCCAGCGACTATTGGGTCCTTTCTGTTGCCTTGAGGACCAGGGGGCGGCGTAGGATACGCTGGCTGAGATTGTTGGGGAGGCATCGTATCGGATGGATTTCTCAGCGAGTTGCCGCAATTGCCGCAGAATGAAGCATCATCAGAATTAGAAGCACCGCACTTACTGCAGAACACACTATGAGGGGTGTTCTTGAATTACTTAAGAGTTCAAGAATGGTTATGCCAAGGATTCAGCGCACCCAGAGTGCGAAAATGGGCAGAGAGTGGGTTTACGGGTGTTTCCAACCGTAACCCACGCTCTCCTTCTTCTCTTCTCTTCTCGCTTAGCGCTTCTCCGTCTTCGGTTTCAGTGATGTCTTGGAAGCCGCACTGCTTCTGACTGGAGCAGTCCTGCGCCTGTACGTTCGGATCGGCTTCTTAGAGATGGATGGTGTTCCGAAGGAGGCCCTGTAATGGAATGGCGCTGTGTACTGGACCGTAGCAGGTGTCGGCTGCACAGCCTCGTAGATTGCCTTGATTGGGGACGGAACAGGCTCAGCTACGGTCGTTGCCACCGCAGCCGGAACCCCCACTACCTGTTCCATCGTAGGAGTGTAATACTCTGGTGCTTTCACCGAATCAATGGGTTTTCTCTTCCTCGGATGTCCCAAGTAGCCCTTGGGTGCCGCGTAGAGCACCGCGAAGACGCCATAGAGGGCGCCAAGCAAGACAGTCACCAGTGCTAATTCAGGGACCATCGTTGACGTTGATACGGTGTGTAGGAACTCTTGAGAGCCGTAGTCAATTCCGTTAAAGGGAATTGTGAAGAACGATATCGTGCAGAAACCGCTGTCATGTCGTCGGAAGATTCTGGAGAAGTCCTGGTTGTGCAGCCCGGTCGGGCAAGTTGCCCTCTCGAGGTGGCGACGTGGGGTCAAATCAGCGAAGGAGAGCCAACCTCAAGGAATCATCCAGCCGAAGGTGGAAAGTCGATAAACCGTCTTTGGTCCGTCACCAAGTAGTTGGGCTAAAACCCATCGAAGTCGGAATGCTGAAAGCTAGAGGTTGGGTTGGAGCGTGAATAGCTTAGGACTGTGGGGAGCCAAGCCCGCGTGGACTGGAGCCTGCGACACCGTTACCACTGCATTCGTCGCCATAATAGAAGTCCGCCGTTCCTTTAGTGCCTGAGCCTGTCGAGCTGTCGTAGTAGCCATACTGCGTGTTGTTGTTCGCTGTGTTCCCGGCGAGTGTGTTCTTGGAAGAACTGGTAAGGTCGAAGCCATCATGACTGTTGCTATTCGCCGTGTTCCCGCCGAGATTGTTGCTATTGGAAGAACTGGTAAGGGAGAAGCCGTCAATGCCGTTGTTGTTCGCGGTGTTCCCGTCGAGATTGTTGCTGGAAGAACTGGTAAGGGAGAAGCCATCGTGACTGTTGCTATTCGCCGTGTTCCCGCCGAGATTGTTGCTGGAAGAACTGGTAAGGGAGAAGCCGTCAATGCCGTTGTTGTTCGCGGTGTTCCCGCTGATGATGTTGCTATTGGAAGAACTGGCAAGGGAGAAGCCATAGCTGTTGCTTACCGCTGTGTTCCCGCCGAGTGTGTTGTTGGAAGAACTGATAAGGTAGAAGCCATAGCTGTTGCTTACCGCTGTGTTCCCGGCGAGTGTGTTGCTGGAAGAGTTGTAAAGGTCGAAGCCACTGTTGGCGTTGTCGCTCGCTGTGTTCCCGGCTAGACCAGTACCCGTGCCGAGAGTGTTGTGGAAGGAGCTGTCGACCTTGAAGCCATCATAGCTGTTTTCAACGGAGTTTCCGGTGAGGGTGTTGTAGTTGGAGGAGTTGTAGAGGTAGAAGCCATCGTTGACGTTGCTGTTCGCCATGTTCCCTGTGAGGGTGTTGTTGGAAGAACCGGAGAGGTAGAAGCCATCGTGACTGTTGCTATTCGCCGTGTTCCCATTGAGGGTGCCGTTGGAAGATCCATAGAGGTAGAAGCCGACGTAGGCGTTGCTGCTGGCAGTGTTCGTCGTGAGGGTGTTGTTGGAAGAACCGGAGAGGTAGAAGCCGTACTGCGTGTTGCTGTTCGCCGTGTTCCCACTTAGGGTGTTGTAGTTGGAGGAGTTGTAAAGGTAGAAGCCATCGTTGACGTTGTTGCTGGCAGTGTTCTTGGTGAGATTGTTGTTGGAAGAACCGGAGAGGTAGAAGCCATCGTTGACGTTGTTGCTGGCAGTGTTCTTGGTAAGGGTGTTGTAGTTGGAGGAGTTGTAGATGTAGAAGCCGATGAGGGTATTGTTGCCGGCGGTGTTCGTGGCTAGAGTGCCTCTTGAAGAGTCGGAAAGACAGAAGCCGTACTGCTTGTTGCTATTCGCCGTGTTCCCGGTAAGAGTGCTGCTGTTAGAGTCGGAGAGGTAGAAGCCATCGTTGACGTTACCACTTGCCGTGTTCCCGTTGAGTTTGTCGTTGGAAGAACCGGAGAGGTAGAAGCCATCGTTGACGTTGTTGCTGGCAGTGTTCCCAGTAAGAGTGCTGCTGGTAGAGTTGTAAAGGTAGAAGCCGACGTAGGCGTTGCTGCTGGCAGTGTTCGTCGTGAGGGTGTTGTTGGAAGAACCGGAGAGGTAGAAGCCGTACTGCGTGTTGCTGTTCGCCGTGTTCCCGGTGAGGGTGTTGTAGTTGGAGGAGCCGTAGAGGAAGAAACCAACGTAGGCGTTGTTGCTGGCAGTGTTCCCGTTGAGTTTGTTGCTGTTGGAAGTGCCGTTGAGAAGGAATCCATCATAGCTGCTGCTCGCCGTGTTCCCGGTGAGGGTGTTGCTGGAAGAACTGGAGAGGTAGAAGCCATCGTTGACGTTACCACTTGCCGTGTTCCCGTTGAGTTTGTTGCTGTTGGAAGTGCCGTTGAGAAGGAATCCATCGACGTGATTGCTGTTTGCCGTGTTCGTGATGAGGGTGTCGTTGGAAGAACCGGAGAGGTAGAAGCCACTGCCGTTGATGTTGTTGCTGGCAGTGTTCCCGGTGAGTGTGTTCTTGTTGGAAGAACCGGAGAGGTAGAAGCCGAAGTAGGCGTTGCTGCTGGCAGTGTTCCCGTTGAGTTTGTTGCTGTTGGAAGTGCCGTTGAGAAGGAATCCATCGACGTGATTGCTGTTTGCCGTGTTCCCAGTGAGGGTGTTGCTGTTGGAGGAGCTGTTAAGGAGGAAGCCATACCGAAACGCCGTGACCTTGCAGTTCTCGACCGTGACTCCTGTCTTCCCATCAAGATAGATTCCTGCGAACATGTTTGTGCTATTGCCGGTTATAGTGTGCCCGTTGCAGTTGAAGGTTATGCCGTTGTGACCTATGACCAGTCCATTCTTTTTGCAAGGGCCGATGTTGTTACCCAAAATCGTGTTTGCGTTGATTGTAGCGCCACATGCCAATGTGGAGAGGACGGTGGTCAGCTTAGCCGTTCCGTGGCTTGCCCTATTGTTGGCGTCTCCGCTGTATGTCCCCCGTACCGTGCCCTTGCCAGCAATTATCGTGACTGTCACGGAGCAATTTCCCCCTGTCAGTGTGCAAGTGTTTGAGGGAGACGTGATGCTCACCTTCCCCGAAACAGTGAAGGAGGCGGTCCCAGTCTGCGACGGGTATCCGCCGGTCACTGCAGCCGTACAGGTGATTGGAACGTTGATGGTAAAGAGAGGCACGCATGATATCGTAGTGATTGTAGGCGCCTTCCTGATAGTCAATGTGGTTGTTCGGGAACTACCTTGATTGTTGGAGTCTCCCGTGTAGTTGGCGGTTAGTGTGACATGCCCAGCCGTGGACCCCGTCGTTGCCACGTAACACGTTGCCCTGTTGAATTGTGTCAGAGGGGTGAGAGTGCACGTTGTCGAGGTGAAGGAGACGGAGCCTGTGCCGCTCTGGGACCAGCTGACCGTTCCCGTTGGGAGGTAGCCAATCACCTTGGCCTCGCAAATCATGACCTTCGGCGAGCCGGCGGCCACGGACCTTGGCGTACAGAAGACCATCATCTTTGTGACCTTCTTCGTCACGGCAAGGTTGTACGTTCCAGCAGATTGGAAGTTCTTGGCGTCACCTCCGTAGCTCCCCGTGAGAATCACGGAAGAGCCTGCGGCGGTCGGTTTGAATGTCACTCCGCACACGCTGTAGGTTGTGTGTGGTGAGAGTGTACAGGGTGTTCCTGAGAACAAGCCCAAGCTGCTGCTTGACCAAGCGACACTACCCGTCGGCGCAGAGCCGAAACCAGAGACCGTTGCCTTGCATGTGATTGTTGTGCCAATGACCACGGAGGCGTGGTTGCACGCTGCAGTGAGGGTCGAGGGAGGGAGACTGCTAACGAAGACCGTGACGGATCCAGAGGTGACAGACTCGGACGCACTGTCATTGACCTGGAGCTCGAAGCTCCAAACCCCAGGAGTCGACAGAGCGCCCGTCGAAACCGAGAGTGGAGGGGAAGTGTCACAGCTGAAGGAGCTTCCCAAGGGGCTATAACTCCCGGCTCCTGGTGCCATCTGCAACCACTCGCATTTGTAAGGAGAGGTGCCTCCGCTGAAGGGAGTGGTGGTGGTGAGAGTAGAAGTCTGGCCACTATCAATTATCGTGGGACTAGCGCTGATAACGGGAGGGGAAAGAGGAGGCTGAGCGTTCGCAGAATAGAAGACGCCAACAAGCAATACCAATCCAAGAATTACGAGCGCGAGTATCGAACGACCCTTTACGACTCCCTCGCCGGACCTCCTTCGTGACGAAAGCCCAATTCCTGTTGCCAGAAGAATCCCTCGTTACCCTAGCGGTCTGCTCGATGTGCGAGGATTTAGGTGTTTTCCAAATCCCGGGTCGTTGAATAGCTGATTTGTCCGTCTGTCAGTCGAACTTGCACTGACCTGTGCTGGAACGAAGCGCGCGCGCTCCCCCTCGACATTAGAGCCACCTCATTCGAGAACAGAGTCTGGAGAGAGCTTCAGGCCATTCCATACGGATCGACCCGTTCTAACTCAGACATTGCCAGAGAGATATCTCGGCCGAGGAGCTCAAGGGCCGTAGCTAACGCCTACGCGAAGAACCCTGTCCCGTTGGTCGTCCCTTGCCACAGGGTCGTGCGCAGCGACGGGAGCCTCGGGGGCTGTGGATTCGGGGTCGGGAGAAAGGCCTCCCTCATCCAGCGAGAGGAGGAGAACTTGAAAAGAGTGAAGGCAGGCAAGACAAATGAAGACTGAGCTTTCTCCCGAGTTCTCCTGGCATCGGCCCCCTGGCCCGGACTCCGGTCTAGATCGGCACCCTTCGTTACCTGGATTTTTGGGGGATCGTCTTCCTCATCAAGATTAGGCTCGTTCCAAGCGGGGCGACCTCTCTGAATCCCTCCTTCTCGAACATGCCGGGGGTCCCGAACCACAGCCATTCGGGGACGGTGGCCATCTTCTTCGACACCACCGGATAGGCCTCGACGACCCCTCCGCCCCGTTCCCGGATAGAGGCCAAGGCTGCCTTCAGCCCTGCTTTCGCGACCCCCTTCCCTCTGTACCTCCTGTCAACGAAGAAGCAGGTTATCCTCCAGAGCCTTTCGGCACCGGCCGGAGAGCCGACTTTGCGGTAGTTGCGTCCCGCATCGATCCTAGGGAGCTCGTCCTGGGTCCCATACTGGCACCATCCAACAGGGATTCGGCCTTCGTACACCAGAATCGCATGAGATCGGTCTTCCTGAACCAGCCTCTTCTTGTCTCGCTTGTTCATCCGCACCCAGGTCTCTCTCTTCTTTTGTTTATCCATCGTTGCCCATGCAGTCTTCTCTAGCGTCCTTCCAATCGGCTTGGCTCGCTGATAGTACATGCACCAGCACCCTCCCTGTTTCGCGGCGAGCCTCTCGAAATCCGGATATGTCCGCGGACTCAATTCCCTCGTCGTGTAGGCCATCCTTCCTTCCCGCTCTGAATCCCACCAAGAAAAGCTTGGCGCATCCGGACCCAGGCTTGTGGCGGCTTCTTCGGGAAGAAAGCAGATTCGGACTCATTGAGGGGCTGACCCCACTTGGCCCGCATACTTCGTGCGTCTATCCGAACTTGCCCACACCGACGGACGCGACACGCCCTCCCACGAAGACTCGAAGCTTCCCTCCCTCTTTGCGAGCCTTCAAGTAGATTCTGGAAGGCCGTCCGATTTCGTGTCCCTGGTCAACCTTGGCGTCCACCTCTTCGCTTTGGAAGTACCTGTAGTGGGAGAGATAGGCCGCCAGGCACCCATTGCCGGAACCGGTCGCCGCATCTTCAGGCACTCCGAATGCCTCGACGAACACTCGCACGCTCAGGTCATCGCCAGCTTCGCGGGCTTCAGGAGAGAAGACGAGCATCCCTTCCTCTCTTGTCTTCTGGAGTAGCTCTGCGTATGACTTCCCGCCGACCCGGCAGCGCTTAACCGCGTCAAGATTGACCAGCGGGACGATGACGAAGGGCACACCAGTCGAAACCTCCACTATGGGAAACCTTTGGTCTATGTCGTCGAGCCTTACTCCAAGGGCTTTTGAGAGTTCCTCGGCAGTGAACCGCTCTCTTCCAAAGGTCGGCTCGACCTGCCTCATCCAGAGCCTTTCCAATCGTCCGCCCCGACCGTAGACGAGAGTAACGGGAATCCTGCCGACCTTGAGGTCCAGCGTTACGTCCGGCACTCGCTTCCCTATGATGAACTTCTGTATCACGTAGGCTGTGCCCAGTGTCGGGTGGCCAGCGAACGGGAGCTCCCGCGCCGGAGTGAATATCCTCGCTTTGAAGAGACGAGCGGCCTTGGCCCCCGAGTTCTCGCTCGTGACGATGAACGTCGTTTCCGAGAAGTTGAATTCGCGCGCGATCTTCTGCATCTCGCTGCTGGAGAGTCGGCTCGCGTCGCGCACCACCGCCAGCTCGTTGCCGCCGTAGGGGGACTCGGCGAAGACGTCCACCAAGTGGAAGGTCAGTCCCCTCGCCGTCAACGTGATTGCGCCGGGCTTGTAGGTAATATAGGTGATGGAAAGGATGTGGGGCTGCGTCCAATTCATATAGGGTTAACACGATTATCGTTCCGAGTTCGCATGTCAGAGCTCCGCAGGCTGGACTTCCTACTCGGGCGGTGGAGAGGGCTGTCCACGGATCAGTTCGGCGAGAAGGGGAGCCTTGTGTCGAGCATGGAATGCACGAAGGAGCCGAGCGACCGCTTTGTCCAGATCAGAGGGGAGACGCGAAAGAATGGTGCTCTGCTCAACAGCGGCATCGGGTTCATCACCTACGACTCCAAGATGAAGAAGTACATCTGGAAAAGAATCTGGTCCTATGGCTTCATTGAGAACGGTGAGGGAGACTGGGAAGACGAGAATACCATGGTCTTCCAGATCGTCAAGTTCGACGTCGAGCCTGAGGGGTTTGCAGGGTCTCGGTGGAAGAGCTTCATCCGGCGGTACGGCGAAGACGAGATAGGGCACGGTCTGTACACTGCCAAAGCAGGAGAGGAATACAGACTGTACGGCGAGACTCGAGCCAAACGAACGAGCGACTGAACCGCAATCCGAAGACGAGGAAGGGCAATGCACCATCCGTTGGCTGCGGGAGGTGTGCCCAGCAGACCCGTTCTGGTGCATCTGAGGGAGATTCGCCAACCTCCTGTTCTCCTCGGGCGACTTGGGGGATAATCTATTATCCTTCTGGTGTGGACATAGGAACGAGATTGTCAGGACCCGCCGTCGAGTTTGAGGTTGCGCCCAAGATCATGGTGGCATCGCTGGAGAGGAGAGGACCTTACGCAGGCGTAGCGAAAGCGATGAGCGAACTGAAGTCGTGGATTGATTCCAAGGGGATCGAACAGGTTGGGTACCCTTTCTGCCTGTACTACGATAACCCGACCGAGAGGCTAGAGCCGGAACTCAGGAGCGAGGTCTGCATACCGATTGCCGAAGTCCTTGAGGGCGAGGGAAGGTTCCGAGCCAAGGAGATGGCAGGGACCCAGGTGGCTGAGACGCGCCACAAGGGCCCGCCTGACCAGTTCGCGATGACCTACGGTCCATTTCCGGAGGGTCTCCTGAAGGGCGGATACAGAATCCTCGGGCCCGTCAGGGAGTACTACATGACCATCTCGGACGCAACTGGCCCTGGGGCCGGCTTCCCAATTCAGCAGTCGATAGCGAAGAGATAGGATTGTGTTGTCAGAGAGGTGCAACCATGATGCGGAGCATGGTGTTCTCCCGTCGATGACGTAGGTTCGAGTGGTTCTATGGTTGATGACAGAATCTCCAGAGAGTGGGATGAAGCTTCGAGGTCCTGGGCAGACTTCGTTCGGATGGGTAAGGACCACTTTCGGGAGGAAATGAATAAGCCTGCCGCCTTGAGGATGGTAGGGAACGTAAAGGGCAAGCAGCTCCTGGACCTGGCGTGCGGTGAAGGATACAACACTAGGATGTTGGCCAAGAAGGGGGCCAGAGTGATCGGTGTTGATTTCTCAAGAGAAATGATCAAACTGGCAAGAGAGAGGGAGAGAAGAGACAGGTTGGGGATAAGGTACTACGCATCAGACGCGGCTGACTTGAAGGAGCTGGAGAGCGAGCGTTTTGACCTAGTGACCTGCTTCATGGCGCTTATGGATATCGAACGGTACGAGGATGCCATTTCACAGGTTGCCAGAGTTCTAAAAAAGAATGGAAGGTTTGTCTTCTCAATCACTCATCCCTGTTTCGAATATGGCGATGCCGCAGATGGAGGACCGATCGCAGAGTGGAAATACGAGGAGGGGACGAAGAATGCAGCAGAGAGAAAGGCCGTGCACTTGGAGGTGAGAAGGTACTTCGGCATCACCAAATCCGAAGTCTCATGGGACATGAAGAGGATTGTCAGACCCTTCCGGACGACCTCATTCCATAGGACCCTGACCGACTACTTCCAGGCGCTACACAGAAGCGGACTGGTAATCACAAGACTTGTCGAACCGAGACCCACATCGAAGGGAGTATCAGAACATCCGTCACTCAGGAAACACATGCTCATCCCGCATTCGATAATCATCGAAGCAAGAAGACTGTGACCCGTGCACTGCTGAGTGTGTGTGCGCGGCTTGACCCTGGTGACCTCTCCCCTTGCATCATTGGGTGCCGACAGAATCGAGGAAACGCAACACATACTTAGCGGGGCGGCATCACGCTTCCGCGATGATCGTCAGGCAGATAGGAGTGGGCACCATGCAGAACTTCGTGTATCTGCTCGCCGACAGGCCCGGCGGCGAAGGGCTGGCGATTGATTCTGGGTGGGAGACAGGACCCATCGTCAACGCCGCTAGGGAGGTTGGCGTGAAGGTCAA
>Ga0208037_1001429_pt1 | contig 11667 bp, 8 predicted proteins | sample June2015DPH_13_1_3_FD_184710 | JGI IMG/M metagenome (GOLD analysis project Ga0208037, IMG submission 184710) | Peatland microbial communities from SPRUCE experiment site at the Marcell Experimental Forest, Minnesota, USA - June2015DPH_13_100... | ecosystem: Environmental > Terrestrial > Soil >...
AGGGACCTGTCACAGCTGTTGTCCTACTATGGCGCGCACCAGTCCTGGGTTGGCCTAGTCAGCGACAGTCTGACGAACACACCAGAATCTGACGAGTTGCTCTCGACCACTGGGTTCGATGAGTATTCGATCTCAGCATTCGCCAATTCCTCGTTCTATCTCCGAACGGTGAACGGATCAGGCTACTACACAGATGGTACAAAGTCTGCACTCTGGACTGCCTTCAATGAGCCCGTTTCTTCGCCTGAACTGGTTTCCGGCTACTGGCAGTCCCCCGACTACCTCCTACTCTACAACGGCAGCGAGAGTACCCTAGGAGTTCGCATTTCAGTGCCAGTGGCGACTCGTGACCCTCTTGTAAGGCTCTACCTCGGCAAGACCGGGTCGCCCACCACACCGATTGTGCTTTCCCTGGTTCCAGCGTCCAACGTCACCGGGTTCCCACTCCCCTCGAATGTCTTGGCGAACGCGACACTAGACCCTTCAGACATTCCCAGCAAGGCGACCTGGACAGCCCCGCTGCAATTCGACACCACACGCCCGCTAGCCTCAAACGTAACATACTGGATCTTGCTGAATACGGACTCGGGAAACCAGAGTAACGCATACCAGGTCTGGTACCGTGACTTCAACGTGGACAATTCAGCCATCGCGACACAAGGCTACAAGGGGACCTGGTATCCCACCGGAAGCGCCATCGCCTGGATCACGAACAGTGCCGGCGAAGATGTCCAGGTCTACCCCTATCAGACAATGGGTATCTCGAGGAACGATGGCTCCACGGTCGTCCAACAATTCACCACCGGCCAAGCCCTTGACGTAAGGACCATCTTCGTCCACGTCGCCGACAAGCTCTACAGCACGGTGAATTCGACACTGCAGATTGTAGACAACCTGAATTCTTCGGTCGTGGCTTCCGTGAGTTTCTCACAGGCCAGTTTCAATGGCACCTATTGGTGGATTCCCATTTCCCTCCCCGAGGCTGTTCACCTTCAGGCCAACCACTCTTACAACTTGGTGCTGAAGCGAGTTGCGTCGGGCAACGGATGGCAGTGGCACTACCTACAAACAGATCCTTCTCAGGCAGGTTTCGAAGGGAAGTCCAAGGTCCAGCTCTTCAGGCTCGAATCTTACAGCATACTCTCCATGAATGTGATGCACATTGGGCCGCCAGGGAGGCTCGGTCCGGAGAACGGGTTCCCAGGGGCGACGAACACGACTTGGTACGCCCAAGAGTACACTGTGTCAGTGAGTGCTCCATTGACCTTGGTACAGGCAAACGTGGAGAAGTACTGCCAGCCGGGATCCGTGTCTGGTGCACTTCGACCCTGTCCCGCTGGCCAACATCCTGGAGACTTGGTGATTCAGGTTAGAGAAGATAATGGAACAACGAATTCACCGAGCACCAGGATCCTAGCCGAGGAAACCATTCCAGAGTCCCGGATCCCATGGGGGAGGGTATGGGTAAACGCAACAGGTTGGAACCTGACTTTGAATGCAAGCAGTTCGTACTGGATCGTCCTGTCGACCATCAACGGGACAATGGGAGGGTACTATCCATGGAAGGAGGAGTCTGCATACCAGCATTTGATTCTCCGTTCTAGCGACGGAGGGTTGACATGGTCCAGCCCGCGCGAACCCGCCGACATGCTTGTCGACGTCTTCACAACTGCACAGTCGTTCACGACCGAACCCGAGTTCGAGCTCACTGTCATGCTCGGGAGCAGAGATTGGGTGGCTCAGTCCATCGAAGTGGCTCGCCCGACGAACGTATCTACGGTTCTCGTCTTTCTTTCCAGATTCGACAGTGATCCTACGGGAATGGTCATTGCGGATGTCAGGGCCGATAACGGCTATGGGCAACCGTCCCAAATGATTCTTGCGACTGGAACTCTCGGGCCCAGCGAAGACGTTGTGACCTGGAAGGGCATCTGGGCTGTGAACCTGAACTATCCGATAACCCTCCAGCCCGGTGTCAAGTACTGGCTGGTCTTCAGGAGCTTGGTCAACTCAGAGATGGCGGTTCAGACCTTCGCCTTCACCAACGACTCTGCCAGCTACGGAGGCTCATCCTTGGGGGTCTTCCAGACTCAAGACTCTGGAAGGTCTTGGAGTCTCGTCTCCGGCAGGCATTCTGACCTGATATTCGGTCTGGCCTACTCGCCTCTTGCGGCGCAGAAGCCCGGCCTCAAGGAGTTGACGAAGGAGATCGAGTCCAAACAGCTCATCGACGGCTCTGGTGAAAGTGAGACTCTGGGGTGGCGGGCGTATCTGACCTCTTCGACCAGTAGGATTGAGACCGCACTCCTCGGGTGGCTCAACCAACAGAATGTCTCAGCGTACCTGACGAACGGGTCGCCTCAAGTGGCGGCTAGAGAGGGGACCTGGATATCGTTCGACGCAAACCCGCCGTCGCTGTTTATGACTGCCGGACCCGGGGCGACCCAATTTGACTTGTATCCGGTCGTCAACCTGGCTCCGGGCTCGCATATCACTGTACAGTCAGGCGCTCCCGACAATTCTGTCCCGGTTCTGACCTTCTCATCGGAACCTAACCAGACAAATGGGATTGTGGAGCAATATTCATCTGTCATCCCCTCTCTTGATCGATCGGTTATTCTACTCAATGTCAATCCGGTGGCATTCTTCGGAAATCTGGATGGCTTCTCGAATTCGTTCAACTTCTTGGCAAGAATGAGGAGCCAGACGAATGAGCCGGGGTTTGGCAATAGCCTCGGACTCTCGTGGCCTATATTGAACCCCTCCACATACCCTAACTCAACGGCCGGCCCATGGATCGCCGGGTTCGGACAAGCGAGCAGAATGTACACGGTTAGCCCTGTTTCCAACCTTTCGGACAACTCCCTGGCCTTGTTGGATGTCGGGAAGATGCAGATCACTTGGAAAGGCACTGGAATTCCCGCGGCAAGCCAAGGGAACAATAACGGGGGATTGGACGCCACCTACCTGCTGCGAAGCCGTGGCGACTTGGATGTCCTGTACTCCAACGTCGCAGTCTTGAACGCTGTTGTCTACCCAAACCAAGCTCTAGTGACTCTCGAATCTCCCGTTGGCCAAGCAGAATGGATCCTCGTCAACTCCACGCGGACAGTGGGATCTGTGGAGGTGAATGGCAATCAGATTACGAAATATTCGGGGAACTCGTCATTAGTGAACGGACCTTATGCCGCGAGCGGTTGGTCACTGCGCGGTAACGGCACCCTCTTGGTCAGGTTTCAGTCTTCAGGTCAGGACGTTGTCAGAATCGTCTTGACTCCCCCGATTCAGCCAAATCAGTTGGCTGCGAATGCGATACTCGCTGCTCCCTTTTTGATTATCGTCTCATGTGTGAGTGTCGACTTGGTTATATGGGTCAAATACATCAGGGATAGGACCAAGCGAGTTGGCAATCCGGGCAGCTAGTGAGCCTATGACTGTCACTCCGACGTGTCCTCGCAAGAGACCGACTTTCAAGATTCACGTGATTCAGTGGGTAGAGCCTGTTCGCAGACAGAATTCTAATGGGAAAGCCCAAGTCGCATAACTGATTATGGGCTAGGCCTTCTGCACGCTGTAGAGGCACTACCATGGGCGTGCCCAGTGATACCCCGATAGGTCCATCTCCTTGCGGGCCACCCACCAGACCCAGAACTTTTCTGTCGCCGAAAGGTCATCTTTCCAGCCTCCAGCTTTCCCTTTCCGGATGACCCGAGGCGGTCCTATCCGGGCGGCCTCACCTGCCAACCTTGCAGCTTCCCCACCTGCCCGACCAAGGTTCGACCCCTGCTCCTCCTTCCCCGCATGAGCAGTATTCTTGGAGATGGCTGCCTCGAGCACCTCCGGTTCCCATTCGAGTTCTAGGAAGTTGGAGAGACGCCGCAACTCATCAAGGGTGGACTCCAAAAGATCCTCGAATCTAGTCTCGAAGAACTGCTGTTTCGTTAATGACTTCGCCCCTTCTCGCACTGATTTGACACTGGCAACCCACATGCGTGCCGCGACACGAGGGTTTTTCGGAGCCCAATCAAGTCCGATGTCCCTGGAAAGAGAGAGCACTGACGCGACGACGTCTCTAGGGTCCCTGATTATGTGAATGATTCGTGCTTGGGGAAGGACCTGCGATATTTCTGGCAGGAAGAGTGCGTGGTCGGGAGTCTTCTCCAACAGCAGTTCGTCCGACCGCAGATTCACCAACAGTGGGCGCATCAGCGCCAACGTGTGGTCTCTTAGCGCATTTAGGAACTCTATCTCGGTCAGGAAATAAGGAAGGCCGTATGCCCGGTCTCTCAACTTTCCTGAAGCTATCTTGTTGAGGCGGTCAACTTCCCGGCGCCAAGCTCGCAACTCAGGACCAATGTACCGCCTGAAGAGATTTGTTTCAAGCCCCGGCCTGACTCTCGGATGGGACGCCAGCAGCCGAAGCAACCACGTCGTACCACTTCGTGGACACCCCACAATGAACACAAGGTTCTTGCCTTGACAGACTCTCGAATCGACGCCCATATTCTGCCAGGATGAATCTAACTACCACTTAAGCCAAATGACGCTTACCTCAAATGGCTGCGCTTCGCAGTCATTTGGTGAGTTGGAGTCAGCCATGCTGTGTCCTGCTTGACTACTGGCAGGCCCGGGGGGAACGAAGGGATGGTCTAAGCTCCGCTAAGACCGTTCTTCCGATGCCGGGCGTACACGGTCTCTCTCTGCCGCTAAGAGACTACAAATACCCAAGAGCACGCAACCTCTCCGTCTGTGCCGCTTCGTCACACGCCTCTACCGTGTCCTTGCTCTTGCCAATTGCGACTGATAGCGTATACCTCACGAAGTCTTCCACCGAACGAAACCCGGTGCCACTGATGTGTTTTTCGATATCGTCGTACAATTGCCTCGATATCTCAATAGTCACCTTGTCTTCCGTCATTCGTATGATCTTGTTACAAGGGATGGCGGTATAAGAATTTGTGGCGGTTACAAGCCCGAGATTGTGTTCCTCTTCTGGAATTTGGTCTAGCAGCCTAACAATGCAACGAGGACTCACTCGGCCAAACGGCGGGACAAATGCGCGCGCGCACATTGGACGTCCGTTCCTAGCTGGCGAGACGATTGAGGAGTTACGAAGACCGTCAGCTCGAGCCCGACATCAGGTCCACCAATGGTCTGCCGTCAAGGTAGTCCGGAAGCGGAAGCTTCAGCATCTGAAGGATCGTGGGCAAAATGTCCATCACTGTTGGATTAGTACGGAGATGGCGTGAGTCAACTCCCTCGCAAACCAGGACTCCATGCAACCTGTGACCACCTTGCTTTCCCGATATTCTCCTGAAAAGTCCTTTGTGGCTCAAACTGGTGCTGATTACCGTTCCGTCCTGAGCTTCGATCGTGATTTGCCCTATTGCTTCTGCAACATGTTTTCCACTGTACAATTCGGTCGCGCCGAAGACGTTCTTTATGGCTCCGCTTTGTCTCAGTTTCTCAAGGTCTGACCTGAGGACCTCTGTTGTCGTCCGGCTCTCAATCAATCTCAACCAACTCACTTGCTCGTTGTCATTCAAAGCTATGACGCTTGTTCTTGGATGAGGTGTCTTCAAGACCGCATGAAGCGAGTCATCGGCCCCCAACTCTCTCTCTGTCTCATCAACAGACCCTTCCAACGCGACCCGAGGTCTGTGCCTCCCCCCTCGTCCGCGTAGAGCACCCAAGATGCCACTTGCCACAGTACTGACCGCTGAGGGAACCTTCATGCTTTTCGGATACAGGTATCCATTTGCGCGGAGCCAGTAGTTGATGTAAAGCACTCTGTCAACGTCAGAGAAACCGTGGTCTGAGACTATGAAGAATGCGTCGTCATCCTTCATTCTTGCTCGCACCTCACCAACGAGTCTATCGACAAGTAGCCAGGTTCTATCCACCATAGCGGCGTTTTCGTAGCAAAGGTGAAAGACCTCATCAGGCAGACTCTCGACTAGAACGGCGACATCCCAACGTTCACGGTCGAGCAGTCTCGTGCTGGTCGTGATTCTTCTTTCGAGGTCTGCTAGCAGCCTTTCCCCGAATTCGTTTCTGCCTAGGCGATTTACCTCCTCCGTTCGATTCTTCTTGACGCGGCCCTTATTCCAAGGCTCATTGTATTCATAACCCGAAGCCCCTAGGAGACTGTGGGTTTCTTCGGGAAAAAAGGTCATGCGGGGAACGAACCGTCCTGTCACAAAGATACCGTTCACCTCGGGAGCTGGATGAATGAACGGAATTCCCAAGATGAGAACCCTCTTGCCTGCCCATGAGAGGTAGTCCCAGAGAAATGGAACGTCCGAATTCCTTAGATTCGGTGGGTGCAAAGTATCATTCTTCAGCTGAAACATGTCGAACACGCCATGTTTCCCCGGGTTCACGCCTGAGAACATACTCGCCCAAGCAGGCGCTGTGACATACGGATACACAGACACGAGGGATCGCCGCGAGCCTGCGCCTAGAATTGACTTGAAGTTGGGAAGGTGGGTTCTCGTGAACGCATGTTCGAGGTTCTCGTTCGAGGCCCCATCCAGCCCAAGTACGAAGATGGTCATGTCGCGCTCGCCCGCATTCAATTCTCTGGACTATTAATCAAGTCCAGCGCCAGCAGGCTAGTTTCGAGTCAGCTCGTTCCGCCACCAGCGCTACCACTAATCCTGGATCAGGTTCCAAATACGACAGAGAAAGGCTCTTGCGCTGCCTTCCGCCAGAAGTCATGCGAATGAAACGATTCAATTCAACTCGTTGCGACGGTATGACGATTTCACTCAATTGCTGAGTCAGGCCAATCCCCTTTGCCTTCAGAAATGCTTCTCTTGCTGTCCAGATCCTGAAGAATGCCTCGTCCCTCGCGTTCTCAGCTAAAGACTGAATCAATTGGCTTTCCTCGTCGGAGAAGAACCTGCGGGCCAACGCTTGGGCCTCCGGCATATGGGTGGAAACCTCGACATCTAGTCCAATCGCCTGATCGATGGTGACTCCCAATACTGCTGAGTCTTTCGAATGCGACAAGCTGAACTCCATTCTTCTTTGTCCAGGAGGTTTCGCCAGGAAGGGCTTGCCGTATGAGCTGTATCCAAATGAGACTTCTCCCGGAGAGACTCCCAGATAACGCGCTAGAATTGATCTTAGAATTATTCGACTGGATACGAAGCGTCTCTTCCCCGTTTCTGTCTGAATGGAACGAGCCCTCGCTAATTCGTCCCGACTGAGCACTCTCACGAGCGAACCCATTGGCCGTGGATTGAGCGAAAAGTACCATAGATGAATCTCTTCCCTTGAGAGAATTGGCCAATCAACCGTATCTTCCCATCGACAATCCACGCTACGTCTGAGTTCACGTTCGGCGTCGAGTTCCCTCGCGATGTCTCCTCTCCAGAAGAAAGAGTCCACTTCCCTTCACGTAAAATCCTGCCCTGCTTCATCCGGGTCAAGACGCCAGAATCCTTCCAGGCCCCAGACGTACTGAGCAGGGTACCGCCGAATGTCAGCCTCTACGAGGGCGAGGCAACGAGCGAAGACATCAGCAGTCTCTCCCTCGACTGATACTGGTGGGGAGATCTCGATCACCTGATGGCACCAGTCCTCCTTGCGGTGTATCGAAATCATAATCAGAGGTGCGCCTGTGAGCTGAGCTATGCTCACTGCACCAGGCGCTTTCGACACGTGCTTGTTGAGAAAGGTGACGGCTACGGGGCGAGAGACGTCCTGGGGTTTCGGCTTTGCGTCAATAGCTATCCCAACAATCGCGTTCCCGCGAAGAGCAATGGCTGCCTTTGCAGCCGCTCCGAAGAGACCGGGGTAGTTCGAGATGCCCGATACTCTTGCGTGATAGCTTACAGCCCTACCTCGGTACAGTCTGTGAAACATGCGCACCAGGGTCGGCTTGTTGGCGTCGTCTCCGAAGGTCGCTCGACCAATCATCGTGACTGGATAGCCTCGGGCGCCGAGAAGGGCGAAAGTAGCGCGTGATCCGAGATGAGAGCAGAACATGACTACCCCCTTTCCACGAGCAATTGCCGCGTCAAGATTGTCCAAGCCTCTCACATCCACCAGCCTTGACAAGGCCTTCCCATCCCCGAGAAGCCTCATGGAATCAACCGTGTTGCACGAAAAGTAACGAAACCAGGCGCGAGTAAGGGATGGAAGGTTCGGGATTGGTTCCTTGCCCCCCACGCCTGTTTGGATTGATTGTTCAACCCTCTTCCGAGTGTCTCGGTCCAACGCGTACAGCAGATCGCCCCGAGCAATCGCCACTCTGTAGGCCAGCCTTGCCGGAAGAAGTCCAGTCAACGGCACCACAAGCATCGGGTATAGGACCGAATCCGCTCTTGTGAAGAATCTTGTCAACCCAGACTGGGTCGCGGAAGGCAACTTTAGATACCGTGCCTCCATCCTAGCGAGACAGCGTCGAGCGAGAATTCAAGAGAGTTTCCCCGTATTCGGAGTGCCTTTCTTCGACATGATGTATGCGCATATCGCGTTTATTGTCGAAAAGTTCTCGGGGACCAGCTCTTCCGGTCTCACCGCTATGCTGAAATTGCTTTCCAGAAACATTACAAGTTTGACGAGTGAGAGCGAATCGAGGATATCCTGGACAAGAAGCGATGTATCGTAATCAATGGGTGTCGAACGCCTACCTGAGGCTATCTCTTTGGTGATGTATTCCCTGATCACCGGCTTCATTTCTGAAGGCGAGTTCGTGCCGTCTGTCTTTGACATTACGCTCACTCAAGGCTCCTCGCGAGCTTTGTGCGACTCATCGTGAGGCAGACTCATAGGGTAGTTCCCTTCCCTCTGGCCACCTCTTCTTTGATGAGACTGACCTTGTCGATCTTCCCGTTAGGATTCTTCGGTAGCGAATCGCGGAGTTCAATGGAACTGGGCACCATGTAGCGGGGGAGCCTTTGGGCGCAGTGCGCCAGCAGGTCCTCCCGCTTCACAGAGCTCCCGTCCATTAGACTCACGAATGCGACTATCCGGTTCCCGATCACGTCATCAGGTATCGGGACCACGGCGACCTCCTTGACAGCGGGATGAGCGTACATGGTCGCTTCGACTTCTCCGAGTTCTACCCTGTTTCCCCGTGACTTCACCATGTCGTCTTCACGACCCAGATAGACGTAGTTCCCTTCTTGATCGAGGGTAACCATGTCGCCCGTCCTGACGACCCTTTCCTCGAGGTCAGGCCTCAGCGGGTTCTTGACGAGCGAGCGGGCGGTACGCTCCGGGTCACCCCAATAACCCTGCATTATCATCGGTCCTCTGACATAGAGCTCTCCCTTCTCCCCAGGCTTCTCTATCTTGCGTCCATCACTATCGACGGCAAATATCTCGACGTTCTTAGGAGCTTTCCCGATAGGTATGGGTGAGGTCTGATTTGGGTCAACGTTCTTGACCCAATATACTGATGTTGTACCCGCTTCCGTCGATGCGTGACCATGGAGAAAACGCGAATTGGGAATCAAGGCCATCAGGCGACTCAGGTGTTTAACAGGAAAGGCCTCTCCCCCGAAGCCTACCTTCCTCAGATGAGAAAGGTCACGGGCCTCAAGACTTCCGTACAGAATCATCAGAATCAGCGCTGACGGAACCGAATCCAAAACACTTACTCTCTCACTTTCGATAAGCTTTGCGAGCTGGCTCGGAAACATTGCGATCTTATCAGGGAAAAGCACTACTGTCGATCCTGCCATGCAGGCACCAAAGATTGTGAAGGAAGAAGCTGCAAAATGAAGAGGATGCGGGCAGGCAACTCGGTCAGATTGTGTGAGATCGCTACAGTCAGCAGAAAACTCTGCAGAAGCTAGGACATTCCGATGGGATCTCATTACTCCCTTGGGAATGCCGGTGGAACCTGACGTGTAGTAGATACATGCGGTGTCATTCTCGATCGCTTGCAGGTTGTTCGGCAGGCTCGTCAAGTCCTGAGGCGCGCCTCTGAAGCTCACTACTGAAAGACCTCCCAGAATCGGTTCACCCCCGTTCTTGAGTGGCTGAGTGGTATGGGCTGCGTCGTCAAGAAGGACTACTGAACGCAGGTCGCTTTCCCCTATCTCTGCCCTCACATTCTCGAGAAGACCAGAAGTGGTGAGCAGGAACGCAGCACGGCTGTCACGAACGATTTGACCGCACCTCACAGGAGGCGCATCAGGATTAACGGGGACGTAGCACCCTCCTGATTTCAGGGCGCCGTACATGCCGACGAAGAACGCGATGGATTTTGGCACATAGAGAACGACCCTATCGCCCTTTTGCAGGCCCTGATCGCTTAGGGTATTTGCCAGACCATTCGAAAGTTGGTCGAGTGTTCGGTATGTGACGCGCTCCTCGCCCAGAACCACTGCCTCGTTGTCCGGATACCGCTGCGCCGCTTCTTGCAGAAGATGGTGCAGTAGGAAGACAGCTGTCATCGTGGAACACCAGTCCTTCTTTGAATCGATGCCTGGGACGAATGAATCGTTTCCTCACAATGAACCGGGGATGAAGAATGACCCGCTTGGGGCATTGTTTTTGCTCCAAGCTTCACCTGGATTCTCCGCATATATGTATTCGGGAGACTAAATACATCCCAGTGAATCTCGAATCCACTTCGGGAACTATCGGTGCGTTGAATTTGACGCTGATACCGGCGAAGATGGATTGACAATTGAGCTTGCAATAGACTAATAGCATCCAGGAACCTATTCTGAACTAATCACCGGCATTATCACAACATCGGTTCATGGCAAGACCAGCGTCTCGATGAGGGATCTAACGCCAGACTACCTCACTAACACTGGAAGTCCTTCGTTGAACAGACGAGCTGTCGGAAGGAAGGCCGAGCGAATGCGTGAGGAAATGAAAGCTCGAACCAGAGAATGCACGAGTATGCTGAGAGGGACCTCTAGCCTTGAAACCTGCCAGGAAAGGAGAGATTACCACCCTCAGCGTTGGAGGAACGTATTTCGGATGCCTTCTCCGATCGTAGCGCCTACTGCTCGCACTAGAGTGGGATTGTCTCTTGCAGGCCCCAACACGTCAACGAAGTTGCAGCGAGTGTTTCATTAGTTTCTGGCGGAGAGGTAGTAGCATTTGTAGTATTGAAGTCCCTGCCGGGAGACCCACCTTCATATCGGATAAACACAAAAGAGAGCGGATGCGCGGGGACGCATCGAGGCAGTATCGAGTAGACAGATGCGTTCCAAGATTACGATTCGGTCCGGCATAGGACTTCTTCTGATTCTTCTCGTCACGGGAGCGGCTCTCACAGCCATCTTCGTATACAGAGGAAACATGGTCACTTCAACAACCGAAACATCTTCGACGATTTCCCAGGCAGGCATAACTTACCCTACGTTGAGCGACGAGACGCTACTCAAGGGGTACACGGTCTGGGAGTTCGACATGTACTTCCCGTCCCTTCAGCACGGAGTTGTGGTGGACCTCTTCAAGGGCTCCTCGTCTTGCCCTTGCCACCTGACTAGTCTAACACAAACCGGCAGCAGCGTTTTCCTAGTGAGCGTCGGCCAAGAGAACATCACCATAGACTCGTCGACCGGCTACCGGAAGCTAGTGATCGACCCCACCGAGACGATGAGCACGGCCTGGAACGGCACGCCCGACGTCAGGCCCAACGACGTCTACCAGATGTGGCAGCAGAACTATAGTGTCGTAAGGTTCAGC
>Ga0208037_1001443_pt1 | contig 11596 bp, 10 predicted proteins | sample June2015DPH_13_1_3_FD_184710 | JGI IMG/M metagenome (GOLD analysis project Ga0208037, IMG submission 184710) | Peatland microbial communities from SPRUCE experiment site at the Marcell Experimental Forest, Minnesota, USA - June2015DPH_13_100... | ecosystem: Environmental > Terrestrial > Soil >...
GCACTCTGCCGTCCCGTCTTTAATGGACAGATTCATGGTGAATAAGCCTTCGTGGGAGGCTGCATTCTTTGGAGTTTAGGGTTGAAATCTTATCTTGACGCCGGCGAGGTTGCCCCTAGTTCCGTGACCGAAGTTGTTTAAGGTATTCATAACGAACCGTGTAATTGAGCGAATTGCACGGGACGTGAACCGGCCCTTTGAGCGAATAGGCCTGCTAATGGGGGCCTTAGAGGACGAATCGCTTTGGGTCAATGACATCATAGCCGGAGGGAACGAAACAAATGAGGTTTCCTGCGTTTTTCCGGCCCAGCGCCTTGCACAGGTCGCAAACGATATCGTTGAAGGAAAAATAGAGGGACGCATTGTGGGATGGTACCATTCCCATCCGGGTCACGGCCTCTTCCTCTCACAGACGGACCTCCAAACTCACATGGGCTTCTACCAGTTCTCCCCCTACGCGTTGTCCCTAGTTGCAGAACCAAGTTCTGGGGAGTTTGGCATTTGGATATATGAGAACGGAGTAGGCGTGCTGCAGCTACCTATTAGCTACATTCACATCATTTGAGACCTTGGTATTTTCAAGTCCGCTTCTTTCTGGCTTCGTGGATTAGGATCCTTTGAATCTTTAGGGCTGACTGGATCCTACAGGAACGGAGCTTCTTGATCGTTCCGCTCCAAAGGTCTGCTAACATGTATTCTGGGTAGCCTCTTCGGCGGTATTCAATTACCTGTAGGAGTATGTCCAACCTGTCGGCGGCGCGGACAATTCTAGATTCAAAGGTTTTTTCCGCGTCGAATTCCTTCTGAAGGGCCGAATAGCTTCGATGGAGCTTCGGATTGTGCAAACCGTCGACTATGTATTTCCAAGCTGAGTGCTCCAGATCCCTTTTGATCGCCGCACCCCTCGGACCTAAGTATTCTAAGTACGCCTTGCTAATATCGAAGGTTAAGGATTCGGACAAATCGTGCAGGAGGGCTAATCGCAATACGCGCTCTATGTTCACATGTTCTCCTCGCTGCGCTTCGAGATCTGAGATGAGGAGCGCGAGCGAACAAGTTGAAAATGAATGATCTGCAACTGATTCAACATCCTGCAGTGATACTCCGTGGGTAATCCACCCGCTTCTTGGAATCGACTTCATTCTCGCCAAGCTAAGCACGAATCTTAAGATGGTTTTCGCCTCCTCAAGTTACCTGGTAACAACAAGAGTTATGGCTTTGACCATTTGTTCTTCGCTTACCCAATAGGTTGCCTTCAATGAAACGCAGCCTCCTACTAATCCTCATTCTCGCCGTTTCCACGGCTGGGATCTTTTGGATGACATCGGTCAAGACCACAACAATCTATCCGGATAAGGATAGTTATAGTTGGCAATCAGTTCCAAAGGCCAATAACGGCCACTCTGATAATTTTGAAATCACCTCTTACAACAAGCCGCCATACAACATGAGAGGTTGGATAGAATTCGATGTGAGCTCGATTCCATCAGAGGCTTGGGTTGTTTCAGCCGAGTTTCGCCTACGGTTGTGGTCCAAAGGCGACCCAGCTTTGGGCACTGAAGATTCAACGGGCAGAATATACGGAGTTTACCGCCTCAAACAGCCTTGGAGTGAAACGGGGGTTAACTGGGTTAATCAACCCAACTTCACCGAAGAACATCACGCCATAGCTGCAGTTCCGCCAGGCCAAGGTGGCTGGTACGGGCCTTTGCTATGGGTGAATTGGGACATAACCAACATAATGAGAGACTGGCAATCAGGCGTGAGTAACTATGGGCTCGTGGTGAAAGACACACAAGAATATGCAACCAGCCTCTATACCACCCAATTCTTCACGCATGACCAAGTTCCGAGTGAAAACTACTACCCCAGACTAGTAGTAACCTATGTGCTCCCACTAAATCTGGCAATATTCGGCATCGTATTAATCGCAGAAGGGTTCTTTATCATTGTCATAACTCGAATGAGAATTAACACGTCAAAGAGTTCGAAGTGATACAAGCAATGGGAACCTTAGCAGAAGGCGCGAAAAACGCTGTAGACGCCTGTATGGCCGTAAAGAATGGGGAACACGTATTGATTTTGACAGACCGTGCTACGTTCGAGGTTGGCGATGCCATTTCCAAGGCTGCCGACAAGAGATCAAAAGGGAACGTAAAACTGCTGATCCTCGAAGACTATACAGAGCGCCCTGCGAAGAAATTACCGAAACCCATACTTGACCTAGTTCCATGGGCAGATGTTACGTTCTATGCGGCGGCTAGTCAAAAGGGAGAGCTTTCAGTTAGAGGGCCTTTCATCCGGACAGCGATAAAGTACGCTAGGCACGCACACATGCCCGGGATTACAAGGGAACTCATGGAAACTGGAATGTGTGCTGACTACAGAAAGATCTCTGAGCTCACAAAGAAAGTAGATCAAGTCGTGAAGGGTTGTAAGAAGGCAAGGGTCGTTAACAAGGCAGGAACTGAACTTAACGTCGAGTTTCATCCCTCATGGAGATGGAAAGTGTCCGACGGGCTTTACCCTGAAAAGGGTATGTGGGGGAACCTTCCGGACGGTGAGATATTCACCGCAGCCTACAAAGCAAATGGCAAGATGGTGATCGATGAACTCGGAGACTGGTTCAGCCCGAAGTATGGTGTCCTCTCAAAAACCCCTGTAACACTGCATGTGAAAGATTCGCGTGTTGACCTCGGCTCAATCACATGCGCAAACGAGCAACTACGTCTCGAATTTCAAGGATATCTTAGCGAGGATCCCAACGGGACACGACTAGGAGAATTCGCAATTGGTACAAACACATTCCTGGAACGGCTGACCGGGAATTTGCTACAAGATGAAAAATTCCCTTCAGTTCATTGTGCGTTCGGCGACCCCTACGCTGAAGAGACAGGTGCCGATTGGAGTGCGAAGACGCATGTTGACGGCATAATGCTGAAGTGCAGTATCTGGATTGACGACAAGCAGATAATGGAAGAGGGAAAACACCTAATCAGCTCACCGGACTAGTCCGACGTACTTGTAACGAAAGCAATAAGTACGAACCTTCAATATGACAGCGGCTCTCAGTTAGAGGAAACTAATTTGTCAGGCTTCAAACCCGGGAAAATTGAACGGGTTGCCGGACCAGTCGTCGTAGCATCAAGCATGCTTGGGTCCCGCATGTACGAGCTTGTCAAAGTGGGCGGCTCAGGACTTATTGGTGAAATTATCCGGGTCGAAGCCGACACCGCCACAATCCAAGTCTATGAAGAGACTACGGGAATTAAACCGGGCGAAATCGTAGAGCGAACAGGCAAACCCCTTTCAGTTGAACTCGGGCCTGGATTGGTGAATCAGTTTTTCGACGGAACACAAAGACCCTTGCCTTTTCTCCTCGAAAAGGGAGGGCCTTTCATTCGAAGAGGCATAACAGCCCCAGCACTTGATCGAAAGAAGAAATGGGAATTTACTCCGGCTATGAAAAAGGGAGACAAAGCTACCGGCGGAGATGTCCTTGGTGAAGTTCCCGAAACTGTTCTGGTGAAGCATAGGATTTTGGTTCCCCCAGACGTGAACGGGACCCTCAAGTCAATTGTCTCGAAAGGATCTTACACCGTTGAAGATCCGATTGCTGAAGTTGAAACAAGCCATGGTGTAATCAAGCTGTACTTGATGCATTCGTGGCCAGTCCGCATCCCACGTCCCAACCGCGAAAAGGTTCCCTCCGACACACCCCTCATAACTGGCCAACGAATTATCGACTTCTTCTTTCCAATCGCAAAAGGTGGTACAGCCGCGATTCCCGGAGATTTCGGGACCGGGAAAACGATAACGCAACACCAGCTGGCCAAGTGGGCCGATGCTGATGTGATCGTTTACGTCGGCTGCGGTGAACGTGGAAATGAGATGACCGAAGTTCTGGAAACATTTCCAGAGCTCAAGGACCCGCGTTCCGGCCAACCTTTGATGGAACGGACAATCCTAGTGGCGAACACATCAAACATGCCCATCGCCGCCCGCGAGGCGAGTATGTACACGGGCGTGACACTGGCAGAATACTTCAGAGACATGGGCTACAATGTGGCATTGATGGCTGATTCTACTTCACGATGGGCTGAGGCTTTACGAGAAGTCTCCGGCCGCCTGGAGGAAATGCCTGGCGAGGAAGGCTATCCTGCCTACTTGGCGTCCAGATTAGCTCAAATCTACGAGAGGGCCGGCAGGGTCAAAGTGATCGGTAGCGACTCGAACAAGCTTGGTTCAGTCTCTCTCGTAGGCGCGGTATCCCCGTCGGGAGGTGACTTTTCAGAACCAGTCACTCAGAATACGCTTAGGATCGTGAAGGTATTCTGGGCGTTAAGCAAACCATTAGCCGAGCGAAGACACTTCCCCGCGATTGACTGGTTGACCAGCTACTCCCTTTACTTGGATTCACTAGAAAACTGGTACCGGACAGAAATTAGTCCGGAATGGTCCAATCTTCGAAAGGATGGCATGGCACTGCTTCAGCGAGATGAGGAACTTCGAGAAATCGTGATGCTCGTCGGGCCTGACGCGCTCTCTGAGAGCCAACGAGTAGTCCTGGAGGCGGCCCGTATGATTAAGGAAGATTTCCTCATTCAGAGCGCCCTGCACCCAGTCGACAGCTACTGCTCTCCCGAAAAGACCTTCAGCTTAATGTCTCTCATCTTGAAGTTCTATGAGAAGATGAAGGAATCCACGGAAAAGGGCGTTCCACTTCAAAGAACCCTTGAAATCCCAGTCAAAGATGAAATTGCAAGAGCCAAGATTCAACCATCCCAAACCTTTGACGTCTTCGCCAAAGAACTTACGGCCAGGATGGGCCACGAATTCGAGAAACTAAGCAGCGAACTTCTTGAAGCCGCAAAATGAGGCGAGAAAATGTCCGTTATCGTTCGCGAATATTCAACGGTTAATGAAATTTCAGGCCCACTTCTCTTCGTCAAAAACGTCAAGGGCGTTGGGTACGGCGAACTAGTTAGAATTCGCACACCCACAGGCGAAGAAAGACGCGGCCAAGTTCTCGAAGTTCGCCGTGACCTAGCAGTTGTGCAAGTCTTCGAGGGAACATCTGGCCTCGACATCCCTTCCACAAGCGTCCGATTCCTAGGTGAAACCGTCAAGCTGCCCGTATCAAGCGACCTGTTAGGCAGAATTCTTGACGGAAGCGGTAACCCGATAGATGGCGGCCCTCGGATTATTCCAGAGGATTACTGGGACGTCCACGGTTCGCCCATTAACCCTTACGCAAGGACCTACCCCCGGGAGTTCATTCAGACCGGTATTTCGGCTATAGATGGAATGAATACTCTCGTTAGGGGACAGAAACTCCCATTGTTCTCTGGCGCGGGGCTCCCCCACAATCGCGTTGCTGCTCAGGTCGCACGGCAAGCAAGCGTTCGGGGGACAGGCGAACCGTTCTCAACCGTATTCGCGGCAATCGGGATCACTGCAGATGAAGCAAGATTCTTCAGGGAAGACTTCGAAAAGCAAGGCGCCTTCGAACACGTTACAATGTTCGTCAACCTAGCCGACGACCCAGCGATAGAAAGAATTCTCACCCCACGCATGGCCTTAACCGCGGCAGAGTTCTTCGCATTCAAACTAGACATGCATGTACTCGTCATCATCACTGACATGACTAATTACGCTGAAGCCTTACGGGAAATTTCGGCGGCCAGGGAAGAAGTCCCCGGACGAAGAGGTTACCCAGGCTACCTTTACACTGACCTATCCACGATATACGAACGCGCCGGAAGAATCCGGGGTGCGAAGGGATCAATAACTCAAATGCCCATTCTGACAATGCCCCACGACGACATCACGCATCCCATCCCCAACCTCACGGGCTATATCACCGAAGGCCAATTGATCGTGGACAGGGGCTTACACAGAAAAGGTATCTACCCACCAATCGACGTATCTCCGTCCCTCTCCCGGCTTATGCGCGAAGGCATTGGTAAGGAAAGGACACGGCAGGACCACAGGGAAGTTTCCGACCAGCTCTACTACGCATACGCCGAGGGCAGAGCCTTCAGAGACCTAGTGGCCGTAGTGGGAGAAGAAGCACTCTCAGCTAGGGATAAGATATACCTGAAGTTTGCTGACGATTTCGAGCGGCGCTTTATTGGGCAAGGTGAATACGAGAACCGCGACATTGAGAAAACGCTAGAGATAGGATGGAACCTTCTAGCCGCGCTTCCTGAAAATGAGCTTAAACGCGTAGACCCAGCAACAATCAAACAGTATCATCCCAAATACCGGACTGGGGCGTGAAAGTGATCCCCGAACTGATTGCTGGCGTCCACCCAACCCGAATGGAACTCCTCACGTTACGGAAGAGACGGAGAATTGCAGAAAGGGGACGCGACCTTCTTAGAGAGAAGCTCGACGCGCTAATGATCGAATTCTTTCAATTCGTCCGCGAGATAACTGCCCTCAGAAGCAAAGCACAAAACTTGTTGGCCGAGGCCTACGACGATTTCGTTGGAGCCCAAATGGCAATGGGTTACACGAGACTTCAGCAGACTTCAATTGGCGTTGATGATAGGTTTTCAATTGAGACAAAGACAAGAAATGTGATTGGCGTTACAATCCCCTACATCCAAGTGAATGTAAAGCCCCTGAACGGGTTCCCGTACAATGTCTATGACACATCAGTTAAACTTGATGAAGCAACGCTGAGAATGGCTGAGGCTATCAAAGCAATAGCGGAACTATCCAGTGCCGAAGCCGCAGTCAAGAAGCTAGCCGAAGCGATAGCGGCCACTAAGAGACGCGTAAATTCATTGGAATACGTTGTAATCCCTCGAATGCTGGGTACGATACGGTATATTGAAATGCACCTTGAAGAAGCGGAACGCGAAGACTTCTTCAGATTGAAACGAATTAAGAGTAGAATGGCTAAAGTCGAAGTAATCGAAGCGCCAATACTTGCGCCCTAGCCCGTAGATGTCTGACCCTTAAGAGTCAATATTGCCTTCGCTAGGTCCCCGCTAGCTTCTGCTAAAGCCTTCCTCGCTTCTTCCAAAGACCTCCCTGTCTGCTGTGCCACTAGCTGAACGTCCGACTCCAAGGGAGCAGTTTGAATGGGCGTTTCGGTCGAGGATTCTGACACTCGGCCACCTGCTATCTGATACATTGCTTGCCCCTGGACGGTAACCAGGGTTACGTTGGGCTCCTCGATTACGATGTCCTTCCCAGCTGTCTTTATGATGACTTTAGAGACTGCTGGAACCTCGTCGACTTTCATTCCCATTTTCTGCATCATACGCATTGCATTACGGCCGCTCGGGGCACCGCGAGCTGCTTTCAGCGCTTTATACGCCAATTTTTCTCATCGCTAAAGCTTGGGTAGCGCAACACAATAAGAGTATCGCGAATCAGTCGAGCTTGCCGACTGAAGACTCAACGGCCTCTAGCAAACTTCCATCAGAAATCATCGTCGCGACTACAACATCAGCAGCGGTCTTCCTTTACCATGGGGACTTTCTCACGGATTTTTCTGTAGGCGGCTCTTGCTCCCGCGTCGCATCTGCTTGGGTTAAGCAGGTCAAGAGCCACATTCCAAACGCGGGTCTACGAGGAAGAATTTAGAAAGAAACGAATCGGGGTGATAGCACCAGCAGAATCTTAGCTTGGAGCGCGACTGAAGGGATTGATAGGCAATTTGATGATGAGAGGAGCGCGAGCCGTAGTTCTGGCGTGCGCAGAGTTACCATTTGCCGTTGGGCTTGGCGTGGGTATAGGCATCATAGATCCCACCGAGACACTGGCGCGACGTTGTGTTACCTTAGCGTGGGGCTTCATGATGGGGAGACTCAATTCGTGAGAGATGTGCTATCTAGCAGACTCAAGTATGTCAAGGAGTCGGCGATAAGAAGATTCATTGAGCTAGCATCCCAGTCGAAAGATGTCATGCATTTTGAACATGGAGAACCCGACTTTCCAACACCTCAGCATATAGTTGAAGCCGCTAGCAAGGCCATGAAGGACGGATTCACACATTACGGACCCACCCCAGGATTGCCTGAGTTGAGGAAGGCAATATCGGAGAAACTCGCACGAGAAAACAAACTCCCCGTCGACGGAGCTGAAGGAATTCTGGTAGTGTCAGGCACACAGGAGGCTATGTTCTTGACGGCTCTAGCCTTTCTTGGAAGTGGTGACGAAGCCCTAGTTTTGGATCCTTATTATCCGGCCTATTTCGAGGAAACATTGATCGCGGGCGCAAAGCCAGTGACGGTTCCTCTCAGCGAGGAAACTTCCTATCGAATTGAGGCCAAACACCTTGAACAGTATGTTACGCCAAGAACGAAAATGGTGTGGCTGGGCTCCCCCGTCAATCCCACGGGTCATCTCTTTTCGAAGAAGGATTTGGAAGAAGTAGCTGCGGTCGCTGAAAGGAACGACCTCTTAGTTTTTGCGGACGAGATCTACGAGAAACTTGTTTACGATGGCGCTGAGCACACAAGTATAGGCTCCCTTCCCGGTATGGCGGACCGAGTCATTACTGCTAACGGTTTCTCGAAGAGCTACGCGATGACTGGTTGGCGCATTGGGTATGTCGCGGCAGAAAGGAGATTGATCAGTCAGATGAGCAAACTCCACTACTATACAGTTCTCTGCGCTAGCACAATTGCACAAAAAGCTGCTTACGCTGCACTGAACGGCTCACAAGACTGCGTCAGAGAGATGCTTCAAGAATACGCCAGAAGAAGAGGGGTTGTCCTGCAGGCATTAAAAGAAATTGATGGAATCTCCTATGTACCGCCGAAAGGTGCCTTCTACGTTTTCCCAAACATCTCGAAATTCAGCAAGAACGATGAAGCTGTGGCGGAGACTCTGATTCGAGAATTCTCCGTGGCGACAGTTCCCGGATCAGGGTTTGGCAGAGCGGGCGGAGGACATCTTAGATTGTCCTATTCCGTTTCTTTGCCTGAGATCAGAGAAGGTCTGAAACGACTCCAAGAAGGACTAGAACACTTCCATCAGTAGTTCGACGTGAATTCGAGTCCCGCCTCTCCCTATCCCCTCTTGATAGCTCTAAAGCCAGCGGTAGCAAAGATGAACATGTTGTGTTCGTCGACCGACCCTTTCTTGGATACTGGTCATATCACCCTCAGGCGCAACACTAAGACCACAGATCAGCTGTATCAGTTTAAGCGCTTAAATCGACATAGAATTGAGGGTTAAGGCCTAGTGTGCGGAAAAATATCCTTACGAGGCCAAGAATTTCCTGAGCGACATTCAGCGCGTTCGTGAAATTACTTATATAACGGCAGTCATAACCGCACGGAATTCGGACGTGCCAAATTAATGGCGACTCCATCTTCATAGAAGGATATGGCACGTGGTTTCTGCGAGAGTTGCGAGAAAAACCGTTGCTGCGCTCTTAATTCTCGTGGCGATTTCCACGTTAATCCAAGCAGTTGGTGCGATCTACTTTTTCGACCCCCAGGTATCACTTCGTCTCAAAGCCGCTCCTGGGCTGCGCGTATTTCTCGCTGAACCTTTGGTCCAGACGAATTCTCGCGTTAGTGTTCTTCTTGTTTTCTCCGATATCCCTTCGCCTGAGCAAATGAGACAGCTAGCGGAGTTCGGAAAATTGGAAACGTTCACTGGCCATGTGGCGAGCATGCGTCTGCCCATGAGCGTTCTTCCGCAAGTTGCGTCTCTTGATTTTGTTAGCCACATCTCATACCCGCGAATGCTCAGCCCTAGCCTTGACAAAAGCGTTCCCGATATCCTTGCCGATCAGGTTTGGAGCACGGTGCGAGATGCTAACGGTAACCTCGTGAATGGAACCGGGGTCGTAGTTGGAATAGTTGATAGTGGGATAGACCTCACTCACAAGGATTTCTTCTTTCCGAATGGAACTAGCAAAATCATGTCCTTGTGGGACCAGACTGGCGCAGGTAAGCCTCCCGACGGTTTCGATTACGGAAATGAATGCACGAGGCAGCAGATTGAGCAGGAAACTTGCGGTGAACTTGACGGCTCTGAAAGCTTACCTGCTGGCCACGGGACCGCTGTGGCAGCAGTGGCCGCCAGCACTGGACAAGCGGCGATGCAACTTCAGAGCTGCATACTGTATGACGAATCAGGATGGCATGACGAACACACGCAATGTCAAGGCCTTAGCGGTCCATTCCCGCTCCTAAGTAGCTCTTCTGACTACCTTTACTTCGGAGACTCGCAAAAATTCAACCAACTATTCTTCGACACACAATCGGCGGGGGCGTATGAGGGTTTCACATGGGAGTATTCACAGGGCATGGGTAGCTGGGGGCCACTTCCCCGACTCCCCGAAAACAGGGACCTTGCACTTACTGGCCCGGGATTCTCCGACAATGATACGCTGCGTCTCACTCGAAGCGGAACCATCTTCTTCACCCCTCCATTGGATTGGTCGAAAGATTCAGTTGGCGGGAACGCTGACCAATACTGGATTCGGCTTAAGGCCACGTATGTGGGAAAACCTGCATTGGTCCGGCGCATCCAAGCAAGCCCACCCTACAAGGGAGTTGCCCCCGAGGCCCTGATTATAGCTGTGAAAGTGACGCCGACCAATGGTCGAGGCGGGAGTCTGTCGGAAGGGACAGACGCGACCGCACTTGACGGTGTCAACTATATCATGAAAAAAGCTCGGGAGCTTGGCCTTCCATTTGTGGTGAATTTCAGCTTGGGTGATTCACTGGGATCACATGACGGATCTGAACCATTGGAGACTGCATTTGCAGACCTTGCATCACAAGGAGTACCGATAGTGGTTTCGGCTGGAAACTCGAGGAACGCGAACCAACATGTGGATGGGACGCTTACGGCCGGGGAATCAACGGTGGTGACTTGGACAAACAACCCAATTAACAGCCCGAATTACATCGACATTTGGTATCCAGTCAGTGACGTTCTCAAAATCACAGTGACAACACCTGATGACACCGTTGTTTCAGGGCCAACATCTGAATACGGAGTAACCACCCCATCTGGAAACGTCACGATACTCCCAGACCAGCGTTCCAGCGGCAAGGAATGGTTTATCACAGTTGCAGCAGTCAATTCACTTCGTTGGCACTTCACTCTAACAGCGTCAAGTGCTATTGATGGAAAATGGGATGCATGGACGGAGGGAGAAAGTGACAGCGGCGTGTTCGAAGCGCCTACCCTCTTAACCGGCCCATACAAACTCGACCCTTCCGACACAATTGATTATCCAGGAACGGCGAAAGGTGTCATAACCGTGGGAGGCTACATGACGAAGTACTTTTGGTGGTCGGGATGCACTATGTGCATCGAACACTGGGTTGACTACTCCCAACAACAAAATTACCTAGTACACGGAATCATTCATGATTCATATGCTCCAAGCGTTGGTAGCATCACTGATGATAGCGCCATGGGCCCGACAAGAGATGGCAGAACAAAGCCTGAAATTGTTGCACCGAGCGCCAACATAGCCGCAGCAAGAGCATCTAGCAAGCCGCAATGTGGTGGTGGGACCTCATGCCTACTTTTCTCGGATCCCGACGACTATCACCGGATAGTTATAGGAACAAGTTTCTCGGCGGCGCATGTAACAGGTGTGATT
>Ga0208037_1001449_pt1 | contig 11564 bp, 14 predicted proteins | sample June2015DPH_13_1_3_FD_184710 | JGI IMG/M metagenome (GOLD analysis project Ga0208037, IMG submission 184710) | Peatland microbial communities from SPRUCE experiment site at the Marcell Experimental Forest, Minnesota, USA - June2015DPH_13_100... | ecosystem: Environmental > Terrestrial > Soil >...
ACCCTCCCGTTTGATGCGACATGGCAGCCGGACTTGTTCGGCCGTATCCGGAACACGATCAAATCGGCTGCCTACGGAGCGCAGGCCAGCGCGGCGGATCTCGAGAATACCCGCCTCACTGTCCAGGCCGATGTTGCTGCGGATTACTTTCAACTTCGCGGACAGGATGCCTTAAAGCAGTTGTTGGATTCTACTGTGGTCGATTTTCAACAGACTCTCGATCTGACGAGGGCTCGGTACGAGACAGGCATCGACTCGGAAGAAGCCGTGGCGCAAGCCGAGACTCAACTCGAAGCCACGCAAGCACAGGATGCCGCTCTTGGCGCCCAACGGGCGCAGCTTGAACATGCCCTCGCCATGCTGACCGGCCAACCGGCGTCGACGTTTTCGATTGCGATCGAACCGCTCAAATCAAGTCCTCCGGCGATTCCCTTCGGCGTTCCGTCCCAGCTTCTTGAGCGGCGGCCCGACATCGCCGCAGCAGAGCGCCTGGTTGCTCAGGCCAACGCCCAGATTGGCATTGCGAGGGCAGCCTACTTTCCGACGGTAACGTTAAGCGCCGCGGCAGGACTCGAAAGCACTTTGATCGCGAGTTGGTTCACATGGCCGAGCCGCTTTTTCTCGGTGGGCCCGGCAGCGGCAGAAACCATTTTTGACGCGGGGTTGCGCCGGGCCACGATGGAGCAGTTCCGAGCCCAGTACGACGAGACCGTGGCCAACTATAGGCAGACGGTGCTGACGGCTTTTCAACAAGTTGAAGACAACCTCGCGATGCTGCGGATCCTGTCGGTGGAGATTCAATATCAGGACACGGCGGTCAAATCGGCGGAAAAAAGCCTTGCGATAGCCAAGGATCGCTACAGCTTGGGAATCGATCCTTACCTGAATGTGCTTACCGCGCAAACCGCATTGCTATCCAATCAGGAAGCTGCGGTGAATCTTCGAATTCAGCAGATGGCGGCTAGCGGAGGGTTGATCGAGGCGCTCGGTGGAGGTTGGAACGCCTCGCAGCTCCCATCGCCTGTGCAGCTGATCAGCAAAGTACCATAAAGCTCAAAACTGACTTCTAAGAGGAGAATGGCGCTCCTAGTGCCTATCGCGGTCCCTGCCGCAACTCCTCCTTGCCTCCTCAAGCTCGTGGCGACGTTTCTCCGCCTGGCGGCTTTGCTCACCGTGGCGGTCAACTGCCTTTCGGAGATTTTCCTCGGCCCTGTGGATACGTTGCTCGCATCGGCGGTCGTTATCGCTCGCCTGCGTGCGCGCCACGCCACCAGCCAGCAACAATACTCCTAATGCGGGAACGAATAGAATGTTCTTCCAACGATTTACCTTATGCGACATGACTTCCTCCTGAACAATGACGTTTTCTGTAAAGGAAACCTCCGGTCACACGCCCTTCGCTCGGGATTTCCACTTTTCACTTCCGGCGCCGCCAGAGTATACACCCGTTTGCTTCCAATCCCTCCCATCCAGCGCAGCTTCTCGTCCCAAGATGGTCTTGGTTGGCCTACAGGGTCTCGGTCGAAAGCGTCTTTTGCAGCAAATCTGCCACTATCGGCAGTACAGCGGGATCGCCATTAGCCAACCCTGCGGTGATCTGATCCTGGCTCTTCGGGAGTTCCGTGAGCATTTGCTTAAGCCTAGGATCATTAACTTGCTCAACGAAGCTCCGAAGCTGATCGAAAAACTGCGAGGACGTTTGCGCGGCCAGCCCATAATTTCGTTCGCTGGTTTGCAGGTACAGGGTTCCAGCCAAAGTCCGCAGATGGGCCAGTTTGAGCTTGAAATTGAGATTGGCGATTTGGACCCCATCGTCTCGCAACTGTGAGTGTTTCGGGACGTATCCGGCGAGGAAAGCGATCCCCACAGTCCCGACCCAAATAATGAGCAACACTCCTATATTCTTGGCCCTCACAGGGAAAGCCTCCTCATGGAACGCCTTAAAGCAGGAAACCTCAACGCGTCAGATGCAATCCGCCGAACAGGTATAAGACTATCAGGACGATCAGGACCACCCCGACGATTCCGATGCCTCCACCCGAACCCCATCTCCGATATCCGTAATAGCCTCCGCCGCCGCCGAACAAGAGCAGCAGAACGACAATTAGCAAAATCAGTCCCATGGGAATCTCCTCTCAGTTAGTAAAATGCTTCGACCAGAATTTCCGCTTTGACTTCGCGGCCAACCGATAATTTACACCTGACCGCTTCAGCATGCAACGCTCCAACCCGGTTTCGAGCAAGCGAGCTTTGACGGAAACAATCTCGCACGGCCATACCGGGCTGCCAATATTTATAGCCCGCGGTACTATCGGGGGCTGCCCGAAAGACGTAGGGACAACCACCGCTATCCCGCCGGATCCTTTTGGCGCGTTGCTTTGACACCCGTCAGAACCCCTAGGCCCAATAGTACGATCGCACCCACGGCAATCCAGTGTGCCGGGACATGCATCAAACAGGCGCCGTAAATCAGCCCGCCAATCACGAGCACGAATCCAATAGAGTAAATTCCAAATGACATGTCATCTCCTTCTCGAGCAAACAGAGTCGCACCGCCATGTGCCCCAGAGCGCGTTCCCGGTTCTTACGGCGTGGAGGTGGCCTTTTGATGTTTAACTTGCAGCTCGTTCACTACCTGCTGCACGTTTGGAACGGTTGACGCCACTTGTTCGACGCGCGCGCGCTTGGATTCAGAATTAACCTCGCCGGTCAACGTCACGACGCCACTCTTGACCTCGTATTCGACGCCGTTGCGGACCTTGTTCTGGATGAGTGCAGCGTCCAAGTTCTTTTCGATAGCCTTGTCCAGATCCGAGTTTATCGTCTTTGTCTCACTTTCGACACCGGGAGGAATCACAGCAATCTGGTCCGCGACAACCTGCCCAGTTGCGATTGACTTTGCAATGGATTCAGCTTGTGCCTTGGCACCCTCAGTCGCGACGTTTCCGCTCAGGGTCACTACACCCTTGTCGCGATCCTGCGTTACGGAGACATCTTTGAGGCCGGCTTGATCGAGCGCAGTGCGGATGCTGTCAGAAACATCACGCGACTTCCTGGATGCTCCTGAGCAGCCCACCAGGCTCCCAACTGCGAGCAGGGTGAGCAAGGTTAAGCACAGTTTAAGCGTTTTCATGTTTTTCCTTTGACCAGCGTTTTCCACGCTGGAGTAATCGGGGTATAAACCCAACACCGCTGGGTTTTTTCCTGACATGTTTGCATTCTCCCTCTCGGTTCTGCCAGGCGTCCTCAGGGGGGTAGGACGCGCCCGGCGACCGCCGCCTTCCACTGCCAGATTCTGGAGGCACTTCCTCTTTTACCCTTGGCTTGATTCAGTGTCAGTTCAGAACGGCTCACACCTTTGGTCAAAACTGCTCATTCCACATCATGGAGTCGGAGGCTCGCTTGCACGGCCGGTTTCATCAGGGAGTATGCCTACCGTCTATTGTCCGGACGTCATGCTGTGCAACTTTGCTCAGGCCATTGGTCGATTCTGAACAGACAGCGCATTTCGGGGGGAATATCCTGCACGAGGTCACTGAGTGTAGAGGCGAGCCAACCCGAACCTGCTTGGGTTACCCGTTGGCGGTGATCCGCTGCCCTCAGCCCAAGCTCGGAATAGGAAGGAGTCAATCACTGTGCGGATCTGGATACTGATGATGCTGGGCACGGCGCTGGCGTTTGGGCAGACTCAACCCGCCGATACCGTCCAAAGGTGCCTGAGCATGCTGAACGACGCCGCCCATGACGGGAATCCGGACGTTCGAATAGGCGCGGCGCAGGCCCTGAGCCTGGTGGGGGTGAAAGATAACGCTCTTGAGTCTCTCGCCCCGATGCTCGATGACCACGACGTTTCGGTCCGGATTGCGGTGGTTGTCACCCTGGGTGACTTCAAGGACAACCGGACCCTTCCTCTTTTGAAGAAAGCGTTGCAGGATCCCGTTCCCGAAGTCGACTTCGCCGCAGCCAAGGTGCTTTACCAACTCCACGACCCCGAGGGAGAGCAGTTTCTTCTCGCCGTGGTCAGCGGAGAGTCTAAAGCGTCCTCAAGCTATCTCAGCAAAGAGAAACGGAGCGCCTTGCGCATGTTGCACACTCCCACTAAGCTTCTCATTACCGTCGGCATGGGGGCAGCAGGGTTCGCACCCGTGCCGGGTCTCGGGTTCGGATTATCTTCGGCACAAGGCATCCTGACGGCTCCTGATTCTTCGGCCCGGGCCGCCTCTCTGCTGCTCATCGGAAGCTCGCGTGATCCAGCCCTGGCTGATGCGGTTGGTTCAGCGTTGTCGGACAAGGAATGGTCTGTGCGCGCAGCGGCCGTTCACCTGGTCGCGATGCATCCCTACCCAGGATTCCGGCAGAACTTGGTCCCCCTGCTGGACGACAAGAAGGAGGCCGTGCGCGTACGCGCCGCCGCGGCCTACATCAGACTGCAGTACGTAACGAAGGCGCCGACGACGAGGCGAGGCGCCACGACTCATTAACCGTGTGCTAAGGCCACTGTCCAGACAATTCACCGCTGAGCCTCAAGTGAAGGTCCGTACTTTGCGGCCAGATAAGCGCCATACGGAATTGATGAAAGTTACTGCCGACAGGGGAAAAGGTCCGAAATAGGGCTTGCTTCTGAGGCTACAGATTGTGTCCATGTCCTCCACTGCGAGTTCCAGCACGGCTCTGATCAACGAGTTTTTCGAATGGTTCGGTGAACTGGGCCTTTTTTCCTGGCAAGTTCTGCGGTCTGCCCTGACGCCACCTTTTGAATTCCGCGAGCTCGTCCGGCAAATCGACGAGATTGGATCAAAATCGCTTCCTCTAGTGGCTTTGGCGGGCGCGGCCATCGGCGCCATCCTCTCCCTTGAAACCCGCGACAGCCTGGTTCGATTCGGCGCCAGTTCATTGCTTCCCGCCGCCGTCGTATTCTCGATCATCCATGAGATCGGTCCTATCGTTACCGGCTTGGTCGTCTGCGGCCGAGCGGGAGCTGGCATCGGCGCTGAGTTGGGATCGATGAAGGTCACGGAGCAGATCGATGCCATCGAGGCATCAGCCGTAAATCCCTATAGGCTGCTGGCCGCAACCCGCATTCTGGCTTGTATCCTGGTACTGCCACTCCTGACCCTCACTGCCGATTTCTGCGGGGTGGTAATGGCGTGGGTGGCCGATGCCCTGATTGAGCCGATCACCTTCCAACAGTTCATCCACAACGGCTTCAGCGCTTTCGGCTTCAACGATTTTCTGCCGCCGACCCTTAAGACCGCTGTCTTCGGCCTGATCATTGGGCTGGTGGCGTGCTCTCAGGGAATGCGGACGCGGGGAGGCACTGAGGGCGTGGGGCGAACGGCGACGAGCTCAGTGGTCTTATCTATGCTGTTTGTAATCCTGGCCGACGTTGTCCTGGTGAAACTGATCGTCATGTTTTTTCCATGAAGACCGGCGCTTATGAGTTCGCAACGGGGCACTGAAAGGGGCCTGTAACCGCATCGTGATAGAGAACTTCGAGATAGGGAATGGCGAGCCGCCCGTGGTCCTGCGAGGTCTGCGCAAGTCCTTCGGCGCCCAGGTGGTCTTGAACGGGATTGACCTGACCGTCGCCCGCGGTGAAACGCTCGCGGTGCTCGGCCGCAGTGGGACTGGCAAGAGTGTTTTGTTGAAGATCATCATCGGGCTGCAAAAGCCGGACTCGGGCTCGGTGAATATCCACGGGCAGGAGATTACCGGAATCAATCTCGGCAAGCTCAACCAAATCCGGAAGAAGATGGGGTTTTTGTTCCAGCAGGCGGCGCTCTACGACTCGCTCACGGTGGAGGAGAATGTGGCCTTTCCACTGAAGCACAATACAAAAATGCCGGAGTCCGAGCGGCGGGATCGAGTCAAGGAATTGCTGAGGAGTGTGGGTATGGAAGGCGATCTCAAGAAGATGCCTTCCGATATTTCCGGCGGCATGCAGAAGCGAGTGGGGCTGGCGCGTGCGCTGGCTCTCGACCCCGACATCCTGCTGCTGGATGAACCCACCGCAGGACTGGATCCCATTACCTCCGGCGAGATTGATGATCTGATTCTCAAGCTGCAAAAGGAACATGCCATGGCATCCATCGTGGTCACGCACGATTTGGAAAGCGCAAAAACCATCGCCGGCCGGCTGGCACTGCTCCACGAAGGAAATGTTCTGATCGAAGGCGCCTTCGAGGACCTGGAGAAGAGTCACGACAAGTTTGTCTTAGACTTTATGCGGCGGGACGCTTAGGAGGTTGATGAAAAACATTGTAGCGCCGACCTCGCCCTGCGGGGTCGGCACGTGCTGACCCCGCCTTGCGGGGTCAGCGCTACAACACCCATCAACCTGTCAGGAGAATATATGTCGAGAGCGGCGCGGTTGGGAGCTTTCATCGTTACGACACTGGCGATTCTGGCAGTGGGAACCTTTATCATCGGTAACAAGCAATACCTCTTTACTTCCACATACCGGTTAAAGGCGCAGTTCAGCAACGTGGTGGGCTTGGATGTGGGCGCCGGGGTTCGGGTGGGTGGTGTTTACCGCGGAACCGTGCATAGTATCGAGTTGCCTCACCGGCCGGGCGATAAAATCACGGTGGTGATGGACCTCGACAGCTCGACCCACGAAATCATCAAGCAAGACTCCGTAGCGTCAATCGAGACCGAGGGCCTGCTGGGCAACGAGTATATGGCGATCGCGTTTGGATCTGCCGGGGCGGCCAACGTACACGACGGTGATACCATCGCCAGCCACCCTCCGATCGCCATGTCAGACCTGATTAAGAAGTCGGAGGATATGCTGGATAGCAGCCAGCAAGCCATCAAGAACGTCACGCAGGCGACCGCGAATTTAAGCTCGATCAGCGCCAAGATCGACCAGGGTCAGGGCACTGTCGGGGCGCTGATCAACGATAAGACGGCATATCTCGAGCTCAACCAGACAATGGACGGAATCCGTGACGTGGTAGCCCATGCGCAAGCGGGGGTCACCGATTTCCAGGAGAACATGGAGGGGCTGAAGCACAATTTCTTCCTGCGCGGATATTTTAAGAACCGCGGCTATGAAGATTCCGCGGAGCTGGCGAAAGACGAAATCGTAAGCCTGCCCCAGGGCACGCCGCTGAAAACGTTCACGTACGAGGCCAAGCAACTCTTCGGTAAGGTAGACACGGCCAAGCTACAAAACCAGAAGTCTCTGGACGCTGCCGGCGATTTCCTGACCGATACCGACTTTGGGCTCGCCGTGGTGGTCGCGTGTTCCAGCATGGAAGGAGATGCCCGGAAAGACTTGGTCCTGACCCAAGGTCGTGCCCTGGTGGTCCGCGAGTACCTTGTGGAGAATTTCGGTTTCGATGATCGGCGGCTCAAGACACTGGGAATGGGGAAGAAGAGTGGCACGAGCCCTGAAACCGGTTGGGGCGCCATCCAGATCCTCATTTACCCTAGCGGCACTGAAATGCCGCCCGCGAAGCTGCCGCAGAATAGCGCTCCACCCAAGACCGCCGCAGAACTGCCGGTTCCCGAATCTCCCGCTCCCGTTCCAAAACCACAGTAGCCCGGAGGCGCCTGCGAAAGTATTACGGCCAAGGACGTAGCCGCGGTATGGTCTGCCTGGCGTGGGTTCGTGAGATTCTGAAAAGCCCACGCCACAGAGTCCGTGCCGTGGCCCGCTGTCATGTGAGTTGGTCTTTTGAGTGTCCTCTCTCGGAGAGTTGGTTGATGTGGTCGGCGATTTCCTGCGGCCGGTCGATGTTGACAATGGCTTCCCAGCTCGACTTGCCCGCGGTCTCAATGGAAAGATCGCCCAGTCCGAGAATTCTTTGGCCAAGCCGCTGATGCACGGTCACGTCCTGCACTTTCGAGAGCTGGACGGTGCGCGTGTTCCTGCTCAGAATGCCCGTTTCGTACCGCAGCCTGTCATCGAGGATGGTCATCTTGGTAAAGCGGTTGCGGAGATGGCGTTTCAGCGGCCAGAGCAGAAGGATAACGGGCAACCAGGGAATCCAGGGCTGCCATGCCGACGGAACCGACGGCGGCCATTGCAAACGCATCGTCGCAACGACCAAAGCCGCCACGATCAGAACCACGACCGCGTACCCCATGTATATGAATTTCATAGTCGGACGAATGATCATTTCGGACATGTCCCCCTCCTTTGACCAGCACGCGCTATTGTACCGCGCGGCGGAAAGTGGGATAAAAAAGAATCGTCGCAGTTGGGCGCTCTGCCCCGGCGGGTGACCTCACCAAGATCTGAGAAGGTGCAACCCGACACGCGTTTTGACATCAAGTGGATACAGCGCGGCATAGCCGCAACCAAGAGCAGATTCTTCGCTACGCTGCGCTCCGCTCAGAATGACATGTCATCCTGATCCCGCCTTGCGGGAGAAGGATCTGCTTTTCTTCGCGCCACGCGAAGAAGTTGAAGACCAGTGTCACAGGTCGGAGTTGTGGTGTTTCGCAAGAATTGTAGTGGCTCACGGGCTGGGCGCGGGGAGAGAGGATTCCCGGCGTTTTTCAGTGAAATCCAACGCGAAAGAAGGGTTGGAAGATGTGCCGGTAATTGAGAAGGGAACCACCGTAACGGACTTCTGTTTCAGGAGCGGACCGACGGCCTTCAATACCAGTGCTTTGAATCCCGAGGTGGTGTCGGATAACTTTCCGTTGGTGTACAGAATTCCATGGAGATCAACTTTTCGGTCCAGCAAGTTGTAGGTGCCTTGAAGCTGCGCGCGCGTGCCTGGAGCGCTGAAGGAGACGTTGGACAGAGTTGCCACGCCATTTTTCACCGAGACCTGCCCCCTAAACTCCGAGAGCACCGTTTCCGGGTCTTCGGCTTGCTGCTTCTTGTTCTCGCCGCCCGCACTCTGGGTTAATGCATTTACCGGCTGCTGGACGTCTGGGTTCGTGAAGCGTCCGCTGCCAATGCCGCAGTGGCCTGCAAGATCCAGCTTCCTCAAAAATCCCGGAGGCCCTGGCGGTACTTCTACTTTCGCGCGCAGGTTGATACTGCCGGTCATCGACGGGCGTTTCTCCTCCGTAAAGAGGAACAACAAATCTTCGATGCGGCCTCCATTCACGGCCATCTCCAGCCGAACTGTTTTTCCCTGCTGGCCGGGGTGCCCGGCTACGCTACCCTTCGACGCCACAGTGGTGCGCTGAAAGTGCGCGTCCACGTTCTGAAGATATGTGTCTCCATTCGTTCCGTCCACAACCGCCTGGAATTTCGAAATCAGGTGAACGGTGTGGCTGCTTCCGGATACGCGGAAGTCGGGCACGTCGATTTCGCCATTCGCATCGATATGGCCCAGGGTGCCGCTAAACTTGCCTTGGGACGATAGGGTACCTGAGATACCCTCGAACACAGCCAGGTTCGCGTGCTCATAAGTGTAGGAACCAGTCACCGGAGTACTGCCGGGGTCATCCTCATTCCAGGGGCCGATCCTGCCCTCCGACCGGATTTCCCCTGGCGGCTCGGTATTTAACAACGCTGCATGGTAGGGGATGACCCCTTTCTCACCGACGTTGTCCAATGTCAACCGATGAACGTACAGCTTGAAGGGTTCTTGGTCCGGCTGCCGGGGCATAAACTCCAACAGAGCGCCATCCGTGGCGATCTCGCCAATCGTGACCGAAGCGCCCGTGGTGCTGGTGGTCAACGGCATCACATTAGGCGGCTGGCCGCTCGGACCCGGCCGCGGTATTAACACGTGCAACCCCTTCACCTGGACCTCATCCACGCGCTTGTGAATCCGGAAAAGGCCATTGTAGCTTCCTCGAATGATCAGCGTCTGGACCGTGATCAACGGTGGCAAGTCCTTGCGTTTCCGGTGCAGGAAACTGACTCCTTCAGCCACGCACCCCGGTGGAAAGTAGGTTTTGCGGAAGCTGTGGATTTGGACGGTTCGGGCGAATCGGTCCTGGAGCGCTTTGGTGACAGCCTGTTGCGTGAATGGCCAGTTCCAGGCCAACACGATCAGCACGATGCCTGCGATGACTATGAGCGACGCTCCTACGATCAGCCACCAGCGTCCAGGCGCCCACCACTGTCCCGGCGTGTGGACCTCCCCCGCGCCGCTGCGTGTAGAAACCGTGGAACTCTCCCCAGTCATTTATATAACACTCCAATGTTTTTAGACCTTGTGTCTTTATATCCTGTGGGGAGTTTACGTGTCAGCGCAGTATTGCTCGCACGTTTGGTCAAAAGTGCTCATTCTATTTATACGAAGGGGAAAATGCAGCGAAGGCTTAACCAGAATTTCCGATTTAGCGGGTAGCCACGGTGTCGCCGCGGCTACCCGCTGCCCGCTGCTTTGCTCATTGCACTGGTCAAGATGAGTCAGTACCTGTGACCGCGTTGATCCTTGCATGGCCTTAACCAATATGGAGGTGTGCACAAACGCACAGACACCTGGTCACAATTGGGCAGACGCCCGCCTTCGTTGCGTCCATGATGATGGTGCTTGTGGGAGACAAGAGGGCTGGGGTTGGATGAGTCCAGCAGCTTCCTCTTACAACGGAGGTGAGACGTGGTAACCATATTGATTGTTCTCTTGGTGTTGTTTTTGCTCGGTGGTGGAGGCTGGGGATATTCTCGCTGGCGAAGTTAGCGTCCGGTGGTGCTTCGCCGACGGTCCAAACAAAACTTAAGGAGGAAGATACCATGAAATCAAGTACCAAAGACCAAGCGAAAGGCAAGTTTCACGAAGTGAAGGGCAAGATCAAGGAGAAGGTGGGAAAGGCTACCAAAAATCCAAATCTGGAAAACGAAGGCGCCACCGAGAAGACGGTCGGCAAGGTCCAGAAGAAGATCGGCCAGGTTGAAAAGGTTCTGGGGGATTAGCGGACCAGCGGGTAGCCACGGTGTCGCCGCGGCCTACGGTCCGCCGATCTTAATAGCGGGGGGCTGGGGATTCGGAATTCGGGATTGGGGGCTCGGGACTAGCTGTCGGCTGTCAGTTTTCAGCTTTCGCCTTACCACCCGTCGTTACTGATAACTGAAAACTGAGAACTGAAGACTTCCTAAAGCCTGGCGGGCCGCCTGGCGCGGATCCCTGTTCTTTGAGGTCTGCGGTTCTTCCTCAGATTCGCACTTTCGAATCCAAGGGCAAACTGGCAATCGTCAACCCGCAACGGCGTATCGGTTGCGCCGCGCTCATGCCGCAATACTCGTTCACGCGGGAGCATTGCGGTACTGTCCAAATACGGGATGTAGGGCCGGGGCTTGCCCCGGCCAGGCCGCTACAGGCAAACTGGGACACCACCACCATTGCCAGGGAGTGAAAATCTGCGCCGCTTGAGTAGGCGCGCCGTGGCGAATAAGACCAGTCAAGCCGCAGACCTCAAAAGCGGAGCTCTGGAAAGCGCCGGGATAAACCGGCAGGAAGCAGAGAATGAAAGATTCTCACGAGGAAGGAGTAGCGATCCACTCGGCCCCGAGTTTTGCGCTGGGCGTCGTGAGGCGCGCAGTGAAGCGTAAACAGGGGAATAGGTGGGCTGGGTATTGAGCTTCGAAAACGCGCAATCAGGACGCCGACGCTATCAGACCAGCGGAAGGCAACATGGTCAGGGAC
>Ga0208037_1001479_pt1 | contig 11427 bp, 9 predicted proteins | sample June2015DPH_13_1_3_FD_184710 | JGI IMG/M metagenome (GOLD analysis project Ga0208037, IMG submission 184710) | Peatland microbial communities from SPRUCE experiment site at the Marcell Experimental Forest, Minnesota, USA - June2015DPH_13_100... | ecosystem: Environmental > Terrestrial > Soil >...
GCACCACCAGGCTTCGCTCGGCGGATCGCTCCGCTCCACGCTGGCTCGGCTACTTGTTGAATGGGCAATTACAAGGTAAGCTCCTTTCAGCTTACAAGATCAGCCAGGCTTTCCCTGGCACACCATACATGAAAGATCCGCCGCGGCGGATATGCGCCACCCGCGTGCAACAAATCAAGAAAAATGCCCTGACCTCCACTTCTACGTCGCGCACTCCCTCTGCAGCTTGAACTTGACACCGATGAGTATAACTGTCGGTGCCACACCAACCGCGAGGGAGCGATGACCCTGCCTCAAGAAAGACCCTTGACAACCTATGCTTAATGTGATAGCCTAGCAAATGATGCACGGCTGTTCCGCCATGATCCGAGAGACCTCACGGATGACTCCGCACCCTTCTCTCCGAAACGACAGCATGTCACTGCTTTCCTTTGCCACGACGAGCGCAGTAACTTTAAAAAGTGGACGAGCAAAGCGAGAATGTCTATGAAAACAAAGGACCGCTGTGGAAAACTCGGACGCAAAGCTGGAATGTGTATGAAAACAAAGGCACTTAGCCATTTAAGGCGGGAATGCTATTGAAAACAAAGGTAGTTAACTCTCACGACAGCAAGGACGGAATGACGGCAAAGGACATTGTGTCATCTCTATTGATGATGACGTGATCTGACGATGCCTCGGGGGTGGCGACGGCGGTGGATGAGCAGGGCACGCCGGTGCCGACGGAGGATCGGAGGATTTTCATCGAGGTCAGTAATGGGAATTTCATCGGGGAGAGCCCGGTTCATCTCGAAGGTGGGCGCATCGCCTTCTACGTCCAGACGCGCAAGGGATGGACGTTGCCCATCACGATTCGCGTCACCGCCGACGGCTTGGAACCGTGCCAAACGTTGGAGGTGAAGGTCCGGTCCCGGAGGAATTCCCTCGTCCCCTTGAGCGATTTCGACGCCGATGGTCTGGCGACCCTTCACTAAGCCTGACCTGCCATGCCCAGTCATCCGGCGCGCTGACGGTGCTAGTGTAGTGTCCCAGAAATAACTGGACAGTGCGCTCGACGTAGCGCCGGTCCCGCATGCGGGACCGGCACCTGCCGACCCCGCGCCTGCGGGGTCGGCGCTACACTGTCCAGCTAATTACGGGACGCTACACTAGTTTCGGCGCCGTACTATTTCCCTGCCCCGCAGCCCCATTACCCCCAACAGTTTTCGGAACTTCCCTCGCCCGCTAACGTATTGACCATTGAGGATTGGTTGGCGGACGCGCGGCAGTTCCCGTGAGAGCATGTTCGCCGGAAGGCTATGTCCATGGGATGGTTCAGCATTCAGTTCAGGCAGATTCTGCGCAGGCTCGGTCGTACCCGGATGTTCACTGTCATCACGCTGGTCACGCTGGCCGTGGGTGTGGGAGCGAACACAGCGATCTTCAGCGTCTTGGAGGACGTCTTACTGAAGCCTCTACCCTATCCCCACCCGGAGGGACTGGCAGGTGTCTGGCTCACCGCTCCAGGCCTCAACATCAAGGAGCTGCCGTTGGGGCCGGCAGACTACTTTGTCAATCGCGATCAGAACCGCACCTTTCAGGACGTCGGCCTTTACACAGGTGACTCCGTCAACGTAACTGGCGTGGCCGAGCCCGAAAAGGTCCTGGGGCTACTGGTCACGGATGGCACACTTCCAATTCTGGGCATACCGCCCATGCTGGGGCGCTGGTTCAATCGGGAGGACGATTCGCCGGGCAGCCCCGACACTGCGATGCTGACTTACGGATACTGGCGCCGCAAGTTCGGCAGCGACCGCTCGATCGTTGGGCGAGGCATCCGGGTGGACGGAAAGATGCGGGAGATTATCGGCGTGATGCCGGAGGGCTTCCACTCCGTGGATCAGCGTGAACCATCGCTGATCCTGCCCTTCAAGTTCGATCGCAACAAGATATGGCTTGGGAATTTCAGCTTCCCGGCTGTTGCCAGATTCAAGCCGGGCGCCACCGTCGCGCAGGCCAATGCCGAGGTGTCGCGCCTGCTCCCCATCGTCAACCGCAGTTTCCCGCCACCGCCAGGCTTCAGTCCCAAGCTGTTCGAACAGGCGCGACTCGGCCCGTACGTGCGGCCCTTGAAGCAGGACGTGGTGGGCGACGTCGGCAAGCTCCTGTGGGTTCTCATGGGAAGCATCGGGATGGTGCTGCTGATCGCCTGCGCCAACGTCGCCAACCTGCTCCTGGTGAGAACCGAAGGACGCCAGCAGGAACTGGCCATTCGCGCCGCGCTGGGCGCCACACGGGGCCGAATTGCCGCCGAGTTGCTGCTCGAGAGCCTCATTCTCGGCCTCGCGGGCAGCGCGCTTGGGCTGGGCTTTGCCTACGGTTCATTGCGTGTCCTGGTGGCGATGGCGCCGGCGGGCCTGCCGCGTCTCGGTGAAATCGGTATTGATGCGCCCGTGTTGCTTTTCACCCTGCTGGTCTCGCTTTTCGCCAGCCTGCTGTTTGGTTCCATCCCGATCTTCAAATACACCGGCGGGCGTCTGGGAACCGGTCTGCGCCAGGGAGGACGCTCGCTGAGCCAAAGCAGGGAGCGGCATCACGCGCGGAATATGCTGGTGATCGTACAGGTGGCGCTGGCGCTGGTCCTGCTGATCAGCTCGGGTCTGATGATTCGTACCTTCCGGGCACTGACTCAGGTCCAGCCCGGATTCTTCCGGCCCGCCGAGGTCCAGACGTTCAGGCTCGCGATCCCCGAAGCAGAGGTACCCGTGGCCGAGCGGGTCATCCGCATGGACGAGGAGATTCTGCGGAAGATCGCGGCCATGCCCGGTGTCTCCTACGTAGCCGTCGGCACCGGCGTTCCCATGGATGGAAATTCCAGTATTAATCCGGTTTACGCACAGGACCGAGCCTACGCGGAGGGGGAGCTTGCGCCGCTCCGGCATTTCCGGTTCGTAGGGCCCGGGTACTTCACCACCCTGGGCACTCCGCTCGTTGCCGGCCGCGATTTCACCTGGACTGACATCTACGACAAGAGGCCGGTCGCCCTCATCAGTGAGAATATGGCGCGCGAGTACTTTGGCGGCCCGACCCGCGCCCTCGGCAAGCAAATCCGGACCAGCGCCAAGGACGACTGGTCTGAGATCGTCGGCGTCGTGGCGAACTCTCACGACGACGGCGTGAATGCGGAAGCGCCGGCCTCGGTGAATTGGCCCATCCTGATGCGGCATTTCTTTGATGAGGAACCCATGGTGCGCCGCAGCCTGACTTTCGTCATCCGCAGCCACCGCACCGGCTCGGAGAGCTTTATGAAAGAGATCCGGCAGGCCGTGTGGTCAGTCGATGCCAATCTTCCACTCGCCGACGTCCGCAACCTTGAATACTTCTACAGGAAATCGATGGCGCGGACCTCGTTCACGCTGGTGATGCTCGGGGTCGCCGGAGCCATGGCGTTGCTGCTGGGCATCGTGGGACTCTACGGCACCGTCGCTTATTCGGTTTCGCAGCGGAGGCGGGAGATCGGCATTCGCATGGCACTGGGCGCCGAGCAGCGGGAACTGACAGGAATGTTCGTTCGTCACGGATTGTTGCTGACGGGGGTGGGCGTCGCCTGCGGGCTCATCGTGGCCATCGCCCTGATGCGCCTGATGTCCTCGCTGCTGTTCAAGGTGACCCCTGTCGATCCCGTCACCTATGGCGCGGTTTGCATCGGCCTCCTTGCGACTGCCGCGCTCGCCAGCTATCTGCCCTCCCGCCGCGTGGCAGCGGTGGATCCCGTCGAGGCCTTGCGGGCAGAGTAGCGCGCACCTGTCTTGTAGATCGGCGGCTTTTGAGACGAGAAAAGCTGCAGCCCCGCCGCGCCGGGTCAAGTGGCCGCGCAAGCATCAGCCTCAATACGATCTGCGGGGTGGCGGGTAGTAGGTGGTGTGGGGGATGAGGGGATCAAGGTCGTCCCCACTTAGCGGCACGTGGTAGATGGTTAGGAGGAGGGCCGTAGGTAGTAAGTGGCATGTGGGGATGGAAGTTTGTCCCTACGTATTATCTCCCACGTTTCAGTTCCCACCTGGCACCTACTGCCTGCCGCATTCGGAAGATTTTGGCCCGAGTTACGATTATAATTGTGATAGAATCCTTAGCGGTGAGCACTTGCCTCAGACGACGGCCTCTCAGGGCGGCTATCATTTGCTGCCTTACGGTGCTCCAGTGCCACCTGCTTTGGGTGGCAATGTTTCATCAACACCCTTTGACGGCGTTCGCCGGGGGTGCTTCAACTGCTGTCAGTCAGGGCAGTTCGCAACCACGGCCGCCGGTTACCACAGAGTTGACTTGCACCGTCTGTCAAATGGTTCGCCAGAGTCTGGGTCTGTCGGTGACCGCATCCCCGGCGCTGCACGCTGCGGTTTCAGTATCCCGCCTGCTTCCTTTCTGTCCGGGTGACTATCATTCCTACCAGTCGATCGTTATGCTCGGGCGCGCGCCACCTGTCTCCTAACCTGCTTGCCGGGCCACGGTTTGTCATCGACGAGCCTGGAATTGACGTCCTAATTACTCCTCAAAGCCAAACCAAATCTATGTTGACGGTGTTGTGGGATGCCTGACATGCAAATAACTCAAGAATGGGCACGGTCTCGACTTCGGCTTGCTGCCAAGGCGCTCCTCTTTCCTTTAGTCCTGGGATGTCAAATACTCGCTGCGCAGCAATCCGCACCCAATGTGCGGATCGACCTCGAGCAAGCGATCCAAATGGCGGTGGTCCATAATCACGCCTTGAAGGCGGCCCGGACACAGATCCAACAAAGCCAGGCAGAGGAGGTTACGGCGGCGATCCGACCGAACCCTGTCTTTACTTACGATGACCTGTACGTTCCCATTTTCAGCCCAAGCCAATTGAACTCGACGACGCTCAACAACGTCACGGAGTTTGACCTCGGAGTTAGCTACACGTTCGAGCGGGGGCACAAGCGCCAGGCTCGTATCCGGGCTGCCCGAGACCAGACAGCAGTGACAACCTCGCAGGTCAGCGACACCGAACGCGGATTGACGTTCAACGTGGCGCAGCAGTTTATAGGCATCCTCCTGGCCAAATCGAATCTTCAGCTCGCAACGCAGGATCTGGCCAGTTACCAGGAGACGCTGAATCTTAGCGCAGAGCGGTACAAAGCGGGAGCCATCAGTGAAGGCGACCTTCTGAAGATCAAGCTTCAATTGCTGCAGTTCCAGATGGACGTTTCCCAGGCGCAATTGGGTTTAGTCCAGGCCCTGGCGAGTCTCAGGGCGTTGTTGGGCTACGACGCGCTCCCGGAGGGTTACGACGTGATCGGAGAACTCGCTTACGCGCCCCTGAAGCTGAACCAAGAGGACCTGCAACTTAAGGCGCTTCAGTTGCGGCCGGACTTCATCGCTGCACAACAGGGTGTTACCGCCGCACAGAGCCAGTACTCGCTGGCAAAAGCCAACGGCAAGCGCGACCTGACCACCACATTCGACTATACGCACGTTTCAGAACTGAATAACGCCGGCCTGACTTTCAACATTGAAATTCCGATCTTTAACCGAAATCAGGGTGAGATAGCGCGTACCAATTACGCCATTGCCCAGGCCCAGGAAACCAGGACGGCGGTCGAAGAAACTGTGATGACGGACGTGGCTAACGCTTATCAGGCATTCAAGATCGGTGACCAAGTGGTGCAACTGTACCTCTCCGGCTATCTGAAGCAGGCGGAGGATTCGCGTGACATCAGTGAATACGCCTACAAGCGCGGAGCTGCCAGCCTGTTGGATTTCCTGGATGCCGAGCGGAGCTACCGCGCCACCCAATTGGCCTACCGCCAGGCCTTAGCCACTTACATGCTTGCCTTCGAACAGTTGCGAGAAGTTGTAGGGACGAGGAAACTGCCATGAAACCAGCAGGCACCAAGATCCGGCTCAGCGGGGTATTTCCCGAGATGCCCGGCCATGGCGGAGAGGCTCATTGAGGGCCCATACAATACCGGACGCGCTTTTGGTCTCGGGTTATTTACCAAGGAGTTCAATCATGCGAAAAGTGTTCGTTATTGCCTGCATTCTAATAACACCCTGGGTCGCCTCTGCGCAAGAGAGTAACGACATGCAGGAGCGGCTGAAGGCTCTGGAGGAGCGGATACGTTCTCTGGAGGCGGAAGTCCAGTCGTTGAAGGGGGCTCAAGCCACGACGCAAGCCCCGGCGGCGCAGGCCACAGCTCCAGTTGCTCAAACACCCAGCCCGCCACCAGAGGTCCAATTGCCTACCGCTGTGCCGTTAACCCCTTCTGGCCCTCTGCCGGTTTACGGAGGAGCCAGCGCCGCCGCAAAGGCCCTGAACCCTGATGTCAGCGTGATTGGTGACTTCATAGGTGCGGCTGGGCACAACCCTGTCCAATCCATCCCCGCCTTCCAGATGCACGAGTCCGAGGTCGGGCTTCAAGCCATCATCGACCCCTATGCGAGGGGCGATTTCTTCTTGACCTTTGGCGAGCAGGGCGTGGGCCTCGAGGAGGGCTACATAACCTTTACGTCCCTGCCCGGTGGATTCGTCGCCAAGGTGGGCAAGATGCGGTCCAGTTTCGGTGTAGTCAACACGCTTCACAATCACGTGTTATCATGGATCGATCGTCCCCTCGTGACGGAGAACCTGGTGGGCGGCGAGGATGGTATCGACGACGCTGGAATCTCTATCAATCGCATTCTGCCGGCGCCCATGGGGATCTTTCTCGAGGCAACCGGACAGGTCTTCCGCGGGGATTCTGGAGACGTCTTCACCTCCAATCAACGCAGCGATGTAAGCACAGTTGGGCGGCTGCGTGGGTACCGCGACCTAACAGATTCCACAAACATCGACCTCGGTTTCTCTTATGCTCGTGGTCATAACGATCTGGGTAGCGCGTACCGGACAGAGCTCTTCGGAATGGATGCTACGTTCCGTTGGAAACCCCTGAGGCGCGCCATATATCACAATTTTCTCACCCGAACCGAACTTGTCTGGAGCCGCCGCGAGCAGTTTCCATCCATCCAGCGTGCGTTCGGTTTCTACACTTCATCAGATTACCGCCTAAACCGACGATGGACGGTGGGGGGGCGCTATGACCAGTCCGACCGGGCGCGCAATGCCAGCCTCACTGATAGCGGATTCTCGGGTGTTCTCACGTATTGGCCCAGCGAGTTCAGCCAGATCCGTGGTCAATATCGTTACACGCGTTACGCCGAAGGTCATGACGCCAACGAATTCCTTTTCCAGTTCTTGTTTGTACTCGGCGCGCACGGCGCCCATCCTTTCTAGGAGCGAACATGCGGCAACCGTTTTCCAGATTCGTCTTCAGCACTTTCTCTCTTATAGCGGCGCTGGCGTTCGTTGCCATTTATCCGTCTCCCATGGCCGCAGCATCCAAGCTCAAGGTGGTTACCGCCACAACCGACTTGGCTGCGTTGGCTGCGGAGGTCGGTGGGGAACGAATCAGCGTGGAATCTATTGCCCGCGGTTACCAAGACCCGCACTTCGTGGAAGCCAAGCCCAGCTTCCTGCTCAAATTGCGTCAGGCCGACCTACTCGTTACCGTCGGATTGCAACTGGAGATTGGATGGCTTCCGCCCTTGATAACTCAATCCGGAAATCCGCGGATTCAGGTGGGCGCCGCAGGATACCTTGACGCCTCGCAGTTTTCGGAAATCCTGGAAATACCCACCGGCGTCATCACCCGGGCTATGGGAGATGTTCATCCCCTGGGAAATCCTCACTATTGGCTTGACCCGGAGAATGGGCGGCGCGTCGCTCGCGGCATCCAGTTGAAGTTTGCCGAGATGAGGCCCGATGACGCCACTTACTTCGAGCAACGCTTCCAATCTTTCGCCCAGCGCCTCACGACGGCGGAGAGGACCTGGGATGAGGAGATGAAATCCTTTCATGGAAGCAAGGTGGTTACTTACCACCGTTCGTGGCCCAACTTCGCCAAGCGGTTTGATCTGGACGTCGTGGGCTACGTTGAGCCTCGTCCCGGCATCCCGCCCAGCCCCGGCCACACGGTTGAACTGATCCAAATGATGAAGCGGGAAAACGTGAAGACCATTCTGGTGGAGCCCTACTTCGATCTCAAGACTCCCAATAGTATCGCGCGCCAGACAGGAGCACAGGTGATCGTATTGATGCCTTCGGTGGGTGGCGAAAAAGAAGTCACCGATTACTTTAAGCTTTTCGATTACGATATAACCCTCCTGACGCAGGCACTCAAATCTGCACATTAAAGCCTTCGAGGAGGACGGATGGAAATTCTTCAGTTCTTGATCGCGCCGTTTGTGGCCAGCCTGATCCTGACCGGTATCCACGCCTATTTGGGGGTACACGTCGTTGAGCGGGGCGTTATCTTTGTCGACCTGGCGCTGGCTCAGATTGCGGCCCTGGGCGCGACGATCGCGATCCTGGTCGGTATGGACCCGCACGCTGGGGGCGCCTACTGGATCAGTCTGGGATTCACGTTTTTAGGGGCACTACTCTTCTCCCTGGTTCGGATGCGCCGCACGCACATTCCTCAGGAAGCATTTATCGGCATCGCCTATGCCGTTGCTTCGGCCGCCGCCATCCTGGCCATGAGCAAGGCTACGGGCGAGACGGAGCACTTGAAGGACATGCTGGTCGGAAACATCCTGGCGGTCTCTTGGCCGGAGGTTGGGCACACTGCACTGCTTTACGGTGCGATCGGCCTGTTCCATTTCGTCTTCCGCAATAACTTTCTCCTCATTTCAATGGACCCCCAGGCCGCCGAGGCAAAGGGGCTCTCCGTACGGCTTTGGGACTTCCTCTTCTACGCTTCGTTCGGTTTCGTCGTCACCTCCTCAGTGGCGATCGCGGGGGTTCTGCTGGTTTTCTGCTATTTGATCGTCCCTTCGGTGGGCGCTATGTTATTTGCGGACCGGATAGGTCCGCGCCTGGCTATTGGCTGGACGATGGGAACTTTGGTTTCCGCCCTGGGTGTTTTCCTTTCCGTCAAGCTGGATTTACCCACGGGCGCCACCATCGTGTGCACCTTTGGCGGAGTCTTGGCCGTGATGTTCTTGGTGCATGTGTTAGTCTCTCACGGACGCCAAGCTCGCGAACTAAGCGTAGTCCCTGACGGGGCTGTGGTCGAAACGAGAGACTCTGACGGCTGACAGGCAGCAAGGAGTGAGGCGAGTCCTTTGCCACCTGCTGGATATGGAACGCAGGGTTGTTCGGCCGATATGAGGGGCTGGCCCTCAAGCTGACTCACACTCCCTTCAGTGTGTCTTCCGTTCTGGGATTGCTGGTCCTGATGGGCGTTTCGGTTGAGACATCTGTAATCGATGTTTCCTACATCAATAAACTGCGTTTGCTGGGGAATGAAATCCGAATGGCAACCTTCGAGGCCTCCCTGGTTCGCCTCCGGCCCATCATGATGACAGCTCTGGTTGCCTGCCTCGGTCTTCTGCCCGCGGCGCTCTCGACAGGGATCGGCTCGGACTCGCAGAAACCTTTTGCCATCGTCATTGTCGCCGGCTTGATTTCCAGACTGTTTCTCGGGCGCATTGTGAGTCCGGTGCTGTATAAGATGGTTGCCCGCGAGGGTGACGTCCTGCAGGTTTAGCGGGGTTTTGACGAGGTCTCCCCGCCAAGGAATTGCTCTGCCTGCTTGCTCAATTCCTTTCCTGTTCCTGGATGTCTCCCCTGCACCTTAATCTCACATTTGCTGCTGATCCCACTCCCCCTGCTTTTCGAGTCTATATGCCATTCCTGACTTTGACGCAGCCGTAAAGAACGTATTTTGCAGTTTTCAAGAATTACGCCATGGAAATGCTGAGGGGAAGATTTGGTAGCGCTACCGGGAATCGAACCCGGGTTTTCAGATTGAGAATCTGACGTCCTAACCCCTAGACGATAGCGCCAAAGAGGCCACTCAACTTTTCTAGCATCGGCTGGAAAGGCTTGTCAAGCACTCAGCCTCTTTCTAAACCTCGAAACCAATCTTTCGCAATTCGTCTCGGTTCTTGCCGGCGCTGGGATCCGGGCCGCCGAGCGTTGAATTCCCGCCATCCAGTTCGACTACGACCCAGCCAGAGAATCGGACCGCGCGCAATGCCTGCACTACCGCAGCAAAATTCACTATCCCCAGCCCAATTTCACAAAAGGGAGGGCCCTTCCCGCCGACCAGATTGCGGTCTTGCCGGGCAACGGCCGCTATTTCTTTGCGCAAGTCCTTGAGGTGGAGAAAGCACAACCGTTCCCCGTAAGTACGAATGACCTCGGCAGGGTCCGAACCGCCAAGCGCCAGATGGGCGACATCGGGAATCAGCTTCACCCATCGCGGGTCGGTGGCTTCCAGCACGCGCCCTAATCCCTGGCGAGTCTCTCCAATAGTTCCGAAGTGCGGGTGGTAGCCCAGAGTCAATCCGAAGTCTTGCGCCACCTTCCCGAGTGTATTCATCCGTGACCCGAGGTTTTTTATATCCTCTGCTGAGTACTCTTTGGAGGGATTACCCTGGTCGGTTACCTGAAGGAAGGTCCCACCGAGGCGAGAGAAAAACTCCGCATAACTGCGTACCTCGACAGTCTCATTTCCTTGCCGCTCCGGAGCCAATCGCGCGGCCGAACAGGAGAGGGCTACGGGTTTCAACTTCAAAGAGGCTAGATGTTCCCCGAGTTGCTGCGCTTTTGTTGCCGGGTAAGCCTCGCGAACCCAGCCCAACAACTGCACGCCCCGGTAGCCGAAACGCGAGATGGTGTCGAGCCCATGGGTGAACTCCTCGCGAGGCCACGCGATGGTGGCGTACCCGACAGGATTCGGCAAGACATCCCTGGCGCCGGCGCGCAGCGTCGCGAGCGCCCCTGGTGCGACACTCAGACCTGCCAGGGTTCGCAGGAATTCCCTGCGCCCACGAGAGCCGATCGGAGTTTCTGCTTCGAGGTGTCCACTCATGATGCTTATCCTCCTCGATGATGCCTGCTCCCTGTCATTCTGAGGCCCCCGTTCTTTGGGGGCCGAAGAATCCCTGCAGTTTTCTTGAACGTCCGGCCAGTGAATGTTGCCTGCGAACTGCGGAGATCCTTCGTCGTCCGCCAATAAGAATGGCGGACTCCTTTCCAGAAACTCGACGCATTACTCGTTTCCATTGAGCAGCTTGGGCCGAGCCTGTCTGATCCGTCCTCGCCCCGCAACTAACCCCTCACCCGGCCCGCGACGGCTGGTGAAAGCGCCGTCGCGGTCCACCCTCTCCCCTTGAGTCTGTGTGATAACTCGCGGTTGTAGACGTGCAGAGAAAGGGGGCGAGGAGGCCCACGATGAGATTTCTGCCCTACGAACCGGATCAAGCTTGGTTGTTGCCGCCCAGCGTGAAGGACGTACTGGGAGCAAATCACTTGTGCTTTTTTGTGCATCGGGTGGTGGAGGAACTGGACCTGAGCCGGTTCGAGGAGGCTTACGTGGAAGAGGG
>Ga0208037_1001498_pt1 | contig 11301 bp, 8 predicted proteins | sample June2015DPH_13_1_3_FD_184710 | JGI IMG/M metagenome (GOLD analysis project Ga0208037, IMG submission 184710) | Peatland microbial communities from SPRUCE experiment site at the Marcell Experimental Forest, Minnesota, USA - June2015DPH_13_100... | ecosystem: Environmental > Terrestrial > Soil >...
CGGGCTACGGCTACGAACCCTTTTTCGTCGAGGGCGCAGACCCTTACCCCATGCACGAAAGGATGGCGGAGACCCTCGAGAGGGCGCTCGACGAAATCAGGTCCATCCAGAAAAGCGCGCGGGCGGAAGGCAAGATCAACCGGTGCCCGCGATGGCCCATGATCGTGCTCCGCACGCCGAAGGGCTGGACCGGGCCTGAAGAGGTCGACGGCCATAAGGTAGAGGGCTTCTGGCGGTCCCACCAGGTGCCGTTCGACGTCCGCGGGAACCCCGATCACCTGAGACTGCTGGAAGCATGGATGAAAAGCTACGGGCCCGAGCGGCTCTTCGACGAGAAAGGCCGCCTGGTCCCTGAGCTGAAGGCCCTCGCGCCGGCCGGCCCCCGCCGTTTGAGCGCCAACCCGACCGCGAACGGCGGTTTGGTGCGCAAGGCCCTCAGGTTGCCCGACTTCCGTGATTATGCCGTCGAGGTGACCGCCCCCGGCGCCGTCACTGCCGAGAACACTCATGTAGCGGCAGCCTTCCTGCGCGATGTGATGCGCCGCAACATGACCTGCTTCCGGGTCTTCGGACCCGATGAAACGGCCTCAAACCGCCTCACCGCCCTGTACGAGGCCACCTGGAAGACCTGGATGCTCGAAATAAAGCCGGAGGATGCCGACGGCGGCTTTCTCTCCCCCGACGGGAGGGTAATGGAGATGCTCAGCGAGCATACCCTGGAGGGCTGGCTGGAAGGATATGTGCTGACCGGGCGCCACGGCCTCTTTGCCTCCTACGAAGCCTTCATCCATGTAATCGACGCGATGTTCAACCAGCACGCGAAGTGGCTGGAGAAGTGTCTCGACGTCCCCTGGCGCGCCCCCCTCTCATCGCTCAACATCCTCCTCACCTCAACGGTGTGGCGCCAGGATCACAACGGGTTCAGCCATCAGGACCCGGGCTTTCTCGACCTCGTCACGAACAAGAGCGCCAGGGTCACGCGCATATACCTCCCCCCCGACGCCAACTGCCTCCTCTCCGTGACGGACCACTGCCTGCGCAGCACCAACTACGTGAACGTCATCGTTGCGGACAAACAGTCTCACCTCCAGTATCTGACCATGGACCAGACCGTGGAGCACTGCTCCAAGGGCATCGGGATATGGGACTGGGCAAGCAACGACCAGGGCGGCGAGCCTGAGGTGGTGATGGCCTGCGCAGGCGACGTGCCCACCATGGAGGCCCTTGCGGCGACGGCCCTGCTCCGCGAGCACCTGCCGGACCTGAGGGTCCGCTTCATCAATGTAGTGGACCTGTTCAAGCTGGAGCCCCATACGGAACACGAGCATGGCCTCACGGACCGCGACTTTGACAACCTTTTCACGCCGGACAAGCCGATAATATTCAATTTTCACGGCTATCCCTGGCTGATCCACAAGCTTGCCTACCGGCGCACAAACCACAGGAACCTGCACGTGCGGGGCTACAAGGAGCACGGCAACATCAACACTCCCCTGGAGCTCGCCATGAGGAACGAGATCGATCGTTTCAGCCTCGCCATCGATGTCATCGACCGGGTGCCCCGCATCAGCGTATCGGCGGCCCATTTCAGGGAGTGGCTGAAAAACCAGATTATCGACAATACGAACTATGCCCACGAGCATGGCATCGACAAACCGGAGGAGACCAACTGGAAGTGGCCTTTCGGGGAGGGGGGTGGGCGGCCGGGTTAATTTTGCGCCTTTTCCGTCGTTTGCTCGGCACGGCATCCTCGACGTACACTGACAGTACGCCTCCGGCGCGCGCTTTCGCAAAGCAACGAAAAATCCATCGAAATTTCCTCCGGCCGCCAAAAACTATTTTAACTATTTGAGCTTAAATTTCGCTACCTGGGCTTGATTGACGGTCATCAATCGGTTTTGCAACAATTGATATTCCGTAACATCTCTTATAAAAATAAGAAATTATCTTGTATTTGTTGTTCATGTGGGGTATCTATGAGTAAATGTCGCGTGTTATTGGCTGGTGGATCCTTGGCTATGCGTTTTCTCTAGGCTTCGGACATTTGGCTGTAGGTCCCATTGTAGACTGGTTGCGAAAATGTGCGTTCAGCAAAGTCAGAGAAGAGGATGAACCGCCCACCCCGATTGTGCTCGAAAAACTTTACGTCTCGCCAAAGATCATTGGTCTCATTGAACGTTTGTTTTTTACCCTTCTCGTTGCCTTTGACGTGTCGGGTACAGCTATCGCCATGATGGGCTGGATTACACTCAAAATGGGCGCTGATTGGCACATAATACTCAAAGAAAATGCCAGCAAGGCAGATAGGTCCCTGGCAGTCGTGAGTATCTTGGGTGGCATCGTCTCAATGTTGTTCGCCGCTGTAGGCGGGCTCATCTGCAAGCTCGGGCTATAACTAACGGAACTAACCGGATGTTGATCCCAGACTTTGCAAAAGCAGGCTGCGTGGTCTATGGACTGACGATGCGTGTTTCCAATTTCGGAGGGGATTGTGAGCGACCTTGTGGCATATCTTGATATTCTCGGGACAAGTGATCGAGTTCGCGCGGACCGATTCGACGATATCGAGATTTCTGATTTCGTAAATCCTGTGTGCCTTCTCGCATATCACCTTCCTGCCTTGCGATGTGCGGCGTTTTCGGATTCAGTCGTTGTGTCGGCGCCAGAGGCGGAGATTGGGAATTTTCTTATTGGTTTGTCTTTCCTTTACAGTCAGTGGATGTCAGATTGCGTATTCGTACGTTGCGGAATTGCTCTAGGCGAAATCGTTTGGATTGACATGGGCGGAAGAATTGATTCATCTTTCAAAAAGCTAAACAACCTAGCCTTTGCTCGCGTCTATGGTAAAGGCCTGCTCAAAGCACAAAACATAGAAAAGGGTTCTGGTCCTGGTGCTGTAAGTTTTCTTGCGCCGGATATTGCCCGGCTAGTTAGGGCGTCAACTACCCACCCTGTATTGCAAGGGCCTGTTGATGTTCTTGTGTGGGCTTCCCCAAGAATCAACCGCATGATACAAAGTCTCTCTTCCTCAGCAATTGCGAGGGAAGACGAGTCTACGGATGCCGCAAGACACATGATCGCCACTTTATGGTACTACCAAGAAATGGAGAGACTGGGCCTGTTTACCTCCCCAGACCTGATACCCTTCTCTAGGGAGGTTGGGGACGTAGTTGACTAACTTGACAAGGGACGCCGCCAAATAGGGCGCCTAGGGAGGAAAACAGAACAAGTCACGTTAGTCAACTACGTCTGACCCCTGATGTCAATAGTGGACACCAAACATGCCTCATGCCGCAGCCTGCCTGACATAGAACCGCCGTTCATAGGCAACGGGGGATAGATAACCAAGCCGTGCCTGGCGCCGTTGCCGGTTGTAGAAGATCTCTATGTATTCCGTAATCTCCCTGATCGCCTCTTCCCTGGTTCTGTAACGATGGTGATGAACAAGCTCATTCTTGAGGGTTCCCCAGAAGCTCTCCATGGGGGCGTTGTCGTAGCAGTTACCTTTTCTGCTCATGGAGGCCTTCATGCCGAACTGTGTGAGCAGTGCCCGATACTCACGCGCACAGTACTGGCTTCCACGATCCGAATGATGGATGAGTCCCCTGGGAGGGCGCCTGGTTTTGAGTGCCCGGAGGAGGGATCGGGTGACGAGGTTCGTGGTGATCCTCGATCCCAGGGCATAGCCGACGATTTCGCCGTTAAAGAGGTCTTTGTGGGCGGCACAGTAGAGCCAGCCTTCTTCAGTGGCTACATAGGTCAAATCAGTCACCCAGGCCTGGTTGGGCTCCGTTGCAGTAAACTGCTGTTCCAAGAGGTTCTCTGCCACAGGGAGGTTATGCCGTGAGTCCGTCGTGGCCTTGAACTTCTTGACCTGTTTACACCGAAGCCCGAGCTTCTTTCTTATCCGTCTGATCCGGCAGATGCCTACTTTCACGCCATGTTCAGCCAGATCACGCTGTAATCTTTCAGGCCCGCACGTTTCACGGGTCCTTCTGTGGGCAGCCCGTATCTCGACTTCGAGCCTTCCTTCTTCGCGAGCATGCTTTGAAGAAGGACCATTGAGCCATTTATAGTACCCGCTTGCCGACACCCTGAAGATACGGCATAACCGGGGGATAGAATAGAGTCGCATCGCTTTCATGATCGCGTACCGGGCAGCGACCCCTTCGCAAAGTACGCGGCCGCCTTTTTTAGTATGTCGCGCTCCATCTTTACTTCAGCCAGTTCCCGCTTAAGGCGTAAGAGTTCCATCTCCATTTCTGTGAGAGGTTTCCGCTGTTTACCGACACCTGAGAGGGCACCATCTTTGTCCATCCTTACCCAGTACCGTATCGTGGATGTCGGGATCGACAATCTTCGTCCTACCTCCGGTACGCTCAGACCGTTTTCCGTGACGAGCTTCACTGCTTCCTCTCGAAGCTCGCTTGTGTAGACTGCATTCGGAATCCTCTCCATATGACACCTCCGTTGTTGTAGTGTACCTCAACTTTGGTGTCCACTAAATCCATCGTACATCAGTGGCGGGGTGCACTTCCGGTTTGGATTTCGTTTGGCGGTTTTAGCACCGCAGCCCAGCACCAAAATGGCTTAAGCCTTGATGACTATTTTGACCAGTGGCTGCATCAAAACGGCGCCGATGGTATCCGGCCGCTATTCAAGAAAGCAATCAAGTATGGTGAAGTCCTGCTTCTGATCGACGGTCTGGACGAAGGGCAAGAGCCGCATGCCGCTCAGCAAGCGATGGACAGAATAACTGCGTTCCTATCCATTCATCCGATCCCTTGCGTCCTCACAAGCCGACCGCGAGGATACGGGCAAATGCGCCTTGATGGTGCATGGCCGTTGGCAAGACTGGCATCCTTCGACGAAAAACAAATCGAATACTTCGCGGTCGCCTGGTTCAAGTACATAGAACCCACGGACGTGACGACGGCGATACCGGCTAATTGGTCTGATTCTAGCACGAAGCAACGGGCAGACGAGTTTTTGAAAGCAATTCGGCAAAATCCTCATATTATGGATTTGGCTCGAACGCCTCTTTTTTGTCAGTTATTGATAGATGTCTTTCGGTTTTCACATCAGTTGCCAGAAAAGCGCATAAAAGTTTACGACAGGATTGTGGAGTCACTTCTGTCAGAACATCCCTCAGCCCGTATTCATGCGTCAGGAGTACCAGTTCGTCCGAATGTACCTAGCACGGAGGACATGCGAGAGATGCTGATGCGTCTGGCCCTGCAGATGCAGAGCGCGGGGGGCGCCAGTGTAATCTCTACGAAAGATTGTGAATCTGTCTTCCGTGCTTTCCTTGTCGATGATGTGAATGGCCCCGGCTATTCTCCTTATGAGGCGCAGCGTCAAGTGAAATCAATTGTCGACTATGCTCAAACGGGTTTGGGTTTACTCGTAGAAAGGGCTCCCGGCGAGATAGGCTTTTTCCATCAAACTGTTCAGGAATATTTAGCTGCTCAGGCCATGGTGCGCAGGACGGAAAAGGAACAAATAGAGTGGCTGACTGACGTATGGTTTCAGTCAAGATGGCATGAAACGGTTATCGCCTGGTTCAGCATAGTTGGCAGTGAACAGGGGAAAGAGACAACCCAGAGGGCGATCGACCATCTAAAGCAAATTGCTTTAAGTCCCCTGGCGCAACTTCAGCTTCTGCAGTTACGCACGGAACTAGCGGCTGGCGATCTTGGCTTGTCTCCTCGTGAAGCACGGGCTACCATAGAAGAAGCAGCAGACGAAGTCGAGATCACCCCTTTTCTCGAACTTCGGCGAGAACTGACAAGGCGGATTGCACTTGGCCTCCGCTTGCCTTCGGTTGCGGTTCACTGCGAAAAACGACTTGCTGATTGGGTACCGGCAAGACCGGAATGGGACAGAGTACCACTGTTAAGTGCTTTGGGTGAATGGGATAAGTCTGATGACCTCCGGCATACCCTCGTGCTAGCCTTGCATGACGACAGTGGAAGGTGTCGTTGGACAGCAGCCGAGTCCTTGGCAAAGGTATTTGCTTCCGATAAGTCGGTTGGAGAGGAGTTGGTAAAGCTGGCCAGGAATTCTCCGCATATCGGTATACAAGTTGCAGCTCTCCGCGGACTTGGAGTGAGTTGGCAGCAGCACGATTTGTTGGATGGTTTGACAGATAGCGCACGCCGTTCGCACGACATGGACTTGTCGCTGACTGGCATAGGTCTGCGAGTCGCAAAAGTCAGACAAGATGCCGAGGACCGTGAGCGGATTTGGTTTATGTTCACTCACGGCAGCGTGTCTTTTGAAATGCAAGACTACTGCCGGATGGTATTAGTACAGGGATGGAACAAAGATCAAGAACTTAGACGCTCTGCAATTGAGCTGTTACGCGACCGATGGGGCCACTCTCGTTTCCTCGAGGACGAACAGATTGTATCATTTCTGGCGGAGTCGTGGCCGGGAGACTCTGAGGTCGGAAGCAGCATAGCTGCGTGGTTTGAGAGTAGTCGACCGAGTCTCCTCATGCATGATCAAACCAATTGGAGAAACCTGTTCAGAGGTTTTCGGAGCAATGGTGACCTATCGCCCATTCTTCGAAAAGCCCTGTCGCATCATCAATCGTACTTCAAAAACGATCATTGGGACCCGGATGCAAAATGGGCCTCCTGCGTTATTGGTGATGATGCCGCCAAAGCGGAGGTGCTGGAAGCATACGCTTCTGTAAGCGATCGCCTTAACAACAAATACTGGATTGTATCCACACTCATGGAGGCCTGGCCGAACGATAGTGAAGTAAAGGCGTTGCTCCAACGAGAGTTCCACCGACCGCCGGGAGAGGTAACGTTTCTCGCACCGTGGATTGATTCTTTCATTACAAAAACAGAGGACCGCAGGGAGTGGTTGCTTGAAGCAATACGGGCATCTGATGGACGTTTCATCCGTAGTGCCGCTCAGCGGTTGTTTCAAGAGTTCAAAGATGAGGAGTGTCTCGATACTGTGCTGGTCAGCCTTCAAGAAAAAGATCTCTGGTACTATCACAAGATCGAGCTTCAAGGGCTTCTGATTTCCACTTTCCCACACGTGCCTGAACTTCGGAAGTTAGCAGAATCATCGTTTTGTGAGATCGATGGACCTTCTCTCGCATATGTAGCAGCCGGATATAGGCAAGATCCTCCTATTCGTGAACGTTTGCTGAAAGCCGCACGTCCCGCCAAAGCGGACGCGCGGACTGAACTGTACAACGTATGCGGCGAATATTCCATTCCTGACGGAAGTGTTCTGCGGTTGACACAAGACATATGGGCCGAGGAGATGGGAGAGGTTCGCACCGCCGGAATAATCGCCAGGTGTATCGTGGACTCAAGAAGTCTGGAGCAGAGGGAGTCCTTGTTAACCAAACTTCTCGAAGAAACAGAAGCTCTGGGCACCTATTATGAAATGCGTCGTCGTTCCGCCCTTGCAGGTTTGCTGCAACTTCATGAATACGACAAGGGCATTACTGCCATCACGAAGGATGATCAAGGATCTGCACTTTGGATTGCTTCCTATCATGACAACGATCCTGTGGCGACCCGTCTGCTGTTCCAACATCGGGACGCATTGTACGAGGCCGCAAAAAGCCAATCACGGGAATTTGAAATACCGTGGGCGCCGTTAATTTACAATGGAGCCGCGAGAGCCGCTTCCCCTAGTTTCGATGAACGCACACTATTGATCGAATATCTGAGAACAATGCACAAGCAGGATCGATCATCGGAAACCTCGGAAAGCCTCACCCTGATGGCGGAGCTCACGCCGCGTTCTCCAACTCTGCGCATTTACTTAATCGAGGCTATCAGTAAAACCGATCAGAATAATAGTCTTGCCTTTGAGGCTCAAAGAATATTCGCTGAGCAGTTTGGAGGCGACCAGCAGGCGCTAGCCGAACTGCTGGAGCATTGCAACAAATGCGATGATCGAGCATGGATGCGCGGACCTTATCCTGCGTTCCTCTATGCTTTGGCGCTTGGTTGGCCAGACAGCCCATTGCTGAATCCGTACTTAGGACAAAAAGACATCCCGCAAGACTTTCCGCTAATAATAGCGCTTGCACTGAGTGGGATTGATGGAAACACGGATCACGCGTTGATGTGCATAGATAGGTGCATCGAAATCACTATCAAAGATCATCGCCCCTTACCCGTCGTTTATTCCCTGGGCCTGCGCAAATGGGCCGAGTCCGACCATGCCGAAGTGCTTCTAAGACGATTGATGGATGACGGCAACCCTTCGCATGAAATTACTGCAACGAGTCTTCTTGCGACTGTCGGTAGAATGTCCGCGGAAGACCGCATCGCTTTGATCCGACGGTTTGACGAGATGCCCGGACTCAACGATAGGCTGTGCCGAGCAGGGGTAGACTTGGTGCACGGAGTGGTAACAACCCTGCCCCAGGTGATATTCCGTCTAGTCACAGGGGACATGAATGTACGGGGGTGATAGGGTAGCAGATATTGCCGTCTGATTGACTCAAATACAAGCGGTAATTTTGAAGGATAGGAATTCCATGCGATTCGATGCTTTGCAGGTGAGGTAAGTACGGTTCTTTTCGCGGCCGGAGGGATTTTCGATGATAGGCGCCGTGATCGAGGGGCGCGCGGGTGCGGCGTAATAGCCGCACCCACAAACCACGTCCGATCCTGGGCGGGGTTTGACCGGAGCGTAAAAATAGGCGGGGCACCCACATTCCTCGGCGGCGGGCACCGCGCCGAAGGCGTGGTCGGTGGGTCGCAGGAGGATGTTGCGGCCCTGAAAGACAGGGGGAAAGGCCGGACCGGGAGCGCTCCGCAGGCCCGCCTCCAGGCGGGCTCAAGGGGTGCAAATAAATTGTGCTTCACTGCTATCCGGGAAGCCAGGCCATGGGCCGGGCTTCCAAATAACCCGGCCGCTGAGGAGCGCCCCGAGCCGAGAGTCGCTGGCGGCCCTCTCGGCTCGGGGCCTAAACATTTACTGGGGCGTAACCTTCATCTCCACCGCCGTCTTCCTCCCCAAGCTCGTTACAACCTCCGCGTCCTCCACCGCTTCCATGAGGGTTATGTTCTTTGCCGCGAGGTCGATAAAGTCCCTTTTGGGGAAGTATACCATGGTGTACTCCAGAAAACCGCCGTAGGTGTCGCACTGGGAAAGGTCGCGGACGGGCCAGTACACGCCGAAGGCCAGGCCCTCGACCCCGTCCTGGAGGTCCCCTGCCTTAATGAACCGGAGATTGTTCTCGAAGTGCTTCCGGAGCACCTCGGCGAACCTTTCCTGGGGCTTGGTCTGCACCTCGCCGAAAGTGATATTGCGCGGCCTCACCTGGACGAGCAGGTAGTAGTGCTTGCTGCCGTCCTGACCGGAGACGGAGGTAAAACCGATGCCGTTCGGATAGACGTCGATGCCCGCAGACTGGTATCGCCGGTAGATGTCCTTCAAGGTCGGCTGATAGCGCGCCGACAGCTCGGAAAGCTTGGGGTCCTCGTAAGAGGCCTTTATGCCCTCGGTCTCGTTCTTTGCGATGTGGACCGGTCCGCTGCAGGCGACAACGGCGCACAGGAAAAAAGCTACGATCATCGTTGTTTTCATGTCCCGTCTCCTTTGTCGAGTATTTTGACGATCTCCTTCAGGTCCTCCTTGATCTCGCCGAAGAGCGTTTTCTGTGTGCTCAGGTATTTCTTTGCGCCGTCGATGGTGAACTTTCTTTCATAAAGGAGTCGCTTCACGGCAAAAATAGCGTCCAGGTCTTTTTTCCTGTAAAGTCTCTGCCCCCCGGAGCTCTTTGTGGGCCTTATCTCCCGGAATTCCTGTTCCCAATACCTCAGGATGTGGGGCTTCAGGCCGGTGAGGGTGCATACCTCCTTTATTCTGTAAAATACCCGTTCCGGGATATTCGGGATCATCTCTTCCTGTGGTTGTCGTTTATCTCATCCTTCAAGACCTGGCTCAGCTTGAAATTGAGCACCCTTCGCGGCGCAATCTCGATCTCTTCCCCGGTTTGCGGGTTCCTGCCCTTCCTTGCCCTCTTGTTCTTGACGACAAAGTTTCCCAGACCCGATATCTTGACGTTTTCCCCCTGGGCGAGATGTTCCTTCACGATCCTGAAAAAATGTTCGACGATGTCGGAGGACTCTCGCTTGGAAAAACCGAGTTTTTCATACACAGTCGTCACTATTTCCTGCTTCGTCATACACCCTCCCTACGTTCTCAATCTTATCCCTCTGTTCTTGTAAGCCTGTCGATGATGATTTGCTGCAAGCTGTTCACGCTTTCGTCCGTCAGGGTGTCCTCATAGGACTGAAAAACGACCCGGATCGATATGCTCCTCACCTCCTTCTTGTAAAAGATGTCGAAAACGCCGACAGAGACTATCAGAGGCGAGACCTCCGATATCTTCCGGGAAAGCTCGGCCACCGGGATCGAATCGTCCACGTAGAAAGAGAAATCCCGGGTGACCGCCGGGTACCTCGGTATGGGCTTGTATACCCTCTCCCCGGTCCCTTTTTCCATAATCAGGTCAAGGTCTATCTCTGCGCACCAGACCCTGTCGCTTACGTCAAAGGCGGCCGCCACGTCCCCTCTGACCGCCCCCAGCCAGCCGATCCTCGTGCCGCCGGCGAAAAGGTCCGCCCCTTCCAGGACCTCGAGGAAGGGCTCTTCCGTCGCGGCCACGCCAAGGGAGAGGTTGAACTGCTCGCACAGGGCCTCAAGCACCCCTTTGAGGTCGAAGAAGTCCGTCTCCCTCCCGCCGTCCCTCCAGAAATAGTCCCTTTCCCTGCCCGTAGCTGCAAGGCACAGGTGCATCGACTCGCGGGGCAGCCCGGACGAGCCCGGCTTCGTGAACACCTTCCCGACCTCGAAGACCCTCGCGTTCTTGACGCCCCTGTTCGTGTTGTAGGCGATGTTCTTGAGCAGGCCCGGGGCGAGGAAGGTGCGCATAACGCCCAGCTCCTTCGATATGGGGTTGAGGAGGGGCACGAAGGACGTCCGCTCGTCGGGGGGTCTCAAGCGGAAGCTCTCGATGTCGTCGACCGCAAAGAACCCGTAGTTGACCGCCTCGAAGAACCCGCAGGACACAAGGTGCGTCCTGGCGGCGGCGACCACTACCTCCTTTCTGCCTGCAGGGACCGGGAAAAGGGGGCTCACCGGGGGCGTGGCCGGAATGTTGTCGTAGCCTACGATGCGGGCCACCTCCTCTATGAGGTCGAAGTATTCGGAGAGGTCGTGGCGGAAGGAAGGGATGGAGAAGGTGATGCGCTCCCCTTCCGCTGCAACGGCACGGAGGCCGATTGACGCGAGCCCTTCCTCCACCTG